>Ga0194116_10007241_pt1 | contig 11542 bp, 9 predicted proteins | sample TA2MahsurfametaG_4_FD_148617 | JGI IMG/M metagenome (GOLD analysis project Ga0194116, IMG submission 148617) | Freshwater microbial communities from Lake Tanganyika, Tanzania - TA2015008 Mahale S9 surface | ecosystem: Environmental > Aquatic > Freshwater > Lake | place: Tanzania: Lake Tanganyika... | reverse complement strand
AGGATCGCAATCAAGACCGCAAAAAAACAAAAGATAGAACCAACGCCCAGTGGCATTTCCTTCGTGGGTTGACGCGATCTATTCTGATACGAATTGACATCTTTGGATTTTTGATTGATCTCAGAATACTTATACAAACTTAAAAAATTGCCTAAAATCGCAAACCCAATGGCCGTGACCGACAATTGTGTTATTGAGATCAAAGTCTGAAGGTAATAAATGACATAGGATACAAATAGAAAGTCTGGTTTATTCAATAGCCCTTTATCAGATGAATTTCGAAAATGCTTAATGTAAATCCAGGTCGGAACCAAGATTAGCGCTCCATAGATCGCTAATCCCAAAATCCCGACTTCAGCACCCCATTGAAGCAAAGCATTGTGAGCATTGTTGGAAATGAGTCCAACTCCGTATTTTTGGACGAACGCAGCTTCCCTATAGACTCGAAAATAATCTCCGTATGAATCTATGCCAACTCCAACAAGTGGATGATCATGAATTATTCGAATTGCAACGCGCCAATAGTGAAGACGGACATTCAAAGTTTCCTGAAATAGAAGATTATTTAAAGGACCCTTTCCGACCACTCCTGCTGTGATAAACGCACCAAACACGATGAAAGCACTTACTCCCAAGAACTTGAATGTCGCCTTGATTCGACTTCTTAACATAGCAATCATCATTAGTAGAAATAAGGCAAGGAATATTAGCAATGGTCCTTGTAGTGAAGCGGTTTTATAGGCGATCCCTGTGCCTAAAATGCTTACAGTTAAATATCCGAGTTTGGAAATTAATGTCCTTCCAAACCACGCATTACAAAGATTCAAAATGGAGAGAATTGCCAGTAATGCTGCCGCAAAATTAGGATTGCCTGTAGTTACAAAAATGTTGCCGTATGGATTATTCCATTCGAAGAAGTCTTTCCCAAGTAGCTGAAGTAGCCCATAAATTATTTCAAAGATCAAAACGAACGTAATTGATTTAAAGAATCGATTCATGGAACGATTAGTTCCAAAATTAAAATATATTAACATCAAACAGAAAAGTGCTACTCGAACAACAATCCCATTCGCTCTTCCAAACTGTCCCCATAAAGTACCAAAACTGAATAATTGATGAAATGAACTTGTTACCAAGATTCCCAAAATAATCAATATAAACATCAAGTTTAGTGTTGTTGCAGAGTTTCTTTGGAATAGATAAGGATTAGTTATCACTGCTGCAATAACGAGAGAAAACGCGCCCACTATTAAGACGACTGCCTTAGGGTAATTAAAGACATCCAGCGCCTGCGGCCAGAAAAAAACAATTGTTGCAACAAGTAAAAAATCTGCAATGAGAGTCACCAGATTCTTATTAGCGTCTCTGTTTTGTGTAATCGCCAACCCTCTCTCTTCTAGAAGTGGTCTTGCAGCACACTGAAACTCTTTCTAAATGGAATTGGGCCCTCAGAGGATCTGAGGACCCAATTCTCACTACTTCAATGAAGATTAGGGCTTAAGCCTTAACCTTCTTTGCGATTTTGGCAACTGTGTTTGCCAAAGTCGTTATTTGTGCTTTCAATGCAGCCATCAATGTTGCCACTTGAGTTGCAAGCTCCTCCACAGCGGCTGTAGCAGCATCTGCGGCATCACGTGCTTCTTCTGCAGCGACAGTCGCAGCATCTGCGGCCTCTGCCGCCAAGTTTGCAGCATCAGTTGCAGCATTCGCTGCATCAATTGCCTCAGCAGCGGCATCAGTTGCGGCTTCTGCCGCAGCCTGGACCGCTGAAACACCCGAAGAGGTCACGGCAACTGAAACATCTGAAACGCGAGCAATCGGAGCAACTCCTTGTGAAGTTGTCGTAGTGGTCACAGCAACTCCCGCAGTTGTTTCAACCTTGAGAGTTCCTGAACCAGCTTTGTCCGCGTAGATACCAATGACCAAGACACCGTTAGCGTTAGTTGTCGCAGAGTTGGCTTGCGCACCATTGAAAGAAACAATACGAGCATTTGAACCCGTATATGTAACTGTCAAGTTCATGGACGGTACGACATTGTTATAAATGTCTCGGGCAGTGATTGTCACAAATGCTGTTGTGTCAACATCAGTGGCGACTGTCGTTTTATCTGTCGATACTGCACGGAACTTCGTTGATGACGATAGCACCGTGAATGTGTCGGATTTGGTTAGGGATCCAACAGTAAAGGTAACAGTTCCAACACCTGACTTGAAGCCAGCTACACGTACAAAGGCTTGGCCACTTGAATCAGTATAGCCCGTCAACTGACTCGTGCCTGAGGCTGAGTAGGTTGACGAACGCTCATACAGACCATCAGAAAGAGTTACTGTGTAAGGAACTCCAGCCATCGCTGTACCGGTTTCAGTTGTAACTGTTATTGTTTCAGAAATCGTGGCATCAACGACGTTACCAACTGAATCGTCATCTTCCGCGCTTTCCGTAATTGAGATTACGCCTGGGGCTATAAAGCTAGCACTTGTGAAATTCAAAGTGTTAGTCGATGACGCCTCAGAGGTCGCGTTAGCAGTGCTTGCGTAGTAGCGAAGTGTGCCCGCAGAATTCAGAGTAGTAATTGTTGCGGTCGTTGCAAGCGTATCCTTGAAAGTAAAGCTGGCTTGGCCGGAAGCGTTTGTTGTTGCAGACACTAGATCCGAATAAGCCGCCAAAGGATTGCGGTTATGCTGGAATTTCACCGTTGCACCCGAAACTACAGAGCCGAAGCCATCTTTAACCGTGTAAGTAACCGTATTTGTGGAACCTACAGCAGCTCGTGGTGAAGCATCCATGTTTGAGGTAACAGCTCCAATCGTTGAGTTAACAATTGGTGCTTTATACGTGATGTTAAACACGTAAGTTTTTCCACTAGACATATTGAGCGTCAAATCATAACCCTCGTTATTGCCTGGACTTGTCGCAGTTTGTGAAATCGTCGCAAACGTCGAATCTGAGGTGTAATCAATCGCTCCAGCAGTAATACCCGCAGGGAGGATCACCCCAGTTCTAGCCGCAACAGTTGCTTTCACAAGACCAGTTGCTGCGGTCTGAATTGTCCAATACAGCGTCTTTCCAGTCGCTGTACTAGCGTAGAACTCAGTTCCTTCATCAGCAACGGCGGCAGTAGTTTGGTCCGCACATTCCATAGTTCTCGAATACGAAGTATTCCGAACCCCAAGAGATGCGGATGAAGTGTCCACGCGTCCTGCATTTAAGCTGGATGACAAACAAGCATGTGCAATGACAGCCGGATTGGCGTTAGTCAATGTGAAGTTCGATGAATCAATTCCTGAAAGATCGGCAACTCCACGCACTTTGAATGTAGCAGAGGTTTTTGAAGCCCCTACCCAGAAGGTAACGACACCAGAATGCTGGGGATTCAATTCCCGGCCTTTTGCCGCGGTTCCCTCACCATTAGAGCTAGCAGTCGCAGTCAATGCCACCGCACCGTTAATGGCCTGGTTAGCGTAATAAGGTGGAATATATCGACCCGTGCTAACACGACTATCCGCGGAGGCTTGGAGGTGTCCAGAAGAGTATGACGATGCGCTTATTGTGTCACCGATGAACTCAGGAAGAAGTGTCGATGCCACATTCGCGCCCGTTGTTATTGCATAGGACTCGCCAGAGGTCAGAATTGTCTCGAATCCACCGGCATCTTTGAATGTTGCAGTCACTTGATTAGTTGTTATAGTAGATGAATCCCCGGTGCCCGTGGTTGCATCCAATGTAACTTGTGTGGGAGCTCCACGAAGTGTTACTGAAATTGTTCCAGATTTAGTTGCCCCACCGAAATTTGCTGGAGCAGATTTATTCTTAGCAGAGAGCGTATCCACCCACCACTGAATTGTGTATGTTCCCGCAGTGTAAGTATCCTGACCGGCGGTTTGGCCTAAATAGGCACGCACCCAGGCGGAGTCTGTCCATCTTGAAACAGTTATCGAATCATTGGCGAGCGCAACATTTCCACCCAAAGTGATCGACGAATCAATTGATGAAGTAGTGCTAACTACTCCAGCCGTTGAAGGAGCGCTGATCAAACGTGTGTGAAGATAGCACTCGTCACCGCACGCATATTGTGTTGGGTGATTCTGCGAGTAAGCATAGATTTCTATACCTACCTGTTCGCGTCCGACCGCCGAAACAGTTACTGAAGTCTGCGTTGGGTTACTTTCGTCATAGGTGGCAAGAGTTGCTGGCCCAGAAACGAGAGATAGCCCCAAAGAAGATACAACTACAAGCGCTAAGCGCTTGAAGATTGTCTTTGTAGACATTTGTTTCCTTTCATTAGTCGTAAAGGAGACGTTCTCCTTTACGGCTGGCAAAGATTGCTTCTTTGCCTCGTGATGCAATGCACGTGCTACTGCACCACATTCCCCACCGTGTATCCGGACGCGGCGGAGAAATTTAAATAGAGAGTTCATTACTTAACTCCCTTTTCAACTACATAAACTGCTTGAGATAAAATCTGAGTCTTTCCTGGGTTGAGCACCAAACGGGTGATGACCTGCTTTGGCGCTACTAGAAGATCCCGGCCTCGAGCACTCGCTGGGATCACAATTGGGGTTTCAACCTCAGATTCTACTTTAATAATGGCTGTCACTAGGTAATCCCCGCTGAGCATACGCTCAGAATTGAGGTAGGTGAGCTTGGTTATTAGGGGGACCCATGCTCCAGCCTTGCCATAGGAGATTGAGGGTAGGTAGCTAAAGCCCTGGGAGTCACTAACAAGCTGCTGGGAGATGAAGATGTTAGCCGCCCCAGTATCAGTCTTAGCCACTTGAGAAAGGCTCAGTTCTGTCTCTGAGAGCACTGGAGGACGGTCAGTTATATAGAGAGAACCTAGAGCTCCGGATGAATCAGTAACGGTATATCCGGTTGGGATTCCTGCCTTATCAAGGCCAGTAAAGCTAATAGTAGTTGCTTTAGCATTCTGAACGGCTACCTGCGCTTTAGCGATAGTAGCTGGAGAAATTACACGAGTAGTAGAAGCTTCAACGTCAGGTGAAGCTGCTTCAACTTCACTTGAAGTCTGATTTGGCGAGTTATTTTCCTGAGTTGTTACAACAGGAAGCTCGCTATCTGTTGGCATTCCATTAAATCCAAGGAAGGCAAAGAAAACTAAAATAAGTGAAAGGGCAGCCTTACTTGATTTCTTAGCGATCTGCGCTGCTTTTTTGTAAGTTGTTGAGAGTATATCGAGGGCAGTTAAACCACGCTCTTTATCAACAATTAGCTCGCTCATTACCTTGCGCAGAGATGCTCTTGCTCTAGAGACAGTATGTCTAACAGCAGATTCTTTAATACCAAGCTCTGCTGCAATTTCTGCAGTTGATCTGCCTTCCATCTCCCACATTACAAGAGCTGCTCGCTCTGCAGGTGAGAGCATGGCAAGTGCTTGTCTGACAATTGCAGCATCATCTGCAGCAGCAATTACATCAACGTGGTCTTTGTTATCAACCCACTTTGATTCAAGCTCTGCTGAGGCATCATCTAAAACCACAAGGTTTGGACGACGACCCTCGATACGGAAGATATCGATACAGAGGTTCTCTATTGTTCTGTGCATATAGCCAAGTGCGTGATCTTTAGACTCAAGCTCAGGGGCGGCGAGCATGACCTTGATCAGGGCATCTTGAATTACTTCTTCAGCTTTTGCGCTGTCTTTGAGGATTCGTGAGGCATGGGCGATTAGCTCACTACGGTGCTCTGTGTAGAAAGCACCAAGCTCCGCTACGGTCCAGACTTTCAGACCTGCGGAGGCAGACTTCTTGCGTAGTGACACTTAAAGAGCCCCTTATTTCTATACCGGTTTTGTACTACAGAGACGACCGTCGCCGCCTCTACCCACTACTACGAATCCGATGTGAATTTGTCGCGATTATGGGATGAAACGGACAAATAGTACTATGAACCACGTTTAAGGTCTGCATGAAGACTAGAGATACTCTTCGAGATGCCTTGTAAATATGCTCTCATCTCGAGACATATTTCATAAACGTCAACCTCTGACGCTGAAAGGGATTCATCCTTTATTTGTTTCAGAAGTCTGGGCCAATTTTCTTTTCTACAAGTTAATGCAGGACCAAATAGTGCTCTAAATGACGGATCGCATGGACTACCTTCCGCGATAATCGGAATACTTCCACAAATTAGGCTCTCGCAATATCGGAAAGTGTTGTTTGAGTAATTTCCTGGAGGGCACAAGGAGAATTGGGAGTTAAGGAGATCTTTAACATATTCCATACCCGTTTGAAGTGAAGCGCCGTTCGCGCCTAAAGTCCCACCAAAATTTTCGCGAATCTGAAAAAGATCCCGTTTACCTTTTTTGACCCGAAATATCTCGCTTGCTGATTCGATAGCATTCCTGCGCCAATAAGAGCCACTTTGACCGATAAATGTAATCTCTTTCGTCCGCGATCCCTCAGATACGAACTTTCGTAAATGGACATTCTCTAGGATTGATTCACCATTATCTGACAGTCCAGTAACTTTCATTAGTGAAGTCGCAAAGAGATTTGTGTAACCTGGCATGAACCGTATTGATTGAACTTCGCTAGATTTATGAAGTACCTGTATAAAAATTTGCCTCAAAACGAGGATTTGACCTGCCACAAGACTTCGTAAGTATTTCCGAAATTTGCGAAAATGCACCAAGCCAAGGTTCCTTTGAATACTAATTAAAAAGTTTTTCTGCAATTGCAGGATACTTTTTGGTTCAATTGGGTAGCTACGAATGACTGCAGCGACAGATTTCAATCTCAACAGCTTGAAATTGAGCATTGGTGCGTAAGTTTCGTCGGCATAAAGATGAACAATTATCGAATTTGGCGGCAATTTTTGGAGTATTTTTAGTTCTCCAAGATTTGAGCCAATCGCAAACACATACAAATTCGTGGGTAGATCGCCACTCTGACAACTTTGTTCAAATTCGATTCTGGAAATACGCTTCCAACCCAACTCGCGCGAAATAAATTCATTTTTTGAGTCAGAAACGTAGATTGGGTTAACGCTGGACATTCTCTAATTGTATTGTCGATGCTAGGCTTCATTGTACTGAAATACAGTTTAGAAAATGGAGACAATGGCCAGCTTAAGAGTACTCAGGGAAATTGAGATTCAAACTTTCCCCGAAGTCACCGCAACACTAAGCGTTTTGGAACTTTCTCAAAGAATACCCTTCTCGGTCCAGCGTATCTACTACATATCCGGTGCTCACAAAAGCGCTGTTCGAGGCAAGCACGCCCACAAGGAACTGAGTCAAGTTTTCTTGGCTACATCCGGCTCTTTTTCGCTCTGCGTCCACGACGGAGCCTCCCTCGAGAAAGTTCGCGTTGAAAGTCACAGCAAGGGATATCTTGTTCCTCCGGGCGTTTGGAGAATTCTCGAGGATTGGAGCGAAGATGCTGTTTGTCTGGTGCTTGCCTCCCATACTTATGATGAGAGTGACTATATACATGATTTTAATGAATTCTTAGTCTGGAAAAATGGTCAAGAAAAATGAAAATTCCATATTTTACTTTTGATGGTGCACCAAACAACATTTTGAATGAATGGACTAAGTCTATCCAATCGGTTATCGCGGATGGTAAGTTTGTGCTCGGCGACCCAGTCCACAAATTTGAATCAGAGTGGGCGGAATTTGTCGGTGTCAATCACGCTGTTGGGGTTGCAAATGGTTTTGATGCCCTAGTTTTATCGTTGAAAACTTTGGGAATAGGTGCCGGAGATATCGTCGCCGTGCCCAGTCATACGTTTGCCGCTACTTGGTTTGCTGTAGATGCAGTTGGAGCTATGCCGTTCGGCATAGATTGCGGTGCAGATGGACTCATGGATCTCGACATTCTCGAGTCTTTGGAAATTCAATTTACTGCAGTCATCCCTGTACATATGCATGGACAGTTGGTTGAGATGAGCAGAGTTCAAAAATGGGCACAGAAAAATGGCGTACACATAATTGAAGATTGCGCCCAAGCGCACGGAGCGGAAACAAACGGCAAAAAAGCTGGAAGTTGGGGAGCCATTTCTGCCTACTCTTTCTACCCAACTAAGAATCTCGGAGCTTTGGGCGATGCTGGCGCAATTGTAACTAACAACGATGACTACGCTGATAGGGCACGACTCTTGTCGAATTACGGCTGTTCAAGATCAAGAAAGTATCAGTACCACGAGATAGGTATTAATTCCAGACTCGACAGTATTCAAGCCGCTTTACTTTCCGTAAATCTACGTCATCTAAAGGAATGGAACCAAGCACGAAAAGAGATTGCAAAAATATATGATCAAGCATGCGACAATGCAGGAATTCGATATCTAAGGCAAAATGAAGGTTCCGTTTACCATCACTATCTGATTTTCTCCAGTAATCGGGACAAAACCATTAAAGAGCTCCTCAAACTTGGAATCCAGACAGATATTCATTACCCGGAACCAGCGGAAAAGACATTTCTAAGAATTAAAAATAGAAATTTTGAAAATTGTTGTCCGAAGGCTATGGATTTTACCGCGAGCGTGATAAGCATCCCTTTATACCCTTGGATTTCCGATGAGAATATCCAATACATACAGAAGGCTCTCTTCAATGACCATGTTGTTAAAAGTTGTAGAGCCTAGCGCCATGAAGCAATCTCGCAGGATAATATCCTTCATCAAAGGAAAAAGTGAAGCTTTTTTAGATTTAACCTCTAAGTTCTGGACAAAGAATAATTTTTATTTTTTATCTACAACCTCTAATATTTAGAGAGAATATGAAGATCTCAAGCTTTCTTAGTATTGAAAGCATGAGTTGATCGGCTATTGCGATATCAAGGGCAGGCCATCGGAGTCGAAGGAAGAATACGAATCACTTAGAAAATTATATCGTCAAAATTCTTCTTGGTGATTAGTTACGCGATACAGGATTAAGTCATCTAGGTTTGCTGACCGAAGTTGCAATGTATGTTAGACATGCTTATTCTTGTCTCATGCTAGACCATTTGGAGTTCGCACTGGTTGGTGCGCTTCTATTGATGATTTCAGTGTTCATTGCAATTGTATGGACCAGGCGCAGTGCAAAGTCTTTTAAATCAAAATCTGTTATCAAGAAAAAGCCACCTTTGCCTCCTGATAGCTACACGCTTTGGTGAAGTTTCCTGGAGGCACTCACCTTGGGTCGAGACCTCTTTTGGTCAGTTGCTTGTAAACACCGTTAGCAATTATCAAATTCCCTTCTCCATTTACGTGCGCCCAATCGAAAAAGTTTTCAGCAGTTAAACCATCAATATAACGTAAATCGACTACTTCCGCGTCTCGCAAGAGGATTTCCTGATAAAGACCATCGAGGTAAATCTTTCTTATTCTGTGCTCTTCGTCTGCGCCTTTCCAGTAGCAAAAAAGATGAGGTTGAAGAAACGCGACAACTTGTGCGCTGAAGCAAGAATTTGAAATCTTTCGAAGTAATCCGAGACAAGTAAGGTAATTCTCAGCCTCAATTTTAGAAGATTCTAGAATTTCCTCGTTAGAAGTTTTCTTATCGAAGGTTGAATTATACCTTCGTGCGAGTTTCCAATTAAGGAACCTTTTGCCGTAAAGAAAATATCCTATCTGCTCTATAGACATTTTTTTTGTCGTTAGTCTGCGATAACCATGAAGTATCTCTTGTAACTGAGGAAAGTTCGGGTGCTGATATGTGACTCTTTCAAACCGTTTCAATTGTGTTAAGAACGCCGAACTTTGATTTACTCCATCATAGGTCAATATGAACCTTGGATTTATTCCTGGATCATGTCTCTTTTTATCGGTAAGGCTACCGATTGAAGTCCAAATATCTCCTTTAACTTGCGCCAGATTTGTAACTTTCCTTCGAGTGATAGTTTCGAAATGAGCAGGCCATGACTCTCCGTCTTCTACATAATAGCCAAAAGTAGTAGAACCCCCTAGGGCAATAATCTCACAGGAATCCAAATGGGAAACACTTTGATGTTTTCTAAAGCCTAATTCGTCAAGGGAAATATTTTTGGATTTAAAAATGAGCTGTAGTCGTGTTTGAGAAATTTCAAGCGGTGTAGACCAGAAATCTGGTAGGTGACTGTCTTCGCCCCAAAGTCTTTCGATTTTCAAAAATTCTTACCCTTTGAGCTCCGAATATTTGTTCTCAATCTACGTATTTTTTTTCTCACAAGAAATATTGGTAGCAGTAAATAGATCAATTTAAGCATGAGGTCAAGCATGAACCTTTTAATCTTCATCGAAAGTTTGCCTTTCAAAACTGCTCTTCACGTTTAAATTCTCTTGCTTCTCGACTAGTAAACCTTCAATAAACAAGTAGTCTAACCCCGTCGTGAAGAAACATGTGAGCGCATCACCTGGAGAGTGTACGATAGGTTCACCTCGGACATTGAATGAAGTATTTATTAGAATGGGTGTTCCAGTTAGCTTCCTAAACTCATCTATGACTTCATACAAGAGCGGTGATTCTTTCAAGTTGATTGTTTGAACTCTGGCGCTACCATCTAAGTGAGTTGCTGCAGGTATCGGACTATCCACTTCAGATATTCTCTCCCTGATATTGATTGCCTCATGGTAAATCTCACTGCCCGATGACAAGTAATTGGACTGGCGAGTCTTTGCATTTTTGACACCAAAAACCTTTAGCATAAATGGCGAACTTCCAGAGAATTCAAAGTAAGTGTCAGCGTACTCCTCCAAGACTACTGGGGCAAATGGCCTGAAGGATTCCCTAAATTTAATCTTCTCATTTATCGTCACTTGACCAAATCGCACTCTTGGATCTGCGAGAATTGATCGTCCGCCGAGAGCGCGGGGTCCCCACTCTTCGCGTCCCTCAAACCAGCCAATAATCTTTCCCGCTGCCAACAGATTTGCTATTTGCGATGCGCTTTGCTCGGAGTACTTGATTTTGTGAAATTTAAGCGCGTCAAGCACTTCATTTTTCGTATAGCGTTTTCCAATTCGCGCAGAATTCAACTTCAGATTTCTCTTCGCGTCTTCGGAGTCTGTATTGTTCCACCAGCCTAGAAGTGCGCTCCCCATAGCCCCCCCTGCATCTCCAGCTGCTGGTGGGATAAAGACATTGTCATTGCCAAATCTCTCTGAAAGCCTTCCATTTGCAACGGCATTCAAAGCAACTCCTCCTGCTAGGCAGATGGGTAAATTTCTTCCTAAAGATTCGCGACTGTGGTGGACAAGCCTTAGTATCCCTTTTTCTATAACGGCTTGAGTGGAGGCTGCAACGTCAGCGTGAAATTGGGTTAGTTTATCTCCAAATTTTCTTGGAGGTTGATTGAACAATTTTACAAGTCCCGCGGAGTGCATTGACGGAACTCTTATGAAATCTAAAAAACTTCTTTCTAGAGTCACAAATCCGCTGCCACTCAAATGAAAGAAATCCTCCTCAATTTTATCTTGATACACAGGATTCCCATACGGAGCTAACCCCATAAGTTTGTATTCGCCGGTATTGATTTTGAAACCACAGTATAGGGTCATCATTGAGTAGAAAATTCCGTACGAGTCTGGGAAATCTTGTGCTGAGACCAGAGTTAGAGG
>Ga0194116_10007240_pt1 | contig 11542 bp, 11 predicted proteins | sample TA2MahsurfametaG_4_FD_148617 | JGI IMG/M metagenome (GOLD analysis project Ga0194116, IMG submission 148617) | Freshwater microbial communities from Lake Tanganyika, Tanzania - TA2015008 Mahale S9 surface | ecosystem: Environmental > Aquatic > Freshwater > Lake | place: Tanzania: Lake... | reverse complement strand
AACTTAATTTTTTCTACTAAAAGAATGTAAACTTTTACAAGCACTTCCTCTCTTGCAATACCAGGTATTTCCACCGGTAATTTCAAAGGCAATATGTAAAATGAAACCAGTTAAAAACAAACCAATTTCTCTTATATAATTTTTATTCCAATCACACTGATGAGTACATTTTACTTTAAGAGTGGTTCTCTTTAAAAGTTCCTGAACTAAGACACCAACCAAGACAGTAGCCAAACCTACAACGACGGCTTCAATTAATACTTTTTGAAAATTCATATTTGTTTTATTATATTGGATAGAAAATATTTTTTTATTGTTATTGTAAAATTACATAATGTAAAAAATTTACAAATTATATATTTTATTTGTCATTAAATTTATATCATTTTTATACTTTTTATAATCAAGTTCAAAAATATTAGGATTTTCATAAATACTTACCGATATTCTAAATAAATTTTTCTCAATTAGATGTATTGCTGATTTATTAGCACTTAAGAGTGTCCATTTTATTTTATCAAAATTTTTTTCAATTAATTCGATATTAGTTGAATTTGCAAAAATATAATCCCAGTGTTCATAGTCAAGTAAATTTAATGCATCTGTATTTTTCTCAATTATATGTATCATCAATGGATTTGACAAAATATAAAAGAAACATTCTGCTCTTATTCCATTCTCAAGAGAAATTATTGTATTTATGTGGTTTTCAATAATATGTGTAGCCGAATTATTTCCACACAAATTTAACCAACATTCACTTCTATTTTCAAGAGAATTTATAATATGAATATTCTGTTCAATTAATTTTATAGCTAAGGGATGTGTATTGAAACACAAGTAATACCAATTGAATTCATCTAATTCGTATCCTAAAGTATCATTGTCAATTAATATGTTTTGTAGAAATTCATTTACCAGAATATCTCCAGAACAACAAAGTATTTCATCTATGTTTTTGTAATTATTAACCATATAATTACATATATTTTCATTTAACATTGCTTTTTTGTTGTGTCTCAAAAAATCTGTATCTATCTTTTCTAAATTTTTTTCTAAAATAGAGACAATATCAGGATGTTTATTAAAACATAAACAATTCATATTTATTTTGTCTTGATTTTTTTTAATAATATTGATTGCTGCTGAATTGTAAGTTAATTTCATCTTTATTTTTTCTTCCAAATTGTCAAAGTTTAACATAAAATAATTTTCTAACGAAGCTGAGAAATAAGGAGACGATGCTAAATGTTCCCATCCTTTATTTCCAATTTTTATATTATTATTTATGATTTCATCAAAAAGTTGTTCAATATATAAAATAGCATGAGGATTTGGATTGTTAACTAAATGATAAACGAATTTATCTATAAAAATTGTATCTTTATTTTTCAAAGATTTAAATACAATATCAAATGAATAACAGTCTTTTATTTTATAATGTTTTTCAGTTAAAAATTCAGAAATAACACTTGAAATGTCCTTATCAAAATTTCTTGAAAAACCAATTGAAGTCATTTTTTAAAGATGATATAATTAAAATCAAGTTAAAACTTTTCAACTTTGTATTTTAAGAGTAAAATATATTTTATTAAAATTTAAAAAAAACAATTTTTTTTAAATTTTCCGACTTGCCGGAATTGAACCAGCGACCTAAAGATTACTAACGTAAAACACTACAGTCTTCCGCTCTACCAACTGAGCTAAAGTCGGTATATATACTTTACAATATAAAAAATTAAAAAAACGTCCCCAGTTGGACTTGAACCAACAACCTACCGGTTAACAGCCGGGCGCGCTACCTGTTGCGCCATGGAGACTTTGTGATTATAATATATAATCACATATATAAATTATTTTTTTAAACTTGTTTTTTATAAAATAAAATTTATTTTTTCATTAAAAATTTATTTTGCAAAATAAAAAATAAAATTACAAAAACAGCAAATTTTATAAACAATATTGTCATTTCAGATTTACAACCAGTTAATCTAACTAAATTATCGAAAAAAGGATGAGATAAAACCAGAAATAAAAGACCACCAAGAATAGATTCCTTAAATACAAATGAAATTTTTTTAGCTTCTTTTATCTGTTCCTTTTTATCATCGAGAAGTATATTTAAAAGTTGCTCATCTTGTTCGTTTATTTTTTCGTTATCGTTTATAGGTAAAGTATTTATTTTGTCTCCTTGCAAATTGTCGTCTTTAGTATTTTGCATTTTTAATTTATATAAAATATATTTTATATAAATTATTTTTATAAAAAATAAAAAAAATATTTTTATAGTTATTTTTTATTAACTAATTTTCCAACTATATCTATAAATGGTTTTAATTGTTCTTTACAATTTTCTGGATTTTTTAAACATTCATTTATTTTTGTATCTGTAATGTTTTTTATTTCATCTGTTTTTTTACCTAAAATTTTTTCTGATGAATTTTTTATGATATTGCCAGATACATCTTTTAACATATTACCAATAACTTCTATAAAATAAGTTGTTTTGTTTTCAGAAAAAGTTTTAAATTGTTTTATTAGTGTTTCTTTTATTTGTTGTGAATTTTCTGAATTTATATCTTTACATTTATTTTCAACTTTAATTATAAATCTACTAACTATTTTTGAAAAAATAAAGTTCATGTCTTCTTTGTCTGTTTTTAAAAATTTGAAAAAATCTATCTGATTTTTAAATTTATTTTCTACTTCTGTTTTTATTTTTTCTATATCATTTACAATTTTTGTTACATCAGAAATGTTATATTCACCTTTTTTAAGTTTCATACCATATTCTTGTGAGATTTTATTAAAAAAATTTACTGGTTCTTTTATTATATCCATCATTTTGATGGATAATTCTCCGCTATCTATTATTTCACGCATTTCTTCTAAACCTTTATTTAAACCTCTTGAATTATTAGAAAATTTAACAATAGTTGTAAAATCTGCATTTTTAATAGCAGAAACTGGATCTATTAAAAACTCGACTAATAACTTTCTCTGTTTGTCATCTTTTAAAATATTAACACTGTGATGTCCTTGTTTATTTAGAGATTTGATAAGTTCGTTTAAAACAGGCGTTATTCCCTTTTTTTCCAAATATATCTTTATAGAATTTTGGATAATATTTTTATCAAAATTTTGTTTTAATTCATTTTGTTTAGATATATTATTGTGATAATCGTTTAAAAAATCACAATTTATATCTATAGAATTAAACAGTTCTTGATCTATACGTTTATCAATCTTTTCTGGATTTTTATTTTTTTCATAATATATCAGTAATTCTATATATTTTTCTGCTTTTTCTTTATTTATCATTTTATAAATAAAATACAATTTAAAAAAAATATAATTATAAAATATAATTTAAAAAAAATATAAATCAAAATGAATCCAATTATTGTTGGATATTTAATTGGTGGATTAGGAAATCAGTTATTCCAAATATTTACAATAATTTCGTATTCTATAAAACACAATATTTCTTTTATTTTTCCAAAAGAAAAATTTGATAAAAGTGATAGAAAAACATATTGGGAAACTGAACTTTTCAAAAAAATTCAACTATCCATAACAGAAAATAATGAAATACCAGATTTGCCAATATTATGGGAACACGAATTAGGAAACCAAAATATACCCGAAGTTAAATACAATTTTAAACTACATGGATATTTTCAAAATGAAAGATATTTTAAATATAATTTTGATAAAATATATAATTTTATGGAAATAGAAAATACAAAATCTAAAATAAAAGAGAAATATAAAGAATATTTTCAAAATAAAAATACAATATCAATTCATTTTAGATTAGGTGATTATAAACATTTATCACATACTCATCCTATTATAGATATAAATTATTATAAAAATTCTTTAGAAACCATATTAAAAAATAATGAAAACAACTATGATATTTTATATTTTTATGAAAAAGAAGATGAAATTACAGTAAATAGTTATATTGAATTTTTAAAAAAATACTTTCCTGAAAATAATTTTATACAAATTAATACTGTTATTGAAGATTGGGAACAATTATTATTAATGTCATGCTGTAATCATAACGTTATAGCAAATAGTAGTTTTAGTTGGTGGGGTGCTTATTTCAATATGTATGAAAATAAAAAAGTTACATATCCAAGCATATGGTTTACCGAGAATGTAAATAAAAAAGCAAGTGATATATGTCCTAAACAATGGATACAAATTCAAGTTTAAATAATTTTATATAAAATTATTATATAAAATTATTATATAAAATTTTCAATATAAGATATGTTTTATTTATGTTCGTCTTTTTTAAAAAATTCTAATGTAGAAGCACTTGGGTCAGTCGTTGATGACCATTTTGGCATCCAAATATCTACTTTTAAGTCATAAGAAGGAAATAATTGTTTGAACAATTTATAATACCATAACGATTCTTTTGTATAATCAAGTTCATTTTTATTATTTTGATTAGATAAATCTAGTTCATCATCTGTAACAAAATTCTCTGCATAATCTTGAATATATTTATACCATGGTTTTTCTGAACTAGATACTGCATCAGAAAATGTTGCTTTTCTTCTCCATAAAACAGAATTAGGGAGATAACCTGTGAATGCTTTTCTCAAGATATATTTTTCGTAATTATTTTGTGGCATTTTATATTTACCATCAATTCCAGCAATATAATTAATCAAATCTTTATCTAAAAATGGTTCTCTCAGTTCTAAACTGTTTCCAGATGTGCATCTATCTGCTCTCAAAACATCATATAAATGCAAATTAGATAAAAGTCGAATTGTTTCTCTATGAAATTCATGGGAATCTTGAGTGTTGTGAAAATATAAATATCCACCAAATAATTCATCACTTCCTTCACCAGAAAAAATAACTGTTTCGCTAAAATATTCTTTAATCCATTTACATAACATGTACATAGGAGTTGATGCTCTGATAGTAGTTATATCGTATGTTTCAATTGCTTTAACGACTTCAGGTATTGTTTTGAGAGCATCATTATAATCTATAACATATTCATGATGTTCGCTACCAATATAATCAGCTACAATTCTAGCATATTTTAAATCGGTAGAATCAGGAAAACCAATTGAAAATGTTTTAATCTTTTTACCATGTTGTCTATATATTTTTGATAAAACAGAAGCAACAATTGATGAATCAAGACCGCCAGATAACAATGTTCCAACAGGTCTATCGCTCATTAAACGTTTTTCAATTGCATTTGTCATAAGTTCATATACTTTTTCAATATGGGTATTTAGATTTGTTTTGAATGTATTGCAGTCTTCTTTTAAACATTCCTGAATATGAATATCTGTTTTGGGAAGTAAGAATAAATTCATATTAAAATATTCTTGAATTTTAAATGAATGTGTTTTTAAATCGTAAATACCAAAACTTTTTGGGGGAAATTGTGTAATTTTAGTTTCAGTATTTTTTTTAGATGATAGACTATTAAATTCAGGATGATGATTTAATACATAATCAATTGTTTTTGCTTCTGAACTTACAATAAAGTAATCATTATTATCAAAATAAAATAGAGGTTTTACACCAATTCTATCTCTTGCCAATATAATAACATCCCTTTCTTTATCATAAATTGACATAGCGAATACACCATCAATTTCATTGAATAATTTTTTTAGTTTCTTTTCAATATTTGTTTGTGTAAAAGTAAATGTCTTATAAAGAGGAATAAGACATTCACAATCAGATTGTGTTTCTGTTTTTATTTTGTATTTTTTTTCTAAATCTTTATGGTTATAAATTTCACCATTACACATACTTAATTGGTTATAGTCTTCTTCTTCCTTATGTGGTAGAAAAAACGGTTGATTTCCTTCAGGTGTTAAATCGTTAATTGACAAACGTTTAAATCCAAATAATTTACTATCTTCATTTCTTAATCTTGAATAATCTGGACCTCTATTGTTCAATAGATCAAATGCTTCCATAAAAATCTTAAATTCTTCATTTGAATAATATTGTTCAGATAAAGATTGAGATTTTTTAATACACAAGAAAATTCCACACATTTCAGTAAGATTTTGTTTTTGTAATTTTATATTTTAAAATAAAACTTATAAAAATGTCAATTTTTTAGATGATTATATTTTTATACAATTTAATAAAAATATATAAAATAAATTAAAAATATAGTTTAATACAAACCGAGATATATTTATAATATTTTTTAAAAATGTCTAGTAAACATTATTATTATTGTGAAATATGCGATTATACAAGTGATGCTATGTTTCATCATTGTACACATTTAAATTCAAATACACATATAAAAAAGTGCAACAAGTATAAAACACAATTAAAATCAGAAAAAGAACAGCTAAAAGCATTTGCTGATATATTAAAAGATAATTTGAATTTTAAAGCAAAGAATGATGATGAAATATGTGATAAAACGATTGAATTAATTACAAATTATAAATTACCAATTGATAAGATAAATGAAATAAAACAGAGAAACAAAGAGTTTGAAATGATAGATATGTCATCAAAAAAATAGTTTTACTCGTGTCTTTTCTTCATTTTGCAATAATTTTTTATAATTTCTTTTGTAGGATCGTATATGCCCAGTTTTTCTGCCTTGTGTAATAAACTCTGAAACATATTTTTAAATTCATCTGTTTTATGTTCAACGTCAATGACAGTTGTAAGAGCATGTGCACATTCATGAATAGCAACATATATTAACATGTTGTATTCATAATAATTATCATTTTCATCACGTAAACACAAATATATATTTTTCTTATTTTCAGTATATGATTCATCAGCTGGATAAAAATTAAGTGAAGCAATTTTATCATCAAGTTTACAACAATCAAACTTGATACGGGCAATCATTGGTTCTTCAATTGCAAAACGTTCTTTTTGTTTAAAATATCTAACAGAACAGAGTAAAAAAATTATAATAACAGTTAAGTATAATATATTGTATTTGTTTAATTTTTTTGCAAATTTCATAAGTTTTTTATTTATAAAAAATATTTTATTATACAAATAAAATATATATCAACAATCCTATATTTTTAACAAAAATATATTTTTTTTGTTTTAATATATTAAAAAATATTTTTTTTTCATATATATTAATAAAATGTCAAAGAAATTAGATTTTAATTTAATCGTTTTGGTTGTATTTGTAGCAATCGTGATTTATTGGTATTGTCAATCCAATAAAAAGATGAAGGAAGGATATACTGATTCTGTTTTTAGAGCTACTCCTTCTATCAATGATGCCCCTCTTCAATTTTTGAGTCGTCCCAGTTTCAATACTGGTATGGACCCCTCCAATCCCCAAAATCGTTTCGACCCTTATGCTACTTCTAATATTATCAGAGGTCAACCTACTGATGCTGCTTTTAACGCTGCTCCTAATATGTTAAATACTGTTCCTATTTCTAATGCTCCTCCTGCTACTGGAAATCAAACTCAAGGTTCAGTCCAAGAAGGTAAGTATGTTGCTGGTATGAATGATGCTGGACAATATGTTGGTGACATTCAATATGGACACAATTTGGAATCTACACCTTTAGATGCTCTTGCTTCTGCTTCCTCTGTTTCAAGACCAGGAAGTGATTTTGAAAGAGTAAAGGGCGAATTTGCATATTTGGGTATGGATGCAAATACAGTTTCTGGTCAAGATGCCAGCAGAAAAGATTGGCAACAAAAATATTCTCAAACTTTGACTTCTGAAAAGCCAAATACTTTGGATTATACTCATCCTAAAGATTTATTACCAGTTCCTGATTTAAGAACTCCTTTAATGAGAGATCCTTCTGACCCTGAAAATTTTATGTATACTCGCACTTTGTTTGCTCCTCTCAAGACCCGTAACCATAACGAAGGTGACCGTATTCGTGGTGACTTGAATATTCAACCAATTAAGACTGGATGGTTCGATATCGCAACTGTTCCTTCTATCGATCTTATCAAGGGTTATTTTGGATACTACAACGATATTTCAGAATATACTGATGTCCAAGATGCTATTTACCAAAAGGATAGAGACTTACAAGCTGACCCTCAACGTGCTCTTAAGACACAATCTGCTCTTAATTCAATTGCTAACAAGATGACACAAAGCCAATTGTTGGCTCCTAATTTGGCTTATGGTAATGCTACTAATACTTTTGATAATGTCAAGTTTGGAAGCATCGGAAATATTTTAGAATCACCATTTGGTGAAGGTCGTGCTTTGGATCAATAAATGAAATTAATTTAAAGTATTTTTTTATAATTAACTTTTATAAAAAAATGATTGAAATATACAATTTGCTTCCATTTATCTATCAATATTTCTTTTATGAAACTGTATATTCTCCATTATATAACAATTTAATAATAACGTTTAGTGTATTTTTTAAAATATTGTATTGTAATCACATTTTGATACAAAAAATACTTGAATTGTCAACTTTGAATGCTATATTGTATTATACAATTGATACTATATGTATTTTTAAGAAAAATGGAATAAAAAATATATTTATTTTACATCATATTTTTTCAATTTATATTTTATTAAAAGAATATATATTTATATATGATGTATATATTTCTTATGTATTGTTGTTTTTTATAGAATTATCTGGTGCATCTTATTCTTGTTACTTATTAAAATTAATAAGAAAAAACTCACATATTTTTGTATATGTTCCCTTAAGATTTTTATCAAATATTATATTGGTGTATTTTTTTTTGTATGAAATGAAATATTCTTACACTATTGAATATATATTTAATTTGATTTCTTTTGTTTTATTATTTATGTTTAACATAGGGGGAATATTAAAAAGTTTGAATTTTATATAATTTTTTTTAAACATAAAATACACCTTTCTTATCCAATTCGTTTTTTATATATGTTTCTAAATCGTCAAATTTAACTGTATCTGGAACTCTAATTAGTGTAATTCCCAATTCTTTACATCTTTCTTCCTTGTATTTATCACGTTCTTGTTGTTCTATAAAGTCTTGTTCTGTTTTATGGAAAAATTCAGTATATTTTCTATGGTGAACACCATCGTATTCTAAAGCTAACATTAAGTCTTGATTGAAAACGTCTAATTCTAAATTTTTACCAGTTTTGGGATATTTTAAAAAGTCAGGACGTATAGAAACAAATGGTGCTTTAAAAATATTTTCCATGATTACTCTACATCTCGTTTCGTGTTTCTTAGGTATAGTTTTCCTTTTTTTAGAAATTGTGCCAGTTGATGTTTTAACAGTTTCATTTAAAAAATTTTCTCCATCTTTATTTTGTATTTTTTTATCATTAATTTCATTTGATATGTAATTAATATAAATATAATACCCCAACAAAAACAACAAACTCAAAATCAATAAAAACATCATCCTATTGTGCTTCCAGTAATATACAAGTTTGTCTAAAAAAAGTATAGTATAATATTTTATGCTTTCTATAAAGGATTGTTTTTGTTGTTCTGAATTTTTTTGATATCTTATCTTACTCCCTATTGCGTGTTCTCCATGTTTTTTTTTACTATTAAAATTATACTTTTCGTAAATGTTATTTTTCATATTTTAAAATAAAATATGAAAAAAAAGTTATTTTATTTTAAATAAAAAACTGTGATTATAAAAATGTCAACATCAAATAATAGAAAATTTACAATTACTACTGATACACCAGCAAGAGCCAATAATGATTTATTGGCTGCTCGTGTGTCAAATGTTTTTTACCAATATCCAAATATGGTACCTATTCGAACATCAACAGGAACTATAAATGAATTTTCATTTAACAATGCTACTGGTTCTTATTTATATCTTGAAACTTTAACTGGTCCCGCTCTAAATTCTTTATTAGGTTCTCAAACTGGTCCCACTGGTCCCCAAGGTCCAGCTGGTGGTCCTACTGGCGAAGTAGGTCCTACTGGTTCAATAGGCACACAAGGAAAAACAGGACCTACTGGACCCACTGGTTCGCAAGGTATTCAAGGACAGATTGGCCCAACTGGACCAATTGGTTCGCAAGGTATTCAAGGACAGATTGGTCCAACTGGTATTGGAATTACTGGTCCAACTGGTCCAGCTGGTAGTTCATTGCCTTCTGGAACATATTATTCTGATTATTTATTTTGGAATAACATTGCTAATACTTATCAGGTAGGTAGTTCTTCTGTTCATATTGGTCAAAACTCTGGTCAATTGAATCAGGGGTTAGATTGTATTTCTATCGGTTTACAAGCTGGTCAAAATAATCAAAGTGTTAATGGTATCGCAATTGGGACTCAAGCAGGTTCTTATAGTCAATCTCAAAACTCAATTGCTATAGGTAATAACTCCGGTTATGTATCTCAATCACAAAATACAATAGCAATAGGAAACCAAGCAGGTAATTTAAATCAGGGAAGTTACAGTGTAGCAATAGGATACCAAGCAGGTATGACAAATCAAGCAAGCCAATCAATCTGTTTAAATGCATCTACAAGTGGATTAACACCATCTAATCAAGGATTTTATGTTAGTCCAATTAGAAACGATAATACACTATCAAATAATTTTGTTTATTATAATACAGGGACAAAAGAATTGACATATAGTTCTGATTTAAGTTATACAAATGCAACTGGAAATACATTGTATCTGACACAATTAACTGGACCTGCATATACAAGTATCACAAATAACATAAGAGGAGTTACTGGTCCTACAGGTGCAGGTGGTTCTCTTGGATATTATGGTTCATTTTATGACACAACTACTCAATACAATACTGGTGCAAATTTGGTTAATACGTTTAGAATAGGTAAAACTTCAGAATCAAGCGGTGTAATTATAGAAAACGATACTAACGGGTTACCTACTAAAATCAAAACATTATACAAAGGAGTATACAATATACAATTTTCAGCACAGATAAATAAAAGTGACGGAGGTTCAGATTATATAGATATATGGTTAGGAAAAGGTGGAAATTATATTCCTGATTCAAATACTCGTTTAATTTTATCAGGAAGTGCAGATCATTCACCAACTGTTGCTGCTTGGAATTTTGTATTATCAATGGAAGAAAATGAATATGTTCAATTGTTTTGGAGTTCTGCAGATGCAAATATGTATATTGCTTATATTCCTATTACTGATTTACCAGTAAGACCTGATATTCCATCTATAATATTAACAGTTCAGCAAATTATGTATACACAATTAGGACCAACTGGACCAACTGGTCCATCAGTTCCGTCGGGAACTTATTACTCTGACTATTTATTTTGGGATAACATTACTAATACTTATAAAGTTGGGAGTTCTTCTGTTCATATTGGTCAAAACTCTGGTCAATTGAATCAAGGATTAGATTGTATTTCTATTGGGTTACAAGCTGGTCAAAATAATCAAAGTGTTAATGGTATCGCAATTGGGACTCAAGCAGGTTCTTATAGTCAATCTCAAAACTCAATTGCTATAGGTAATAACTCCGGTTATGTATCTCAATCACAAAATACAATAGCAATAGGAAACCAAGCAGGTA
>Ga0194116_10007238_pt1 | contig 11543 bp, 5 predicted proteins | sample TA2MahsurfametaG_4_FD_148617 | JGI IMG/M metagenome (GOLD analysis project Ga0194116, IMG submission 148617) | Freshwater microbial communities from Lake Tanganyika, Tanzania - TA2015008 Mahale S9 surface | ecosystem: Environmental > Aquatic > Freshwater > Lake | place: Tanzania: Lake Tanganyika... | reverse complement strand
GTTTGGGGATTGGGGATTGGGGATTGGGGATTGGGGATTGGGCCCAATCCCCAATCCCCAATCCCCAATCCCCAATCCCCAATCCCCAATCCCCAATAAAAATGATTTTTATGATAAAATGTATTTATCCAGAAAAGAAGAAATTTGCAGAAATTATTATCACTTTCTATGGAAAAAAAATAGAATTTTGATTTGATTGTTATTTGATCTAAATAAATATATAAAAAAATTAAATAAAAAAAAATTTTATTTTTTATTTACATTGATATCCATTTACAAATTGTTAATTAGTTTTTATATATTAACATTTTCTTTATAAATTTAAGAAGAAGCTAATGACATATTTAATACATAGAATTAAATAGTCAATATATCTCTTTTATTCAAATATCAGTAACTTAAAAAATAAGTGAAGTAATTTAAATTTCATATATTGTATGTTATAAGTTTAGCCTACCTAAAAAGAATTAACAACAGAATTTTTATAATTTATGTCATTCTTTAACTAAACGAATTAGAGCTATTCATAATATTATAAAAATATCAATAACTAATATCAATGAGAGATAAGAGATAAGTCTTTAAGTTAATTTTATTTCTGAAATTTGTATTAAAATCTATCTTCTACTTTAATATTCATAAAATCTCCCATAGTCTCAACTTCTGATTCATTAGTTCCTCTAAGAATTCTAAAGAATCCTCCTTCTCCCCAATTTTCTCCCCATGTATTCATTCCGATCCAATATTTAATTCCATTTTCTTCACCGTATCCAACTAGTGTGATTGAATGTTCTACTTTCGCCCAAGTTCTTCCTGTATCAAGCATTGTTAATTTTGATATTTCTCCAGTATTTTTTCTAAGAGTTTGAGTTGAAAAAATTCCTTGCTTGTAATAATGGAAACTCCAGTGAACAAGGATATTACCAGGCATAGGACCTCTTGCTCTTAATTCCTTCATAATATCAGCTTCAGAAGTTTTTCCATAAACTCCGCCTAGATATCCCCATTTTGAGACAGTATATTTCTTTTTAAATTTGCTATAATCGCAAACATTTGAACATTTATTAGTACTTTCAGTATATTCAAAACAAGATTCAGGTACAGCTTCGAATTCCTGCAAGAATTTAGATACTAAAACTGGATATCCTCCATCACAGCCTTCAGAATAGAAATTACAGGCTAAAGGAAATTGTTTTGAAAGTAAAGTTTGATCTTTATTATTAGTTTGAACTCTCAGACGGGATTCAAGACTGGTCATTGTTGAGAATACATAACAAGAACCGCAGCTTCCTTGAGAACGGACTGGTGGTACATAGCTTTCTCCTCCAACATTTCTCCAATCCCAGTTTTTAGGGAGTATTTTTTCATCAATGGAAGAAATATCAGAATGAAGATATTTTGAAACCTCATTATAATCGGTAACTTCAGAGCTGTCTTTTTCTCTATTTGAATTACTTATATCCGAATCAAGAATTTTTTCAGGATGTGGAACACAGTTGCTTTTGCAATTTTCGATTGAATTACTGATTGAATTAGAATTTCCTTTTTTGTTTTTGTCAAGAAAATTGGAAGCTTTGGATCCTGAATTCATTGAACTATCTGATTCTTCAAGCAAATCTCTTGTTTTTTTATTTTCTTTATCTATAGTAATAAGGCTTATTTCTCTATCAACATTTCTCAAAAACTCTTCAACAGATTCTTCTTCTTTACTTTTTTTGGAAGCAGCTGCTGTTTTTGATTTACCAATTTGAATAAATGAAGTATTATCTTCAAAAATACCTTTTTTAGTATATTTTCCTTTATTCAAACCTAACTTGTGCTTTAATTCTGCAAAAGACATTCCAACATATTGTGGATGAACATCAGCTTTCCAGCCTAAATCGAGCTTGTTAAGTTTATCAACAATTTTTGACATGTGTTCATATTTGAGGAAATTCTCTAAATTTGTGTTTGTTTTTGTAAGTTCATTTGTTTGGACAAATGAAATTTTATTGAATCTATTTAAACTGTCATATTCATTTTTATTCTTGTTAGAAAATTGGATGTTGTCTTCAATGTATTTATTTAGCGAATTCTCTAAGTTTTTACTTTCGAGTGAAATTTCTAATTGGAGAAAACTTGAACTTTGAACTGCGGATACTTCTCCATTTTCTTTGTATCCATAAAAACAACTCCAATTGCTTTTGAAATTTTTAGCATCTGGAATATACCAACCAAGGAAAGTTTTACTACAATTAGATACTGCTTCTTTATCTCCAGTATTTTTGTAATATTTGAAAGGTGCTGTTAAAATTGCATTTTTATAATATAAAATAAAGGATTGATCATAAACAAAGGACCAGGTTCCTACTTCTCTTCCATTTTCATAAATTTTATAATCATCTTTTAAATTTACATGAATTTCTTTAGAATCAGGTATATTCAGATCAGAATCGTTTAGTAAATCAATAACTTTGTTGGGTAAACCGTGTCCACAGGAAGTTTGCATTTCATTTTCTAATGAAGGAGTGAAAGTTCTTGTACTTATTTTAAGTGTCCATAAGCCAATTACATCAGAACGCAAGCAATGAACTGGCAAATCGGCTCTCAATCTGTCAATGTATAATATGCTAAGAAATAGAACTTGCAATAAACTATGAAATAAGTTTCTATTTTTTTTCGTAGAGTTTACGATGCTATGATTGTTTTTTGACATATTGTTACTTTTAATTATTTTTAATTTACTTTATTCTTATTAATAAATTTATTTGTATAGATTTGATTTTGAATTTGATTATTTACTATTAAATTAGATAAGCAATTATATTTTTTAATAGTTAGTAAAAATTATTAAATGATCAGATTTTAATTAATAAATCATTGAGTTATTTTATTTATTGTAAAATTTACAATCTCTTGTATATTTAAAATAAGAAAATTAAAAATGAAGGAAATAAACAAATGAAAATGTTTTGATTACAATTATGAATAATATTAAAATGTATTAATAATTTTATATTGTCTTCCATAAATAAATATTTGTAGTTTTTAAGAATAACCTTAGTAAACAAATTATTTTCAATTGTTAAAACAATTAAAAAACGTTTTTTTATAAAATTAAATATTTTAATAAATTAAAAATGTTTTCTTAATTAACTTTTGGTTAAAATACGACAACATAAAAAAGTAAAATCCATTTTTAAAATAAAAAACTTCCATTTTTCAATATAATGATATAATAATAAACTAATAATTATGCCTTTCGGAAAATAAAAAGAATCTTAATCAGAATTTATTTTTTGAAAATATTTTTTATATAATAATCTTATTTTTACCTATTCTCTTAATAAAAAAATTAAATAAAAAAACTAAAAACAACTAATTTAAATGAAAAAAACATAATTATTTCCCTTAGCTTATTTGCTTAAATGTTTAGTTATTTGAATTACTATGATTATTCATCAATTTAATATTTATTTCTTCATAGAATTTTTCAAAATCTACTTCATCATTAGAATTGTTTATTTTAAAATGACTATTATATATTTTCTTTTGCTGGGATTCCTCTGTATTAAGAATAGTTTCATTTTTATTTCCTTTAAAAATAAAAAATTTAAAATTAAAAAATTACTTCTTGAACTTAGCTCATCATCAGATATTATATAAGATATAGTTTCTTCAAGTAAATCTTTATCTTTATGCAATGATTCTTTATTTTGCGAATTTGAATGTGATTTTGAAGATGAAGAGTATTTGAAACTTTGAGAATGAAATTTATTCGAAGTTTTCTTAGCTAAAAAATTTTATAATTTAGATATATTTTATTGAAGATAATACTTGTTTAACGAATAAATAATAAATCAAAAAGCATTTGGAATTTAATATTAAAGATAAGATATATTTATTATAATATTACAATTTTTCGAACACCCATCTGCATTACTTTCTTCATCTGTTAAAATATTATTAGAGTGATTATTTGACTTTTTCTTAGGTTTTTTTTTAATATCTAAAGTCTCGAATATAGTGTTTTTATTTTTTGTCATTATGAGTTTTTTGTGAATGTTAAATAAATTGAATTTTTCATTTACAATGAATTTATTTTTATTCTCTTGAGGAATTTCACTTTTCTTATGGTCATTTCTAAACTTAATCTCTTTATCATTACAAATTGTTGCAAAATTATTAAGATTACTATCTTGATTGAAATTTTCATTTTTGGTGATATTGTTATTTTTTATTTTAGAAGCTATATTCAAATTGGCTTGAGGCGTATTAATTGAAATTTTATTAATATTTTCTGATAAATTCTTGAGAGAAAAATTAACATTATTATTTGGAGAGTAAACATTTCGATTATTTTCAGTTGATAATTCATTCTTTTTTATTTCTTTATCTGCAAGATCTTTTTTATTATTCGAATTATTATTTACACATATTGTATTGTAGTTTAAAAGATTTTTTCTTTCTGCAAATATTTTTAATTTAGAATCATTTTTAAAATTTGTGATTTTAGCACTTTTTCTTAATTCATCTTTATTCTTCGAAGACTGATTTGGCTCAGTAATAAACAAATCTCTTTCAAAATTAAAATTTTCCTCAGAATCATTTGATTTTAAATCATACATAATTTTATTTTTAGAAACCTCAATATAATCTTCCTTCAAAGTTTTTGATTTGTTACTTGTACTATCAAAAGTTTCTTTTTTTGCTAATAAATTTCTTTTCAGATTTTCTAAATTGAATTTAGAACTGATATTCATAAGATCAGATTCACAGGAAATTGGAGATTTTTTGATTGATAAATCAAGATGAGCTTCATTACTTTTTATCGAATTTTTGCAATTTTTATGATTTTTATTTTCTAATATACCGTTATTTGCTTCTAAATTATTCTTTATTTCATTCAAATTTTTAGAATTTTTATCCATATCAACTTTAATAGCATATTTATTCATTAACTTATTGCTAATATTACTTGTAATTTCATTTTCAAATATTTTTTTTTGATTAGCTATATTATTATTTATTGGATTGGTAGAGTTATTGTTATTAGTATTTTTGTCAACAAATTTTTTAGTTGAAGAATTCTTTTCATTTATAATTGAATTGGTATTTAATATATTGTTATTTTTATTGGATAAATTTGAGTTTGGCTTTTTATAAAATTTTTCAAAGTCCATTTTTTCTTTACTTTTTCTATCAAAAAAGTTATCATTTTTGGCATCTTTATTATTTTGTTTAACAAAATTATTGGAATTATCATTTATTAAAATATTTTGATTGCTATTTAGATTCATGTAATTATCCTTTGCAGATTCCAAAGTTCTCATAATTTTTTTTACTTTATTATTCGAGCCATAAATACTAGGATTATCTGTTTCTAAATATCCATAATAAATTTCGGAGCTTTCTTCATCATTATTCAAATTAAAAATAACATTCGAAGAGTGTTTATTTTTTGAAGTTATTGCACCGACATTGTTATTGATATTTTCGATATCCAAATTCTTATTGGGGTAGAATTTTTTAATTGAACCATTAAAGCTTTCTGTTTTTATTCCATCAGGATTTTCAATATTAATCAAAATATTGTGGTTAATATTATGATTGAAGTTATGATGAAAATTGTGATTTATATGAATTGTTTTTTCAAATGATTTGATTTTATCAATATTATTAAGATTACCATTAGTAATTTTTACTTGATCATTGTTGATATTATTAATTTTATTGGTTATACATTTATTTTTCAAAGGTGAATTTTTAACATTATTATCAGTATTTGAATCTTTGCTTTTATCATTTAATTTATTTTTGCTATTTTTGTGTTTAATAATCAACTCATCATCTTCTTTGGGAAGAAGTTCTATCCCCAGATTTTTATCATATTCATTTGAAGAAGAGTTAAAGTTAGATTTAGAGTTCGATTTTTTCAAATCAGAAACTTTCGAGACTTTTGTGGATTTTACTGCTTTTGCTGTAGAACAACCATTATTCACATAATTATAATCTATATCTAATTTATTAAAATTTGAAAAATCAATGTTTTTATTAATATTGATATTATTATTTGGCGATTTTATAAAAGAGAATTTATTTATATTTTCTTTCGTTAATATTGGAGTTATTAAATTTAAAATTTTTGTTTTGGTTATTTTATCAGATTTTTTGTTATCTTTAATGCTTTCATTGGAATCAGGCTTTTTATTATTGCTACTTTTTCTATTTTCACTGATATTATGGCATTTGCTTTTACTTTTACATTTACCTTTACTTGTGCTTTTATTATAGGTATCTTCGCGATTTTTGACATTTGAATTATTTCTATTTTCTCGACTTTTTTCCTTGATGCAATCATAATTCTTCAATGTTAAATTGTTTTTATTATTATAAATGTTTTTAGATTTAATTAAGTATTTATTTTGAGTATGATAATTGTTATTATCATAAGTTAAATTTCTACATAGTTTGTTTATTTTTTCTAAACTATTATTTAAGCTTGAATTTTGAAGGCTAGCGTTATTTATATTTTTGTTTTTGTTTTTAGAATTATAATTATTCAAAGACAAATTTTCATGAGTGCTATTGTTATAGATGTTGCTATTTTGCATACAATAGGTATTAGAGCTACTATCATTATTATTGTTAAGTATTGGGGATTTTATTTGAGATGTATTATTAATATCTTTAAATGAATTCTTCATCTTTTTAATATATTCAGTTCCTAAAAAATTAATAGATGTAGTATTTGAAATGTCACAATTATCAAGGTTAATAGTATTCAAATTTTTTAAAGTATTTCCATTTAAATTACAATCTTTTTGAATTGTGTATAAAATATTACTATTGTCCATTTCATTTTGCATTATAATTCTACTTGAAGAAAAATTATTTTCTGGAGTAACTGTAGAAGAAAATTTATTTGTGCTAGTGGTTTCGATAGTATTTTGCTTTTCAAGTTTTTGGTTTTCTTGTTTTCTACTTTTGTTAAATTTATCCAAATAAGAGGAGAGATTATTCAAATTCATATTTTTTAATTCAACACAATTTTTCGAATATTTCTGCATTAGATTTGAATTAAAATTCTTGGAGATGTTTATAGTTTTCAAATCTTGATTTTTAGAAATTTTTAATTTTAATGGATTCTCATTTTTAGACTCTTTTTCAAAATGATTGGTTATTTTACTATTCGAGTCAGTATTTAAATAATTATAAGTATCATTGGTGAATTGTTCTCTATAATGTTCATCATTGTTAACGAAAGATTCATAATTTTTATCTTTTGCAAGCTTTGATTTATTAGTTGTGCTTGAGTGAAATTGAATATGTTGTTTTTCTGTTAAATTCTCTAAGTTTTAATAAAATTCATCAATTTTTTCTTATAGATTTAATACATAAATTACTATTTTATATAGCATGAAGCCTTTATAATTTAATTTATTTTTTAAAAAGATATAAATTTTATTTAGAAAGAAATAATAATAATATAAAAAACCTAACAATTACTTATCATCATTGTTTTTGCATTAGAAAAATTCTTATTTATTTTTTCCTCATTTAAAATATTAAAATTTTTCGTGTGTGATCCTTCTAAAAAAGAATCAAAATTCTTGTGCTTCGAAGATCCATTTCTAATTTTATCCTTTGAATTAATTCTTTTCGCTACTTCAGGAGTTCTCTTTTTTAATTCAGATTCATAATGAGAGTTTTTTGAATAAGAAAGATTAAATTTACTATTAGAGGAATTTCCATTTTTTGTTTTACTAGTTGAATTTTTAGTTTTAGAATTTGATTGAAAATCGATTTTATTAGAATTAATAGGAACATTTTTTTTAAAATTTAAAGTTTTTGAATTTTCAGTTAAATTATATTTCGAATTGAAAGTTATTTTATTTGTATCAAGAATATTTTGACTGCTCTCTGCTCTGATTAAATTTTTTGATAAATTTTTATCACTGAATAAAGCTTTAGAAATTAATTCATCTTTTTCTGATGTTAATTCTTCAAAAATTTCTGCTTTATTGTTGTTATTTTTTAAAGGAAAATTATTAAATGGAATTTCTTTTATGTTTTTATTTTCTTTATTTTTATCTGAAATTCCCAATGAATTTTTAAAATTTTTGGAATTAGAATATTCTTTTTTATTTGTTTGGGTTTTTTCCTTACTATTATTTCTACTGTTATTATTGGAGTTGTTTTTCTTATTTTTATCTTTACTATTATTATTATATAATTGATTTATTTTTTTGGTGTTAAAAAAAGAGCTATTCTGATAAATTTTCTCTGTGCCTGTAGTATCAATTGTTATGAATTTACTATCTAAAGCAGAGTTGTTTATAGCCATTAAGTCAAGTTTTGTTATGGAATAATTATTATTTTGGGAATCTAAATTTATTTAATTATTTTTTTTATTTTTATGAAATTTATTTTATTATTTAACTAATTACGTATAAAAATAACATTAATTTACTTACTTTATTATAATTAAAAATATTAAAAAGAAATAATAATTTTAAAAAATTTTTTTTTACTAAATATAGTAATTCGATTTTTACAACTAAATAAAAACATATTTTTTCAAGTGTTAAATATCAAGTTTTTTTTTTCATTAATGCAACTTAGATAAATGTTTTAATTAAAATAATCAAAATCTAATAAATATTTTTCAGAAATTAAAAAATAATTATTTTTAAGCATAGTTAAAAGAATTCAAAGTAAATTTACTTTTTTGATCATTATCGCTATTTTTATCATGTTTTTTATTCAGACTCAATGTTTTTATATTATTAAAAATACTTGGAATAGTTTTTTTCACTATTTGATTTATGTCAGAATAAACTGCTTTATCCTTTATTTTTGCTTCATCTATATATTTTTGATTTTGAATTTTCATATTAAGCTCTTTATTATTATAATTATTAGAAATATTATTTTGAATTTTTTGTGGTATTATTGTATTTATTTCCAAATTAGAATTATGTTTGACATTATTTTTTAAATTGGTTCTTTCCTTCTTATTGTTTTCATAATTAGTTGTTTTGCTGTTTATAGGTAACCCTTTCTTTATAAAAATGTCTTGTTTATCTATTGCATCATTTTCATTCATTTTTATATTTTTAAAATCCAAAATTCTAATATTTTTAATAAATTAAATCAATTATAAATTTCCTATTAATGTAGCTACGAATAAAATCCTTTTTTAAACAAAAAGTTTTATTTTTTTCATTTGGGAAATAATATAGTATAAAAAAATGAAATTTTCCTTTCACCATTTTTCATGGCTCAGATCTAAGTCAATATCATTACTTCTCTTGAAGAAATTTATTTCAAAAAAATTCCACCGGAAATAAGCTAATAATATAGAAGACGTTCTGTTGTTTTAAAAGAATTTAAAATAAATTAATTTTATTGTCTAGTTAATTGGTGACTCTTTTCTTATTTGATTAATAAGATTAATATTACAAATAAATTAATATTTATATTCAAGAATTTATTCTAATTAAAACATGTTTTTATTTCAGGAATTATAAAAGAAATGGATAAAAATAAAAATATATTAAACATATAATAAATAAATCAAATAGATATTAAATAAATTTCCAAATAATTGAAAGACTCCGATTGTATGCCTTCTATACTAAAGTTTGATCAGAGGATAAATCTTATATATTAATCGATTATTTATTATTCAAAAAATTTATTATAAACTTAATAAAAGACTTACATAAAATACCCTAATTTGAAAATAATCTTATTTTGAAAATCTATTTTTTTAAAAGTTAAAATGTTTTTTATCTTCATATATTATATATAAAATTAAAAAAATGAATTAATTTAAGAAAATTTCATATTGGAGAAATTCGCTTTTAAATGGATTTTAAATATAATTTCATAAATATTCATATTAGATTCGTATATAATTCAATCGATTAAGTTGTATCCATTTTAATTTTTCGATTATTCTTGATTAATTTCTTCATAATAAATGGCAAAGTCTTCCTCCAAAAAATCCTTCTTTTTATTCTCACTGATTTTACTTATTTCCTTATTTTTTTCCCGAGTCAAAAATTTATAGAATCCTTTAGTGAAATTATTTGAATCTTTATCTTTCTTGAGGTTTTTATTAAGTTGGGTATATCTTTGTATTGCATCTAAGAACTTTCTCAAAGAAGATTTTTCAGAAGAAACATTTTTAATTCCTTTAATTATTTTTTTAATGTAATTAGCTTCATTTTGTAAATAAAATTCTTTTTCGCAATTATCAGTTTTTTTAATATATACTAAATTAAAATAGGTTTTAAATTCATTTTTATAAGATAATTCTATATTTGATTTTTCAATTTCAAACTTAGATTTATCATCGAGCTGATTTATTATTGATTTTGCTATTAGAAAATGAAAAGCTTGACTTTTATTATTTTTTGTGCATAAATAAATTATTTCATCAGATTTCGAATCATTTTGAGATAGCTTTTCAGAAATTAACTCAATGTTTTCGATTTCTAAATCCTCATTTTTATTAAGCTTAATATCTTCATAATCCTGTGACTCTAAAATATCATCTTTTACCAAATTATTTGTTTTATAATTATTATAATCTTTTAATTCATTTTTAGATTTCCTCAGTAAATTACTACTTTTATTTAGTTCCTCAATAATCAATTTGAAATCAATTTTAGTCTTTATAGGATTAAATGAAAAAATGGGATGCTTAAATGCATTTTCAATAATATTCTTATTATTTTCTTTAAAAGATGAGCGATTATGCATATACATCCTCATAAAATTTTTGTGTGTTTTGTCAACTCCTAAATTAATTTCTATTACTTGATCATTGAAGCAAGCTGAATAATCAAATATTTCTTTCCTTATTTCAATTGTCAGGGATTGCTGATTTATAACTTTTATTACTTTTTCTGTAAAATTATTATTGGAATTATTTATTTTTTTAGATAATTCTGCAAACTTTTTCTCATCGCAATTATATGTAATTTCATCTATCATTTCTGCATTTTCACAGCTAATATTAATTTTGGAATAATCAAAGATTTGCAAGCAAATATTATAAAATATATTCCTAATTAAGGTTGTTTTGTTTTTATATTCTGAATCATTACTTGTCAAATTAGCTTTTGTTTCTTCAAATGGTATTTTCGCATCTGAAATTATAGTAAAATTTGATGTTATTAGAGACATGGAATTTTGCACTTGTTTGATTTTATTAACATTATGGAAAGAATAAGAAATCTTTACATCATTTTTCTCTTCTGAAGAGACCTTTTTAATTTGTTCTTTTTTTTTATTTGAAAAACAAAGTTTAGAAAAACTTTTACACAATAAAAATAAGGCAATTATAAATCCTATGATTAACTTCATTTAATAATTATTTGAAAGTAAAATCTTGAATATTTACTTAGTATTGTAAATTTACTTTATGTAAAGTGATTAAATTATTTTGAGGATAATTTAAATATTAAAAATATGTAATCAAAGGATAAAAAATTTTTTAATATAAGTGAAACTATTATATTTTTAAAACTTCATTTTTATAATTTACTTGG
>Ga0194116_10007236_pt1 | contig 11546 bp, 10 predicted proteins | sample TA2MahsurfametaG_4_FD_148617 | JGI IMG/M metagenome (GOLD analysis project Ga0194116, IMG submission 148617) | Freshwater microbial communities from Lake Tanganyika, Tanzania - TA2015008 Mahale S9 surface | ecosystem: Environmental > Aquatic > Freshwater > Lake | place: Tanzania: Lake... | reverse complement strand
GTACTCAAGGAACTACAGGAACTCAAGGATCTGAAGGAGCACAAGGAACCACCGGAGCAGGCACTCAAGGAACTACAGGTACTCAAGGCACTACAGGCACTCAAGGATCTGAAGGAGCACAAGGAACCACCGGAGCAGGCACTCAAGGAACTACAGGTACTCAAGGAACTACAGGTACTCAAGGAACTCAAGGAACCACAGGAGCAGGCACTCAAGGAACATCTGGTGCAAATTACGATCGATCAGTTACAACATATACTGCAACAGAAGGGCAAACAACATTCTCCGTCACATATACGGTTCCATTTATAGAAGTATATCTAAATGGTGTTAGATTAACTTCTTCAGAATATACAGCAACAAATGGAACTTCGGTAGTTCTTGCAACTGGAGCTACTGCTGATGATTTAATTGATTTAGTTTCGTTTAATGGTGGTGTTTTTGGTGCCCAAGGAACTCAAGGAGTTCAAGGTGTTCAAGGGCAATTTGGCCCACAAGGTGTTCAAGGTCCTATAGGACCTCAAGGAACAAGTCTCAGTGTTAGCGATGATACTGCAACGAATGCAACAAGATATCCAACATTTACCTCTGCAACTTCAGGAAGTGTTACTACACTTAATGTATCATCAACTAAGTTGACTTACAATCCATCCACTGGAGAATTAACAGCAGTTGATTTTAACTCAACTTCGGATAAACAATTAAAAGAAAATATTGAATCTTTATATAATTCTATCGAAATTTTAAATCAAATAGATCCTGTTAGATTTAAATGGAAAGATACTGGAAAAATAAGTTATGGTGTAATTGCACAAGAAATTGAAAATATTCTTCCTGAACTTGTAAAAAAAGATAATCATTATAAGTCGGTGAGTTATATTCCATTAATTGCATTTTTAATTGATGCAATTAAAACCCACGAAAAAGAAATTCAGTTTTTAAAATCAAAATTTAATTTCTAAATATTTAAAAAAAGAAAAATGGGAAAACCCAGAGATACTGCAAATTTGGTTTCCAACTCCGTAATATTTCCAAATATTGCAAATCAAAGAGTTGGAATTGGAACCAACAACCCAACACAAAAATTAGAAGTAGTTGGAAGTTTGGCATTAGGAACTCAAATAAACAAAGCAACACTCACATACACAACAAACACAGCAAGAACTCTTACTATACCTAATGTTGATGAAAATAGAACTTTTGCATTTATTGATCAGGCACAAACGTTCTCTGGAAACAATACATTTTCTGGAACCAATACATTTTCAAATCCAATAACTGTTTCATCTGTTCCTTTTTATAAAAATTCTTCTACAATTTCAAGCAATTATACAATTGGAACATCATTTAATGAAATGAGTATTGGGCCAATTACAATATCCACTGGAGCCACTGTAACCGTGCAGTCGGGGGCAAGATGGGTGATTATATAACTAAGATATAAATAATAAAAAATTGAGATAGCAATGAGTAATCTAATAGTTGATACTGTTTATAGTTCTACTACAAATGCTCCTATATTAAAAGCTTCGGGTAATGTTGTGCAGGTTGCTAGAGTTCGCTCAAATTCTAGAACTACAGTTGCTGCTAATAATGTTGGAACTGGAACTACAATTACTCAGTTAAATTTAACACTGACTCCTAGAAGCAGTACAAATCGTATTATTTGTCAATGGCATATTATGGGAGAAGCAAGTTATAATAATTGTCTTTTAATTCATAGAGACGGATCATTAATTACAACTGCTGGTGAGGAGGGATATAATAATGTTTCTGGAAATGTAAGATGGTCTGGATTCACTCCCACAGTGTATGATACTGTTGATAATAATGATTCTACTGCACATCATTATTCTATTCAATATAGTCAAATTGCAGGAACAGTCGGAATTACCACATGGGCTCCAGCAGTAAAAAGCAGCACCGCCACCAATCATACTTTTTATTTAAACCGATGCTATGGTTCAACAGGAGCAAATGATTATGAAACTGGTGTAAGTTTTGGAGTCATTTATGAGGTAACAGTATGAGTTCTGTAATTTGCTCAGAAATTAGGGATTTATCAGATCCTTCAGTTATATTAGTTCCTAATCGTGGATCTATTATTTCAACAGCATATGTTAGATATGATGCTAAAGACACTTTTGTTGGAGGAAACTACTCTGTTATTAACAATACAAATCGAATTCCCGGACTTAGATTGACGATTAATGCATCTCACCCAAACAATATTATTATCGCACAATGGCAAATATCTGTAGAATCTGCTCACGATCTCACATTTAGTGTATTAAGAAATTTAAGTGTAATTGACAATTCACTTGGAATTAGTAGAAGCAATGCACCTCCTACTAACAATTATTATAAAGGTATGGCTGCTGTAAACTACGATAATGATTTTAACTCAACTCTATCAAATGTTATGCTTCAATGGATTGGTAGATCTGGAATTGTTGGAAATGTTGATTTAGATGTGTGTTTTCATTACTCCTTGAGTACGGGTACAATTTATTTAAATCGAACTGCCGGTTCAGCCGGAGCAGATGGTTATGAAACTTGCGTAAGTACTGGCGTTGCTTTTGAACTTACCAGTCAAGGAGGAGAATCATGACGAATTTTATTGAAGTTAATAGTGTAAAAAATCTTGCAGGAAAACAAACTGTTTTCAATACTGGAGGACATGTTGTTGATTTTGCTGTAACAAGTTACGCACAGGGGCAATTGATTTATGGTGGGACTGGTAATGGAACAATGATTGAGGGTCTTTCGCTAACAATTACTCCCAAAAAATCAACAAATATTATTATTTGCTGTTGGAACATAAATGGAGAAGCTCATTGGAATACTAATTTTAGAGTGTTTCGAAACGGATCATTAATTACAACTGCTGGTGAGGAGGGATATAATAATGAGAGTGGAAATGTTGAGTGGTCTGGAATTATTTCTGGTTGGTATGATAATAATAATGACAGCACCCCGTCAAATTACAAATTAATGTACCAACAAGTTGCGGGAACTACTTCAACAATCACTTATACTCCAGCTACTAAAAGATCGGGAGGATCTGATTATTGGTTTTACCTAAATAGAACTGTTGCATCTTCCGGTGGTGACAATCAAGAAAATACTGTTAGCAACGGATACTTATTTGAAATTTCAACGTAAAAAACAATGACAACTTTAAGATTTAGAGATACTTTTCCAAAATATCCAGAGTATGCTGATGCAATTATGGAATTGCGTCCTGGAAAACCATTTTCAATCTCAGACAATGATTACTCAACTCTTCAGTGGTATGAGGGAACAAAGCCCACTAAGGAGGATATTGAGGAAAAACTTGAAGATATGATTAAAAGGTACAACGCCATTAATTATAAAAAGCAAAGATATTTGGAATATCCATCTGTAGAAGAACAACTGGCAATGCTTTATGATGATGTTAAAGCGGGAAACTTGGAGAATGGAAAATGGATTGAATCAATTAATGCAGTAAAACAAAAATATCAGAAACCGGAATAATATTTAAAAATTTATTAATTTTGTTATGAATTTTGTAAAAATTTGTTTAAATTATGGTGGAACTATAAAACCACTACTCATATCTCCAAAGGATCTTTCTGGACCATCAATCACAAATCCTTCAGTTTTAGTTACTGAGAATAAAATTTTAGTCAATCTTAGAAACGTAAATTATACACTATATCACGCAGAATTAAATCGATTTGAACACATGTGGGGCCCATTGTCCTATATTCATCCAGAAAATGATATACATTTGAGAACAGTAAATTATATTGCTGAACTTAATACTGATTTAGATATTATTCACTATTCTAAAATAGATACTTCAAAATTTGATACTTATACTCCACAGTGGGAATTTGTGGGGTTGGAAGATGTTCGTCTTATTCAATGGAATAATAAAATATATGGAATCGGAGTTAGAAGAGATTTAGATACTATTGGTACTGGCAGAATGGAATTGACGGAACTTCAATTTGATGGTGCAGAGGTGAGGGAAATTTCTAGATATAGAATTCCAGGGCCTTTGCCGGATAAAGAATATTGTATGAAAAATTGCACTCCAATTGAAGATAAACCATTTCACCTTTTAAAGTGGACAAATCCCACATGCCTCATGAAATTTGATCCTGATGGTAAAGAAACAATCACTTATGAAACATCAAAGCATATTCCAACATATAATGATATGAGAGGGGGATCTCAAGTCATTTGTTATGAAGGTGGGTATTTAACTTTAGTACATGAGACTGATTTATATTCTTCAGAACAAGGAAAAAAAGATGCAACATATAGGCATCGGTTTATTGTTTGGGATCAAGAATTTAAAATTAAAAAAGTATCTCCATTATTTTCATTTTTAAATATGAAAATTGAGTTTTGTTGCGGTATAGCAAAATATCAAGATAATTTCTTAATTACTTTTGGGGCACAAGATAATACTGGATATATTTTAAAAATTTCACAATCTGTGGTAGAGGATTTTATTAATGGACGTATTAACTGATTTTTCTTTAGATACAGAAAATCCACAAAAAAATTATTGTCTTGCACGATGGTATGAGAATCAGGGACATACTGCACCTGCACACACATATTACTTAAGAGCAGCGGAAAGATCTAAAGACGACAATCTTGCATATCAGTCATTGATTAGAGCATCATTTTGCTATAAAAATCAAGGTTCTAGAGATGGAACTGAAAAGATTTTATTAGAAAATGCTTTAATGCTTCTACCACAAAGATTGGAAGCATATTATTTTCTGTCACTTTTATACGAAAGAAAAGGAGATTGGCAAAATTGCTATATCTATGCAAATTTAGGATTGGAAAAATGTGATGAAAGTTTTGATTCAATTGATATTCCAGAATTTTATGGAAAATACTTATTAATTTTTCAAAAAGCAGTTGCTGCTTGGTGGTGGGGAAAAGGAATGGAATGTCGTAAATTATTTCATTATCTTGTTGATAATTATTGGGATGAAATGGATGATCGACATAAAAATTCAGTAGAAGACAATATCACTCGTTTAGGATCAGGCCCAGAATCTCAAGCATTTCATACATATACTAAAAATGATCACTCGAAATTAAGATTTAAATTTCAAAAATCAGAAAATATTGAAAGAAATTATTCCCAAGTTTACCAGGATATGTTTGTCCTTTCTATGTTGAATGGAAAGAAAAATGGAACTTTTTTGGAAATAGGTGGAGCAGATCCTTATAAAGGGAATAATACTGCATTACTTGAAAAATCTTTTGGTTGGACTGGAGTTTCTCTGGAATATGATCAAAAGTTCATTGAAAATTATAGAAATAACAGAAGTGCAAAGTTACTTCATGTTGATGCACTTTCATTAAATTATGAAAAACTTCTAAAAGAAAATTTTGAAGGAAATGTAATTGATTATCTTCAGTTAGATATTGAACCAGCACGACATACTTATGAATGTATGTTGAGAATTCCTTTTGATTCTTATAAATTTGCTGTGATTACTTATGAACATGATTATTATGTGGATGTAACCAGATCTTATCGTGAAAAATCAAGAGAGTTTTTAAAAAGTAAAGGTTATGAACTGATTGCAAATGATATTTCTCCCGATGGCAAATCAAATTTTGAAGATTGGTGGGTTCATCCAGATTTAATTGATGCGAATATTATTAGTAAAATGAAGTCAGTGATTGAAGGTACACAACACGCAAAAGAATATATGTTAACACCCTTGAAGGAACAATTGAATTTTTTTAAGTTAAGTGCAAATTCAAAATCAACATCTTGGATTGTGGATAATTTTTACGAAGATCCAGATACAGTTCGTGAATTTGCTTTAGAACAAGAGTATGTGGAGGGTGGATTTGGAAGAGGATTTATTGGAAGACGAACAGAACAGCAATTTTTATTTCCAGATCTCAAAGAAAGATTTGAGGAAATTATGGGAAGAAAAATTACTGCTTGGGAAAGTCACGAAATGAATGGTAGGTTCCAAATTGCTTGGGCTGGAGAACCACTTGTCTATCATTGCGATAGTCAGAAGTGGGGTGGGATGTTATATTTGACTCCTGATGCTCCTTATCAGTGTGGAACAACTTTATATGCACATAAACAGACAAGAGCAAGAACATATTATGATGAAGGATGGGATGCTGCTTGGACAAACATTCCAGGAGATCCACATTTAGATGGAACACATTTTGAACCAGTAGATGTTCTTGGTAATGTTTATAATCGTTTGGTGATCTTTGATGCTAGTGCAATTCATAGTGCATCTCAATATTTTGGAACAGTAAAAGAAAATAGCAGGCTCTGGCAAATGTTTTTCTTTGATGCAGATTTATAAATATAAAAAAGTGTGATTTATAATGAATAAACTTAAATCTCATAAAACAGTTGAGCAGATTGCAAAAAAGCATCGCCTTGATGCTTCTTTCATTCAAAAGCAACTGGATATGGGAGAACCAATCGAGCATGAACACACTAAAGATCATGATCTTGCCAGAGATATTGCTCTTCAACATTTAGATGAAATTCCAAATTATTATACTCGTTTGAAAAAAATGGAAGCAGATGCCAAAAAACATCATAAAAAATTCAAAGATGTTAAAGAAGGCAATCTACATCAGTGGTTTAAAGGTTCTCGCTCTAAAGAAGGTAAACCAGGTTGGGTAAATGTTGTAACTGGTGGAACTTGTGCAAGTGATGAACCTGGAGAAGGAACTCCAAAATGTGTTTCTTCATCAAAAAGAGCAAGTATGACTCCAGCAGAAAGACGTTCTGCTGCAAGAAGAAAAAAGGCAGCAGATCCTGGACAACAACAAAAAACAGGTGCTGCAAAACCAACATATGTTTCCACAGATTCCCCAAGAAAAAAAATGAACGAAGAAACTGATAAAAAAGGAAAAAGTAGTGGTAAAAAAGATGCCTGTTATCATAAAGTAAAAGCAAGATATGATGTTTGGCCAAGTGCATATGCCTCAGGTGCTCTCGTAAAATGCCGTAAAAAAGGTGCTGCTAATTGGGGAACAAAATCGGAGGCAATGGAAGAAAAAAGATATTGTCCTTTGTGCGATAAAAGAGAGGCAAGATCTGAATGTTCTTACGGCGAAAAAGCATGGGATAAATTTTCTGTAAGAGATGAAGAGTATTCAATGGCCAGATCTGAATTGCAGACTATTCATGATGCGCTAAAAAGACTTGAAATGAAGGTTGGTAAAGGTGAAGGAAATTTAGAAGCATGGGTTCAGTCAAAAATTACCAAAGCTGCAGATTATATTGATACTGCTGCAGATTATGTCAACAGTGGTGAAATGGAAGAAGCATGTTGGACTGGTTATAAGCAAGTTGGAATGAAAAAGAAAGGAAAGAAAATGGTTCCTAACTGTGTCCCAGCAAATGAAGAAGTTGGGATTGAAGAAGCAGTAAGACTTCCTGCAACTAACGGAAATATCATCTCAGTGGTATTTTCGTGGAGGGGGAAGACTTATATGAATAAGATGTTCTTCCCTCAACTGAATATGCCATCAAGAAGAGATGTTACTGATCAGATTCAAAAGGTATATCCTGGAGCAATGGTTCTCCAATACAACATTGCTGGACTTGAGCCAGGACAACCTTTGATTCAGGTATATGATCCAAAAAGATCTAAAAATTATCTTTTAAATAATGGAACTATTGACGAAGAAAATATTGAAGAAGTTGCTGCATGGCAACGTAAAGAAGGTAAGAACAAAAGCGGTGGTTTGAATGAGAAAGGACGCAAGTCTTATGAGCGTGAAAATCCTGGAAGTGATCTGAAGGCACCTTCAAAGAAAGTTGGTAATCCACGTAGAAAGAGTTTTTGTGCTCGGATGTCTGGAATGAAAAAGAAACTGACTTCAGCAAAAACTGCTAACGATCCAAATAGTAGAATTAATAAATCACTTAGAGCTTGGAACTGTTGATATAAAAATAATTTATTATGGCAAATGATGTTTATTTGGGAAATCCACTACTCAAGAAGGCTAACACCCCGATTGAGTTTACACAAGAACAAATTGTTGAATTTGTAAAGTGTAAAGAAGATCCCGTATATTTTGCAAAAAATTATATTAAAATTGTAACCCTTGATAAAGGTTTGCAACCATTTGAGCTTTATCCATTTCAAGAAAAATTAGTTAATAATTTTCATAAACACAGATTTAATATCTGTAAGATGCCTCGACAGACTGGTAAATCCACTACTGTCGTATCGTTTTTGCTTCATTATGCAATCTTTAATGATAACGTAAATATTGGCATTCTTGCTAACAAAGCAGCAACTGCAAGAGAACTTTTAGATCGTCTTCAAACTGCTTATGAAAATCTTCCCAAGTGGATGCAGCAAGGGGTATTAATTTGGAACCGAGGATCTCTTGAACTTGAGAATGGTTCAAAGATTCTTGCAGCATCTACATCAGCATCAGCCGTTCGAGGAATGTCATTCAACATTCTGTTCTTGGATGAATTTGCGTTCGTTCCAAATCATATTGCAGATTCATTCTTTGCATCGGTTTATCCTACAATTACTTCTGGTAAATCAACCAAAGTTATTATTGTTTCTACGCCACATGGTATGAATCACTTTTACCGCATGTGGCACGATGCGGAGCGTGGTAAAAATGAATATGTATTTACGGATGTTCATTGGAGTGAAGTTCCTGGAAGAGATGATGAATGGAAAAAACAAACAATTGCAAACACTTCTGAGCAGCAATTTAAAGTCGAGTTTGAATGTGAATTCTTAGGATCTGTTGATACATTGATTGCAGCATCTAAGTTGAGGAACCTCGTATACGATCATCCTAAGGCACGTAGCGCGGGTTTAGACGTATATGTTGATCCTATAGAGGAACACGACTATCTTATCACTGTAGACGTAGCCAGAGGGGTTGGAAACGATTACTCAGCATTTACTGTGGTTGATATTACTCAGTTTCCACATAAAGTAGTTGCAAAGTATCGAAACAACGAAATTAAACCAATGCTTTTTCCAAGCATCATTGTAGATGTTGCAAAAAATTATAATGGTGCTTTTATTCTTTGTGAAGTCAATGATGTTGGAGATCAAGTAGCATCAATTATTCATTATGATCTTGAATACAATAACTTACTCATGTGCTCAATGCGTGGACGTGCTGGACAAATCGTTGGACAAGGATTTTCTGGAAAGAAAACTCAACTTGGAGTAAAGATGTCCAAGGCAGTTAAGAAGGTTGGTTGCTTGAATCTCAAGACAATGATTGAAGAGGATAAGTTATACTTTAATGATTATGATATTATGAGTGAACTTACAACATTCATTCAGAAAAATAACTCCTTTGAGGCTGAAGAGGGTTGTAATGATGACTTAGCAATGTGTCTTGTCATTTATGCATGGTTAGTTGCACAAGATTACTTTAAGGAACTTACCGATCAAGATGTAAGAAAAAGATTATATGAAGAACAGAAGAATCAAATCGAACAAGATATGTCACCTTTTGGATTTATTGTGGATGGATCTGAAGAATCAAGCTTTGTAGATGTGGATGGTGATCGTTGGCATCTTGATGAATATGGCGATCGAGCATACATGTGGGAGTACATGTAATGGATATAGATGGCCAAATTAAACTTGGACATTTATTTTTTATTGAAAGACGTTGTAGAAGTTGTGGAGTTGATAAAGTTCTGTTAGAGGATTTTTATAGAATACGAAGAGGTGTGTCTGCTTCTTCTTATTCATATGAATGCAAAGAATGCACAAAAGAAAGAATTATTCAAAATAGAAAAAATAAAGGCGACAACAATACGTGGGCATATCCTGACTGGTAATTTGTTCATGCGTCGTTTCCCCAATGAAAAGTATCTTTTTAATAAATATTTTTTAGATAAACTGAAAGTATCAGGAGAAAAACATGGCGACTCCTCAATTATCTCCAGGTGTTCTTACCAGAGAGGTTGATTTAACTGTAGGGAGAGCTGATAATGTATTAGATAACATTGGAGCAATTGCTGCACCTTTTGCAATTGGCCCAGTTAATGATCCAATTGATATCACTACGGAAAACGAATTAATTAACGTATTCGGTAAGCCATTATCCACCGATGGACAGTATGAGTATTGGATGACTGCTTCATCCTTCCTCAGTTATGGTGGTGTAATGAAGGTTGTTCGAGTTGATGGTACAACTCTGAATAACGCAAATGCTGGCGTTGGATTTGCATATACCACAAGTCTTAAAATTAAAAACTTTGACGATTATACTCAAAATTATGCTGATGATATTGCAGATTATGTCTTTGCAGCAAAGAATCCAGGTTCTTGGGCAAACAACTTAAAAGTTTGCTTAATTGACAACAAGGCAGATCAAATCATTGGTATCACCACAACCAATCCAGGAACTGCTGGTGCAGTTGTTGGTTATGGCGTAACTCTTACCTTGTCTGGTGTTACGATTCCAGGAAACGGTGGAACCGCTTCATTTACTGGATACTTGAAAGGTATCATTACTGGAGTTACAACAGACGCAACAAACTCAAACAGCACAGTCGATGTTAAGATTGTTTCTAGGGTTTCTGCTGCTGGTTCTGTAACTGCAATTGATTACAAGCAAGGAGATAGCAATTCGTCTTTCTCGGTTGCAGATACAGTTAGTTTCATCACAAACGCATCAAACCTTGCTGGAACTGCCAGTGTAGTAACAGCAGTTGACTGGTACGATCAACAACAACTCGGGTTAACCAATTCCACAGTTTACTGGAAATCAATTGCACCAAAACCAGGTACAAGTGGTTATGTTTCTGAAAGACAAGGAAGAAACGATGAAGTTCACATTGCAATCATAGATGATCGCGGCACTGTAACTGGTATTCAAGGTAATTTACTCGAAAAGCACCTTGGACTTTCAAAAGCCAGCGATTCAATCTCAGCAGTAAATTCTCCACAGAAAAATTTCTGGAAAGAATACGTTGCTCAATTCTCTTCTTATGTTTATGTTGGAGATAATCCTTCAGTTGGTGCAGATACTTATAATAATACTGTTCCCAGAGCAACTGGATTCTCAACTAATTTCACTGCTTACACCGAATCAGCAGGACAGTGGAACATTGCAGCACAAAACACAGTTTACAGTGCTATTGGAAATGTTACCTACACATTAGGTGGAGGTGTCGATTATAGTGCAAACGGTGGAATGACTGCAACTCTTGGAAATCTCGTTACAGGATATGGACTTTTCTCAAACAAAGATGAGGTTCAAGTCGATTATCTTGTAATGGGCCCTGGTTTGGGTAACAAATTTGAATCGCAAGCAAAGGCAAATTACCTGATTTCAGTTGCTGGAGATAGAAAGGATTGCATGGCAGTCATTTCTCCACACAGAGCTGACGTAATTAACATCACAAATACAGATACTCAAACTGATAATATCATCGAGTTCTTTAACCCACTATCATCTTCATCTTACGCAGTATTTGATTCGGGTTACAAGTACATGTATGATAGATTCAATAACACCTTTAGATACGT
>Ga0194116_10007235_pt1 | contig 11546 bp, 9 predicted proteins | sample TA2MahsurfametaG_4_FD_148617 | JGI IMG/M metagenome (GOLD analysis project Ga0194116, IMG submission 148617) | Freshwater microbial communities from Lake Tanganyika, Tanzania - TA2015008 Mahale S9 surface | ecosystem: Environmental > Aquatic > Freshwater > Lake | place: Tanzania: Lake Tanganyika... | reverse complement strand
TTAGAGCAAGCCGTAAAAAACGCCGACTCGCAAACCCTGCGCGATAAAGCGGAGACGCAGCTCGACAACCTCAAAAAAGCGCTGAAGCAGTAGACCACCAGCCCGTCACAACGCCGGATTGCGGGGGAATTTTACCAATGGCAGCCGCGCGCCGCGATGCAGGCTGCGGTCCGCACGCACTGGCTCCGGTGGGAGGAAGATGCCGCCCAGCGCCGCCGCCGCTGAGGCCGCCACGAGGTCGTCCTGGTCAATGCCGTCGCCGCTAACGCCCACCGCGCCAATGAGCACGCCGCCGCGATACAGCGGCATTGAGCCGGCGAAGATGGTCATGCCGTTGGGCAGGTTTGGGTTGACTGCGACCGACGTGTTAAAGGCCGCCCCGTTCAAAGTGTTCACCGCTGCTACCGAACCGCCGGGCGTGATAATAGAGAAGCGCTCCTGCAATCCTAGAAAGATGCCAGGCGTGGTACCAGCGATACCGGGTGGATAAGTGCCCTGCGCCATGAAGCCTACGGTGCGCGCCGAAAAGCCACGCGCGTCCGAACTGAAGAAGACTGCCGTGCGCGCCTTTTGCACACACACATCCCAACTGAAGCGCGTCGTGTCCGGCGAGGTGCAGAAGGTGCCGAGGCACACGGGCGGAGTGCCGGCAGCATTGGGATTGTTGACCACGCTGATAAAGACCTGCATCGGCACGCCGCGTGGCAGGCGGATCCCCGCGCGCGTGGTGCGGGCACGGTTCGCGCCGGCGGTGAGGATGGCCGTGACTTCCGCCGCCGTGAGCCGCGCCGTGCCGCCGGGCAGCGCCACCGCGCTCGGATCCGCGATGATGGCCTGCCGGATTTCTCCAGAGACGCCGCCGAGTGTTGTTGGCACGTAGGGCAACGGTCCAGCGGGACTGGCCGTCGGCGCGAAGCCCGCTACCACCGCCCCAAGGCCACCGAGCGGTGTTACGACCCCGAGTGAAGTCGTGCTCGCCACGTAGGCCAGCGCGATGCCGTCCACGAACACCTTATTACCCAGAATGCGGGGCGACGGAGCAAAGCCCACCTGCCCTGCGAGCGCCACGTCTTCATCCACTTTCGCACTGCTGACGGTGGAGGCGGTGATGTTGAGCGGGTCGTTGTCGCCATCGCCCGCCACGCCCACGCCGCCGATCAGCACGCCCGCACGGTAGAGCGGCACGCCACCCGCAGTGCCCGCAAGGCCGCCGGTGAGCGGTGTGGGAATTTGCGTCAGCGGCGCAGCGGGGCTGGAACCAAGCGTGAGCCGTCCGGCCTCGGCGGGCAGCTTGTATTTGTTGATGTCGGAGAAGGCGAGTTGGCTGAAGTTCACGCCCACCAGCGGGCCGGGCGGCTTATTGACCACGCCCGGCGGGAAATTTTGTTGTACGATCATCGCCGCCGTGCGCGGGGTGAAGGCGTTTTGCGCGCTACTCAAAAATGCCGCTGTGCCGGCCTTCGCAATAGCGTTCGCCTGATTCGCCGCAGTGGGAGGCGCACCATTCACGCTCCACACGCCCAACACAAACCCTTCGCGATCCACCACTGCCACCACGGCGTTGGGAGCTACCACCGCCGCACGCGAGACGGCTTGCTGCAGCACAGCCGTAACTTCGGCCAGCGTCATCTGGGCCCGCAAAGGGAGCGCTAATAGGAGCGCTCCAACGAGTACAAAAGCTAACTTCACTCGCGGCAAGTTGAAGGAAAACCGCCCCGGCAGCGCAAGCAAATTGACAATCCACAATGCGTTTCTCCTTTCGCAAGCGCTGTAACTTATTCGTTTTAGCATTCCCTCTAAAGTGCGTGAGGCAAGGGTTCGACCCTTGGCCATGGAAAACTTGCCCAAGTTTGTGATGTGCCCGAAGACCCAGTCGGACGGAGGTTATGCTTGCCAATGGGCGGCTCCTGCTTAGATTCGAAGGCTCTTGTGCCTATGACATTGCTTACTTTTGTTGGATTGTTCGCTGCCGAGGCAGCTCCATCGGGTGCGCCGGCCGGTGCGCCGCCCCCGATGTGGACTAATCTCATCCCGCTAGCGTTGATGATCGTCGTATTTTACTTCCTGCTCATCCGCCCGCAGCAGAAGCAGGCCCGGCAGCAGGATGAAATGCGCAAGGCCATCAAGAAGGGCGACAAGATCGTCACCACCAGCGGCATCCTTGCGGTGGTCGTCGGCGTCAAAGATCGCACGCTGAGCGTCCGTTCCGAGGAAACAAAGTTTGAGATTCTCAAGTCCGCCGTTGCGCAGGTGGTCGAGGACTTTGACAAGGCCGACCCGGCCACGGCTGCCGCGCCCACGAAATAAAACGGCTCTCTCCCTTTTTCCGCCATGCAACGCAATAATTTCTGGCGCGCCATTTTGGTCGTGTTTGTGGCAGCTTGGGCACTTTACGAGACCTATCCGCCGGCTGACCGCAATCTCATTGACGTCTTCGAGGAACAAGCCACCCGAAAAGACGCCGCCTTTACCGCCATTGTCGCCAAGGCCCGCGAGTTGGATAAACAGTTCCCCGAGCGCAACTTCGCCAATTTACGTGATGCCATTGGCACCAACGCACTGACCAACTTCATCGCCTACGCCGCCAGCGGCGACCAAGATCCTAACCGGGCGATCCTCAACCGCCTGCAACGCGCCGCCTCTGGCAAGCTCAAGCTGGGCCTCGACCTGCGCGGCGGCACGTCTTTCCTTGTTGGGTTGGACACGTCCAAGCTCGAAGCCACCTCAGACAAGCAGTCTCTCGTCAACCAAGCTATTGAGGTGCTGCGTAAGCGTGTGGACAAGTATGGCGTATCTGAACCAATCATCGTGGCTGAGGGCGATGACCGCATTCTGATTCAGATGCCCGGTCTGAACCAACAGCAACGCGACGAAGTCCGTACCCAAATCACCAAGCCGGCGTTTCTCGAATTTCGCATGGTGCATCCGCAAAGCGACCAAATGGTAGCGCAAGGCATCATGGCCCCGGGCCACGAGGTGCTTTCCCAAAAACGTAAGGGCCAAAACGGACAGGAGTTTGTTGACCGCGTGCTGGTTAAGTCGAAGGCCGAGCGTGGGCTGACGGGCAAATACATTGAACGCGCCGGTGTCATCCGCGACCCCGTCTCCAACCGGCCGCAGATCACCTTCAAGTTCAACACGGAAGGCGGCCAAATCTTCGGCCAGTTAACCACCGAGCACGTCCGCGAACGCATGGCCATCGTGCTGGACGGCGAGCTATACTCAGCGCCGGTCATCAACGAGCCAATTCGAGGCGGCAGCGGCGTGATCAACGGCGACTTCGACCTTAAGGAGGCTTGGCAACTCGCTAACGTGCTGGAGAATCCGCTGCAAACCCCCGTGCGCCTGCTCGACACCGAAGAGGTAGACCCGTCGCTAGGCAAGGACACGATTCAAAGCGGCATCCGCTCTGCCATAATCGGCACCGCTGCCGTCGGAGTCTTCATGCTGGTTTACTATATGACCTCCGGCCTTGTGGCCGCGCTAGCGATGCTGCTGAATATTTTAGTCCTGCTGGGTGTAATGTGCTCTATCGGCACGACGCTGACACTGCCGGGCATCGCGGGCGTCGTGCTTACCATCGGCATGGCAGTGGATGCCAACGTGCTCATCTTCGAGCGCATTCGTGAGGAACTGGCCGCCGGAAAGTCCACGCGTGGCGCGCTCAATGCCGGCTACGACCGTGCTTTTGGCACTATCTTTGACTCGAACATTACCACGCTTATCGCGTCGGTGATCCTCATCTACCTCGGGACTGGCCCAGTGAAAGGCTTCGGTGTCACACTCACCATTGGCATCACCGTAAGCATGTTCACTGCGCTGGTCGTCACCCGATTGGTCTTTGATTGGTTACTGAACAAGAACCTGCTCAACCTAGCCATGCTGCATCTGATCAGGGGCAGCAAGTTTGACTTCATGAAGTGGTCCAAGGTCGCCTTCACGGCCTCGTGGATCATCATCATCATCGGCCTCGGCTACGGCGCTCTGGTGCGGGGCAAACAAACTCTAAGCGTGGACTTTGTTGGTGGCGACGCGCTTACCTTCTCCTTCGCCCAGCGCGTTGAGACGGATAAGCTCCGGCAACTCATCGCGGCGGTTGAGTATCAGGAGCAAACGCCGCCCGGTGGCAAGCCGGAGGCTCGCTTACGTAAGGTAGGCGACCCGTTGGTCTCTTACCAGAAGAACCAGAACAGGAACACGGAGAACCTTCGAGTGACTGTACCCGCCGGCGCGGGCGAGGCCGTGAAAAACGCTTTGGTGAAGGGGTTTCCCGAGGCACAGTTCCGGCCCGAACAGTCCCGGCAGGTCGGCGCGATCATCGGCGGCGAGATATTGCGGGGCGGCCTCTTAGCGCTGGCCCTCTCGCTCTTCGGTATTCTGGTTTACGTCGCGTTTCGTTACGAGTTTAGCTTCGCCGTCGGCGCGGTGTTGGCCGTCGCACATGACGTGCTAATGACCGCTGGCATCTACTGCCTGACCGAACTGTGGGGCGACGGCCGCCAATTTAACGCGACAACCGTCGCCGCGCTGCTAACTATCGTTGGCTTTTCGATTAACGACACCATAGTCATCTTCGACCGCATTCGTGAAGACCTCAAGCTGGGCATCCGCGGCTCATTCACGGACCTCCTGAACCGCGCGCTCAACCAGACCTTAAGCCGCACCATCATTACCAGCGGTACGGTCTTCCTCGCCGCTCTGGCGCTCTTTTTCTTCGGCGGCGGGCCGATCAATGACTTCGCCTTCATGTTTCTTTGCGGTGTCATCACCGGCACTTACTCGTCTATCTACATCGCTAGTGCCATCGTGCTTTGGTGGCACAAGGGCCAGCGCCCCAACCTCGGTGACAACACTGTCGCCGTGGGCGTGGCGGAGACGGCGGGGGAAGTGCGGCTGGGTTAGGGACGGAGCGTAAGTGCAGGATAGACCAAGCGTGGTCCTAAATCTGTGACTGCTGCGCTAAAATGCGTCTGTGTTTATCAGCCCTTACAGTGATTTTCCGATTGCTCCCTTCTCCTTAAAACTTTGCTAAGCATCATCGAAATCACCGCGTGGCACTACGCCGGCTTTGTTGCCGCCGTGCTGGTGTTCCTCGCGCTAGACCTCGGCGTCTTCCACCGCGAGGCACACGTCGTCAAATTCCGCGAGGCGCTGGGCTGGACCGCCCTATGGTTCATCTTGGCCATGGCCTTCGCTGGCCTCATTAAAGCCAACCGTCCCCCGGGTGAGGCCATCGATTTTGTCACCGGCTACATCATCGAGCTAAGCCTCTCGATGGACAACGTCTTCGTCATCGCGCTCATCTTCACCTACTTCCGCGTGCCGCTGACCCTGCAGCACCGCGTGCTTTTTTGGGGCATCATGGGCGCGCTTGTCATGCGCGGCGTGATGATCGGCGCGGGCGCAGCGCTGATTAAACAATTCGACTGGCTGCTCTACGTGATGGGCGGCTTCCTCGTCTTCACCGGCATCAAGATGCTTTTCGTGGACGACGACGGCGTGCATCCTGAGAAAAACCCGGCCATCAAGCTGGCGAAGAAATTCTTCCCCGTGGCGCACGAGTTCGACGGCCAGCGGTTTCTCACCACCTTGAATGGCCGAACCGCCCTCACGCCGCTGGCCCTCGTGCTCGTGATGGTGGAAACTACCGACCTCATTTTTGCGGTGGACTCCATCCCCGCCATCTTTGCCGTCACGCAGAACCCCTTCATCGTCTTCACCTCGAACGTCTTTGCCATCCTCGGCCTGCGCTCGCTTTACTTCGTGCTGGCGGGGGCGATTGGATTCTTCCGCTACCTGAAAGTCGGCCTCTCCATTGTCCTCGCCTTCGTCGGCGTGAAGATGCTGCTGGGCATCTGGGATATCCACATCCACTCCGGCATCTCCCTCGCCATCGTGCTGGCCATCATCCTTACCTCCATCATCGCCTCCATCGTCGCCGCCCGCCACGAGCACAAGCGCCTGCCCGACAACAACGAGCCGGCCAAACCGTCAGCCAACGACGGGAAACCCGGGCCTAACTGAGCGCCCGCAGCGCCGCGCGGCATGGGGCGCCGTCGGAGCCAACGATTTTGAGCGGCAGGCAGGCGAGCTCGTATTTGCCCGGCTTGATCTTCGCCAGGTTGAGGCCCTCGATGATCCAGATGGGGCGCTTGGCCCCGAGCATGATCTGATGGCACTCCACGCCGTCTTTGTTGTAGCCGCCCACGCTGAGGTAGTCCACGCCCACGGTCATCACGCCGCAGTCCACGAGGTATTGAGCCGTCGGGGCGGGGATGTAGATGAAATCCTTGTCGAAGGTGGAGGTCTTCGCCATGCGCCAACTCTTGGTGGAGTTGCGCGTCTTGAACAGCACGCGTTCGCCGCGCTTGAGTTTGTGCGGCTTGAGTTCCTCCACGGTGATGGCGACCCTGTCCTTCAACTCAATCACGCGGCACGGGCCCATCACGGCATCGAGCGGAAGAGTTTCCATGGTCTTGCCATTCGCGACGAAGTGGCGCGGGGCATCCATGTGCGTGCCGGTGTGGGCGCTGAGGGCGAGCTTGGTGAGGTTGCAGGGGATCTTCTTCCCGGGCTGGCCGGGGATGGGATCGCCGAGCTTCACGTGCAGACCGACGCGGCAAATTGGGTCGCCGGGCCACTGTACCATGCCGTCACGCATTTCCACGGTGATGTCCAACCAAGTTTTGCCCATAAGTTTTGTCAGAAAGAATTAGGTGAAAAAGCTTTTGAAGGAAGGAGATTTCTTTCCGCTTGTAACGGCCAAACCCAAATGGCGTCTTTGTAGGCATGAAACGCCGCAACCTTGATTTCCCTGTCTTTGTTGGCTCTCTATTGCTCGCGTCTGGGCTGCACGCCGCGCCAGCTGCAGGAGTCTTACCCGCCGGCTTCCAGCAATGGGAACTCAAGGTGGCTGGCGACTTGCGCGAGGCCGCGATATATGCGCCAGCTTCGGCGAAGGAAAAAGCCGCGCCAGTGGTCTTCGTCTTCCACGGACACGGTGGGAACATGAAAAATGCCGCGCGCAGTTTCGCGATGCACCAGCAGTGGGCAACTGCCATTTCAGTTTATCCACAAGGCTTAAACACCCCTGGCCGCCTGACAGATCCCGAGGGCAAGAAGCCTGGCTGGCAGCACAGCGCGGGTGCACAGGAAGACCGCGACCTAAAGTTCTTCGATGCCCTGCTCGCAAAGCTGAAGCAGGAGTACAAAGTCGATGAGCGGCGCATTTACTCCACCGGGCACTCAAATGGCGGCGGATTCACTTATCTGCTGTGGGCCGAGCGCGGGGAAGTATTTGCAGCGGTCGCGCCCTCGGCCGCTGCTGCACAGGCTGTGATGCGCGGGGAAAACAAACTGAAGCCTAAACCCGTGCTGCATCTCGCTGGCGAGAATGACCCACTTGTGAAATACGAGTGGCAGAAAGCCACGATGAGCGCCGTGCGCAAGCTCAATGGCTGCGAATCCGATAGCAAGCCGTGGGACAAGCTCTGCGTTGAGTATTCATCAAAAACTGGCACTCCGTTCGTCGCGTTCATCCATCCCGGCGGGCATGAGTTTCACCGTGATGCGCCCGCGCTCATCGCCAAGTTCTTCCAGCAGCACCCAGCGGCGAAGTGAGCGGCGCGTTTACTTACCAAACGCGATAACGTTCTTGATGCCGGTGGCCTTGCCGGTGAGCAGTTCGCGGAAGTTCTCCACCGGATGCCGCGCGGAGATAACCTTCTCCAAGGCCGCAGGCCAGCGCCGCTTGAATTCACCGAGATCACGAATAGCAGCCTGAAATGCAGCCTTATCTGCGTTTACCGTGCCGAGGACGACCTGATTCTTTAGCACGAGATTGCGCATGAGCTGGTTACCTGCCAACTCGATGTGGCCCTCGGGGGCTGGGATGCCGGTAAACACAAACACGCCGTTCAGGCCCAGATGCATCATCACGTCGAACGACGTTTTCGCTACACCGACGGCTTCGTAGACGAGGTCAATATTTCCCACGCGCTCAGCCAATTGCGCAGGGGAGCACTCGGCGATGGAAATGTATTTGGCGCCGAAGGATTCGACCAACGCGGCTTTGTCGTTGGGCTTGGGTGAACGGGAATAGACGTAGGTGTCAAAACCGTTGAGCACACAAGTCATGGCTCCGAGTATGCCTATGGGACCAGCCCCAAGAACCACGGCGCGCAAGCCCTTGCCCTTGGGCTGGCCCGGCTCCTCGCACGCCCACGGCAGGCGCTTTTGAATTCCCCAAACCTGGGCGAGCCCTTTTTCAGCAATAGTTAGTGGCTCCGCGAGCACGGCGAAATTGCGCAGCTCCTTGGGCGCGGAGACGAAGTACTTTTCGTCATCCACAAAAAACTCTGTCATGAACCCGTGCTGCTGGTTAATGCCGCGCTCATTAAACTTCCCGGTCGCGCAAAAATCTTGTTGGTCATTGACGCATGGACGGCAATCCGGATCCGGGCAAGGACGGCGCACGGAGGGCACGACCAAATCGCCGACTCGAAGGTGCTTCACCGCCGGGCCAACTTCGATGACCTCGCCGAGTGCCTCGTGGCCCAGCACGAGGTAATCGCTGCCAGCGGGTGGCGCGCCATAAACGAAGGTGCAGATTTCACGATCAGTGCCACAGATACCCACATCCAGCGTGCGGACCTTGAGTTGCGTGGGACGAGAAATCTCGGGGTGGTCGTGTTCGATTTGAGCGACCTGGCGCTGCTTGGGTATCACGCCCACGGCACGCATTTTTGGTTTCTTCATGTACGGTTGGTTTGGTGCGTTGGGAGCAACGCGACACCGGATTAGGGATATACGAGCTAGGGAAGGTGACTCAAGCACAAGAGTTGTGCTCACCGCGAAATCCAACCACCGCCGAGGACTAAATCGTCCTGATAAAACACGCAGGCCTGCCCTGGGGTGATGGCGCGCTGAGGTTGATGGAGTCTCACCGTCGCACCACCTCCCGCTGTCGTCGTCACCGTGGCGGGAGTGCCCGGATGGTTATACCGAATCTTCGCCGTGACCTCGAGCGTCGCAGGCGGAATCTCAAACGGAATCCAGTTGCATCGCTCGACGCGGAACTCAGCCCGGTCGAGCATCGTTTCATCACCTACGATCACTCGGTTATTCGTTGCGTCCAATTCCACAACGTAAAGCGGCTGAGGCGCGGAAATGCCGAGGCCCTTGCGCTGGCCGATCGTGTAAAACTCGATGCCGTCGTGCTGCGCGAGCTTGCGACCGTGGACATCCACGATGTCGCCGCGATGCCGCGACGCGAGCTTCGCCGCTTCGAGGAACTTCCCGTAGTCGTTGTCGGGCACGAAGCATATTTCCATGCTCTCCTCCTTTTCCGCAGTCTTCAGCTGGCATTCGCGGGCCACGTCGCGCGTATCGGCTTTGGTCTTGTCACCGAGCGGGAACAACGTGCGTTGGAGTTGCCACTGTTTGAGCGAAAAAAGAAAGTAACTCTGGTCTTTGCGCGGGTCGCGGCCGCGCTTGAGCAAGGTGCGGCCCGTCGTCGCGCACTTCTCTGTTCGTGCAAAATGGCCAGTGGCGATGAACTTTGCGCCCAGCTGGTCGGCGCGGTGAATCAGCGTGCCGAACTTGAGCCGCTCGTTGCACATCACACAAGGGTTGGGCGTGCGGCCGGCTTTGTATTCCTCAGCGAAGTAAGCGATGACCTGCCGCTGGAACTCCGCCGACTCGTCCACGAGATAGTAGGGGATGCCCAGTTGGTGCGCGACTGCGCGCGCATCCTTCACCGCCTCAGGGCCGCAACACTTGTCCTCTGCGCGGTTGACGCAGTCTTGTGGCCAGAGCTTTAAGGTGACGCCGACGAGGTCGAAACCCTGCGCCTTAAGCAGCGCCGCCGCCGCGGAAGAATCCACGCCGCCGCTCATACCCAGCATCACCCGCGTTGTTCCAGTTTCTGACACCCCGCCGAACGTAGGTTGACCAAGTGTAGGTGTAAAGGAGGCGGCATGCGCAAAAACCAATTTTCATAGTCTAGAAATCCAGACTGCCAACGCGCGCGCGTGGCTGCTTGGAGAGCATCATAAACTAATTACCGCCCTTGCCTCCGCTTCTTCGCCGCGCTCAACTTGAGCGATGCAAGTCTACGACCACCCGACTTTCCACATGGCCTGTCAGCAGTTCGACCTTGTGGCAGACCGGCTTGATATCCCGGCGAACGACCGCGACCGCCTGAAATATCCTAAGCGTGCCCTGACCGTCGCAGTGCCCGTGCGCCGCGATGACGGCAAAGTTGAAGTTTTCGCCGGCTACCGCGTGCAACACCATCTCACGCTGGGTCCGACAAAAGGCGGCATGCGTTACCATCCCGCTGTCACCCTCGGGGAAGTCGCCGCGCTAGCGATGTGGATGAGTTGGAAGTGTGCGCTGATGAATCTCCCCTATGGCGGTGCGAAAGGCGGCGTGGCGTGTGACCCATCGCAATTGTCAGTGGCGGAATTGGAGCGTCTCACGCGGCGCTTCACCCAAGAACTCGTCTCCTTCATCGGGCCGCAAATTGACATTCCCGCGCCCGACCTTGGCACTAATGAGCAGGTCATGGCGTGGATGATGGACACCTATTCTGTCCACGCCGGCCACGCCACGCCCGCCGTCGTCACTGGCAAGCCCGTCGCCATCGGTGGCTCGCTCGGTCGGCGCGAAGCCACCGGGCGCGGCGTCAGTTATCTCGCCAACCGCGCGATGGATACCATCGGCCTCAACGCCAGCGAATCGACCGCCGTGGTGCAAGGCTTCGGTAATGTTGGCTCGGTCGCCGCGTATTCTCTCGCGCGCTACGGCGTGAAAATTATCGCCGTCAGTGACGCCTTCGGCGGCACGTTAAACGCACGCGGGTTGGACTTGGTTAAATTGCAGGAGCACGTCGCGCGCACGAAGTCCGTTACGCACTTCCCTGGTGGTGAGGACATTTCCAATGCGCAATTACTCATCACCCCGTGTGACATTTTGGTGCCCGCCGCGATGGAGCGCCAGATTACCGCTGCTAACGTGAATCAAATCCGATGCCGCATTCTCGCGGAGGGCGCGAACGGCCCGACCACGCCGGAGGCCGACCTCGTGCTGGACCAGCGTCCGGACATTTTTGTGATTCCAGACATTCTCTGCAATGCGGGTGGCGTGGTGGTGAGCTATTTTGAGTGGGTGCAAGACCTTCAAAGCTTTTTCTGGGGCGAGACGGAAATCACCGACAAGCTCTTTCGGCTGCTGGAGACGGCGTTCACGCAAACGCTAAACCTGAGCCGAAAACAAAAAATCTCAATGCGCATGGCTGCGCTCTCATTGGGCGTCACCCGTGTCCGCGAGGCAAAAAAACTGCGGGGCCTGTTTCCTTGAAGGGGTCAATCCCAAAAGATTTACAGTCTTTTCGTGCTCAGGCGGGACTCCCGCTTAACGAATACACTGAGGCAGAGATGTAATCAGTTTAAGTGGCTAGGAAGTCTGCCAGCAGGGTCGTTCTTATGGGATATGCTAAAAAGCCAAACAACTGAATTCGCGACCGGTCGGGTCGACTTCCGCGT
>Ga0194116_10007234_pt1 | contig 11549 bp, 7 predicted proteins | sample TA2MahsurfametaG_4_FD_148617 | JGI IMG/M metagenome (GOLD analysis project Ga0194116, IMG submission 148617) | Freshwater microbial communities from Lake Tanganyika, Tanzania - TA2015008 Mahale S9 surface | ecosystem: Environmental > Aquatic > Freshwater > Lake | place: Tanzania: Lake Tanganyika... | reverse complement strand
AGCAACTGCCAGAAATCCTTCTTGTCGGCGTTCTGGGCGAGCAGCAACTCGATGTACTCAGCGGAACCGCGGAGGTCATTCTGCTGCTGCAGCAGGGTGAGCAGGAGCTGGTAAAAGCCTTCACGGGGGCGGATCGAGTCCATCAGCCCGCGCTCCACGACCTTCTGCGTCTCGGCGAGCCCGTCGCGGTCGATATTGTTAGGATCCGCTACCGAACGGTAGTAGAGAATCGAGGCATAAGCCATCAGCGTCTCCGGCGTCGGCTTCTTCGTCTTGTCGAGGTAGCGTTTGAAGTAGGTGATCGCCTTGGCGAAAGACTGCTGCTGGACCTTGGGGTCCTTGGAACTGGAACCTTCCTGACCGTACAGCTGGGCGAGGAGCACCACCGTCTCGAGGGTCTGCTTCTCCGGGAAATATTCGAACCTGTCCGAGAGCTCGATGGCCTTCTCCCACGGCGCGATCGCCTTGGAGAGCTGGTTAGTCATCGCGAAGATCTTGGCCTTCATGTCGAGGATCAGCGCCTCGTCGTAGCTGTTGGCCTGCACGGGGACCGCCTCGAGCACAACAAGCATCCCGTTAAAATCCTGCTTCTCTTGGAGCGGACGCAGCTTCTGGAAGGCTTCGCTGGTCTTCTCCCCGATGCTCGGGGGGCCCTTCTTTTGGGCGGGCGGGGGCGCGGAAGCAGCGCCGAGAGGGAGCACGAGGCCCGCGAAGGCGGAGCTGAGGAGGAACAGGCGAATCGAGCGACCGCCGGCCGGCAGGGAGGGGAGCAACAGGGACACGGTGACTTATTCCTCGTTGAGGGTGAAGACAATCGGAACCTGCATGTGTGTCGGCACATCGCGGCCGCCCTTGCGGCCCGGCTTGAATTTCCACTTGCTCACCGCGGCTACCGCGGCCGCCTCGAATTCGCGCTGCGAGGAGCGGAGCGCGTAGGCATTCTGGACGTCGCCGTTGGTATCGACGATGAAGTCAACGACAACCTCACCGGCAATGCCCGCGCGGCGCATTTCAAAGGGATACTGGGGACGCGCCTGGAACTTCGGCACCGGCGTCTGATCGAGCATCGAGATGTCGAACACCTTCATCCCGCGGAACATATTCGGATCGCGGACGTCCGGGACGATATTCATGCTGGAAGAGATGGTTACGCCCTCCGGCGGAGGCGGCTGGATCTTCTGCACGAACGAATCCGGCTGCACCAGCTGGGGGACGTCCTGCTGCATCGGCGGGGCCAGATCCAGGGGTTTCACGTCCGGATCATTGTTCTCGATGATTTCCGGTTCCTCCTCGACCTTAGGCATCGCGATAAGCTCCAGCTTGGGCGGCGGCTCCTCGATCTTCTTAGCCACCTTCTTCTCCGGAATCAGCTTGTCGCCGAAAAGGATCGCGAGGTGAAACGAGGCGGAAAGGAGGACTCCGATGATGATGTCGCGGGTCATGGCGGCGCTGGTCCGAATTATTTGCCGGTGGGGCTCGAAACCGTCTCGACGGAAACCTGCTCGATGCCGGCCTTGCGCACCTCGTCGAGAGCGAAGACGGCGGCGCCGAAGCGGGCGCGGGTGTCGCCCCGAATCAGGATCCGGGGATTGTTCTCGCTGCGGCGGTAATCCTGCAGGCGGGGAGCGATCTCGGCGCTGGAAATCGGCTCCGCCGTACCTTGACCTTGCTTCCAGTAGTAGGCGCCGTCCTCGGAGACTTGGAGGTAGATCGTCGTATCGTTCGGGTTGGACTGGACGTTCTGCGGCTGCGCCACCGGCAGGGTGACCGGGAGCGAAACGATCCGACTCAGCGAAAGAGTGAACAGCACGAACGTGGCCAACAAGAAGAAGATGACGTCGATGAGAGGGATGATCTCAATACGAGCCTTCTTCTTATCGTCACCGGGTTGAGGAGAGGAACCAGCCATGGGGCGGGGAAGGAGAGGGGATCTAACTCAGCGGCCGGTTTGGCGGACCTTGGTCTCGATGAAGATCTTCTGGAAGCCCGTCTTGCGGGCCTCGTCGAAGACGTACAGGGCGGCATTGAACAAAGCCCCCTCGTCGCCGTTGATCAGAATCCGACCCTCGGGCTCGGCCGACTTGAACGTACGGAGGCGGTCGATGAACTCGGCGAGGCTGATGTAATCCTTGTTCCAAGCGATCGTGCCGGCCTCGGTTACGGAGATCGTGACTGTGCCCGCTGGATCTCGAGCCTCCCCCGATTCTGCGGACGGGAGGTTGATGCCTGCCACCCCGTTCGATTTATTCAGGGAGAGCGTGAAAAGCACGAAGGTCGCCAGCAGGAAGAAGATGACGTCGATGAGAGGGATGATCTCAATGCGCGCCTTTTTCTTCCCGTCCGAAGTCGTACCACCAGAGGAGCCGGCCATGGCGAGAGGGGGAGGTTTAAACCGGAGCCTGAAACTCGGGGCGCGGAATCAATGCCGGGCCGAGGAGCCCTCTGACTTCTTCGTCAGGAGCTCGAGGGAATGGGACACGTCGGAGACTTCGAGTTTGGCCTGGCTGTCCATCGCGTTGAGGTAGTTGTAGGGGAACAGGCCGAGTACGGCGACGGCAAGACCGGCGGCCGTGGCGATGAGCGCCTCGGCCACACCACCCGTGATCGCGCCGGCGGCGGCGCCGATGTCACCGCCCCCGAGGGCGCCGAAGGTGCGCATCATCCCCGTCACCGTGCCAAGGAGTCCGAGGAGCGGGGCGGCGGTGATGCAGGTGTCGAGCGTGGCCAGACCCTGCTGGTAGCGAGAGAGCTGCTGGCCGGCTGCCCGAGTGAAAGCGTTGGTCAGGGACTGTTCCCGGTGCTTGAGGCTTTCTGTGATGATCTGGGCGAGAAAGTCAGAGCTGCCTTTGCCCATCGCGATTGCGGCATCGGCGTCGCCGCGCTCCACGGCCTCCAACATCTTCTTCACCAGTTCGGGCTTCCGGGAGGACTTCTCTCGGAAGATAAAGATGAGGCGCTCCACGGTGACCGTGATCATCACGAAGGACACTAAGATCATCGGCCACATGATCCATTCGCCCTTGATGAACAGTTCCATCGGAGTGGCGTCGCCGAGGAGAAACGCGAGGGGGAGGCTTTGCATAATCATGACTGGGAGTTGATAGGACTAGGAATGAAGGGGATGATCGTTCGGGGAAAGCGAGGGGAAGCGGCGCTTCAGGCGCGGGGTCGGGAGCAAATCCAGCCCAAGAAGCGCTTGGGACGGCGGTTGGAGCGTTCGAAAGCCAGCAGCATGAAAGTCCGGACTAGGGAAAAGGGAAACTTAGGTGTCAACTTACTTTGTCGGGGACTTCGGTGAAAAGAAAATGGCGCCTTTTCTTCCAACGCTAAGCGCGGCGCGGGAGGCAAAGCTTGGCTGCCCGACTAGGACTCGAACCTAGACAAAACGAGTCAGAGTCGTTTGTGCTACCATTACACCATCGGGCAGGAAAGCGGAGGGGAAAGCGCGGCGCGGAACGGGCCAGTGGAGCCGGCGATGGGATTCGAACCCGCAACCGCCTGTTTACAAAACAGGTGCTCTACCGTTGAGCTACGCCGGCAACCCCAACCCAGATCCGAGGAAAAGTGGGAAAAAACGCGACCAAAACCGACAGCCCTTGGTGGCTCCCCGGGGACTCGAACCCCGAACCTACTGATTAAGAGTCAGCTGCTCTACCATTGAGCTAGGAAGCCGCGCTAGGAAACGATGAAAACCTCCCAAGGCGCTCGGGATGTCAACTGCGATTTCCGCCCGCGCCGCAGCGGCTCGGGCCAGCCTCAGCGCGCACCCCGCGGTGCCAGCTTCCAGCGGGGTAAAACGGAGCCGCTGCTCCGCGCGCCGTTCTCCGCGAAATCAGGACCGAAGCGGACAAACTTCGACCCCGCCCAGTCCACGCCCACCGAGATCCGCAGGATGCCCGCGGCAACCTAGATAACACCGGATTTGTCGCCGTACTCGGCGGCGCTGCGCGTCTGGCCGAAACGGCTGGTGCCTAGGCTACGGCAGCAGTTGGAAAAAGATTCCGCCGCACGACCTATAGGCATTCGGATATCGTAGTTGTGGAAGAAGGCCACCCCCGCCCCGCCGCCGCAGCAAGTCGTGAATCGTCGCGTCCCAACCAAGCTGTCGCTCGGCGAGGGGATCCCGGCCCTCTGGGTTCCGCCCGCCCCGGTCGAAGAAATGGGAGGCCTCCGCGCCGCCACGGCCCTCACGCGTCTCCCCGCCCACCAGCGCGGGGCTGGGGATTCCCCTGACCCCCCGCGTTCCACGACCACCCCGCAGAAATTGGCCGTGAGAAAGGGAGTCTGCGGGGGGGCGCGGTCATGGTGAGTAACGCGACGGTCTCGTGGCCGCGCTAGGCGCCGAGCTCGATGAATGAGAATCCATCGGGCTCGGCCAGACCCGCGAACCGCCATCCGCAGGCCAGTTTCACCCTCCTCGGGCACGGCAGGCAGATGAATTCCGGCGACTGGGGATGACAGGAATTTAAACCTACCGTCAGAAGCGCTTGGAAACCTGGCTGTAGTAGGCGCGGCCGCGCGGGTTGGTGCCGGCCCCGCGCTGGTAACCCGTGTCCGAGTCGGCGAGCGGCGGGTCCGTGTCGCGCACATTGTTCACGCCGAGGCGCGCGGAGAGGTTGGACCAGAGGGAACCGCGGCGGGAGGGGAAGGCGTAGTTCACGTAGGCGTTGTGCAGGACGTGGCTGGAGACGAGGTAGCGGTAGCGGCGCACGCCGCCCGAATCGACGTAACTGGAAATGTAATTCGGGCGGCCGAGAGCGGCATAGACCGACTCCGTGGTGGCGGTGCCGGTATCGACGTACGGGCCGTAGTAGTTGGTAAACCAGCCGGCGCTCCAGCCCTCGTGGCGCCAGTTGAGGCCGATGTTGCCGCGGAAGCGGGTGCGGCCGTTGCGGTTGATGTTGCCGACTCTCGGAGCGCCCGGTTCCGACTGGGTGTCGAACTGGAGCAGGTAGGAGGCGTCCCCGCGCACCGTGCCCTGTCCGAGGCGGGTACGGGGCAGGCGGTATTCGAAGCCGAAATCGAGGCCCTCGGCCTCGCGGCCAGCGAGGTTGACGTAGTCCGTGGTCACCGAGCGGATCCCGCCGACGGGCGCGCGGCGCTCCTGCGGGGGCCGCGTGGCGTTGAAGGCGGCAAAGGCCTCGATGTCTGCGGGGGCGACCGGGTCGCGCACGACCTTCGGGTTGCCGACATAGCCCGCGGTGCCGCTACCGAGGTCAACGCGCTCGATCGCCGTGCCGGCGGCGAGGGCCCGGCGGACGGCGCCGTCCAAGAGTTCCTCATCGAGCAGGAGTTGCGAGGTGCCGCTGACCGAGGAGATCACGTCGCGCTGGCGGATCCGCCAGTAGTCGACGGTGACGGTGAGGGCCCTGAGGAACGGCGGGGTGAACCCCAGTCCGAGCGAGAGGGAGCGGGCGGTCTCCGGCTGGAGGTTGGCGTTGCCTTGGCGGAAGACCACTGGGACCGCGTTGGAGTCGCGATTGAGGCCGGTTACCTCGGCACGGTAGACGTCGTTGAAGGTGGAGCCGGAGCGCTGCAGCGGGGTGACGTTGGACTGAACGAGGTTCGGGGCACGGAAGGAGGCGGCGCTGGTGGAGCGGACGAACAGCCACTGATTGGGCCGGTAGTTGAGCCCGATCTTGGGTTTCACCGTGTCCCCAAAGTCGGAGAAGCGTTCGGCGCGGCCGGCGACGGAGACCTCGAGGGAGCGGGCGAAGCGGCTGCGGTTCATCTTGCCGATCACCGGAAACAGGGCCTCGGCGAAGACGGAGGCGTTGGTGCGGGACTTGTAGAGGTTGGGGTTCGGGCTGAGGGCGATGAAGTCGTTCTCGTTGGGCCCGAAGAAGAGATTGTTGGGATCGGAGGCGTTGCCGTTAAAGGGGGCCTCGGCCGGGTTGAAGGAGGCGTAGGACGGGCGCCAATCCTTGTAGTCCTCCCAGCGGAACTCGGCGCCGAGGGCTAGGCCGATCGCGCCGCCCCAGAAGCCGTCGAGCACACGGCCGTTAAGCTTCAGGTCCCAGCTGGCGAGCTGGGTACGACCCTCGCGGACAAAGTCATCGTAGAGAGAGTTGGTGAGCGCCTCGGGGTTGCGGAAGGGGCGGTCGACGACCAGCAGGTAGGGATTCGCGGTGCTGGCCTGCGGGACGAGGCGGAAGGTGTAGCTGAACGGATTGAATGCCTTGGCCGGATCGGAGGTGGTAAGGGCGGCGCGGAGGCGGCTTTCGCGGACGGCGAAGTTCTCCACGTCGCGGGTGAAGTTGCGGCCGTACATCAGGCCGGACTCCCATTCCCAGCCGGCCGCAAACTTGCCCCGGAGACCGCCCACAAGCCGGATGGCGGTGGAGTTGACGGTGATGCGGCGGGGCTGGAAGTCGCGGGGGATGATGCCGACGCCACCGAGGAACTGCAGCGCGGCGGGGGCGCCGGCGAGACGCGGGGAGCCGTCGGGATGGGGGCGGCCCTGCGGATCGTAGAACCGGCTGCCGAAGGGGTTGAACGGTTGGTCGGCGCTGAGGTAGATGTTGTGGTCGGTGCTGGAGTCGAAGGCGGAGGGCAGGCGGCCGGTGATCGACTTCGCCCGGTAGGTCAGCACCTCGCCGAAGGCCTCGAGGTCGCGGCCGAGTTGATGGCGCAGCACGGCGGTGAGGTTGAGGCGGTCCGTGCGCGGGAGGATCGGTTTGAAGTCGTTGGGGTTCTGGTACCAGTTGACCGTGAAGTCGTCGATGTTGTGCGAGGGCAGCGTCTGCCGGAAGCCGACGTCCCCGTCGGCGAGCGGGATGAGGTAAAACGTCCCATTCGTCGCGGTCGTGGCGCTGGTGGAGCCGGAGGTTGTGATGATCCCGCGATTCCCCTCGGGCCGAGCGCCGACGAAGCTGAAGTTGGGGCCCCAGTTACCGCGTACAAAGCCACCGTAGTAGCTCGAATCGGTGCTCAGGCGGTTGTCGAAGTCGTTGTCCCGGATAACCGTGCCAGTAGCGTCGAGGAGCGGCAGGCCGTCCCACGGCGGCGGAACGTTGCGGACGACACGGAGGTCCTGGTTGCGAGAGAACTTGCGCTGGTTGAGCCAGAGGAAGTCGCGGTGGTAGTAATCGAGGGTCACCAGCAGATTGCTGCGCCCGCGGTTGAAGTTCCGCCCATCGGTGATCTCGACGTTCCAATCATTGCCGCCGCCGCGCTGCGTGACGCTCGCGCGGGCGCGCATTGAGAGGCCGTCAAAGCGGGTGCGGGTGATGGAGTTGACCACCCCGGCCGCGGCGTCGGTGCCGTAGATGGCGGAAGCGCCGTCGCGGAGCACCTCCACGCGGGAGATGGCGGCCATCGGGAGGTTGTTCACATTGGTGGAGAGCGAGGGAACGGAGCTCTCGGCCATGCTGATCGGGTGCGGGGGCAGGCGTCGGCCGTTGAGCAGCACCAGAGTGTTGCCCGAACCGAGCCCGCGGAGGTTGATCGTCGAATTGTCGCCGCGGGCGTCGGCCCCGAGGGTGTTACCCTCGTCAAGCGTGATGGGGCCACCGATCGAAAAGGTGTCGAAGAGCTCGGCCGCGGTGGGAACGCCCCGCAAGTCGAGGTCCTCGAGATTCATCACCGTGACCGGAAGGATCTTCTCCTCGTCCAGCCGGCGGATGTTGGAGCCGGTGACGGTGAACGCTTCAAGTTGCACGGCCTCGCCCTCCGGGGGGGCGGGCGGGCGGGGCGCCGGGGCGGGTTGGGCCCGGAGCAAGGGCGGAAGGAGCAGCAACAGGAGCAGGCGGGCGGATCGCATCGGCTTCAGGACCTACTACATCTGGCGGCAAGCGGCGCGGGGGCAAGCCCGTCTGCCGGAACGAGGGCCGAGCTTGCCAGCCGCTAGGGCGCGGTGCCTGCTCGGCGCACCAGCCTTACCTCCAATGCGCCCCTCCCTTCCCCGACAGCTCCGCCGCTTCCTGCCCCTCCTGCTCGCCCTGACCGCGGGGGCGCGCCCGATCCCGCAGGAATTCCGGCAGGAGACGGCCCTGCACCACGTCGCGGAGCCGGGCCGGCCCTCGGGCGCGGTGGAGGAAGTGATCATCGGCCCGGAGGGCGAACCGCTCTGCCGGACCGGGCGCACGTGGAGCGCGCGCCGGAACGGGGCCTGGGAGGTGCTGGCGGCGCCTCCCGCCCGCGCGACCCCGCCGGACCTGCCGCCGCAAGGGGAGCCCTTGCAGCTGGCGCGAGGACCTGATGGCACGTGGTGGGCGGGGACCCGCGCGGGCCTGTGGCGGCGGACCCCGGCCGGTTGGGAGGAGGAACTGGTGCTGGACGGGGCGGGCCGGCGCTGGGCGGTCGGCGAAGTGCGAGCGGTGGCGGTCGACTCCGCTGGACAAACCTGGTTCGGGGTCGCCGCCGGCGTGGGCGTACGGACGCCGGGCGGCTGGCGGTTCCTCGAGGGCAAGGATGGTCTGCCGTGGAACGGCTTCACCGGCGCGGCGGCCGGACCGGGCGGCGAGGTGTGGTTCGGGACGGACCGGGGCGCGATCCGCTGGGACGGGCGCGAGTTCCACTATCGCCAGGGGCCGCGATGGCTCCCGGAGGACCGCATCGGGGCCTTGGCGGTGGGACCGGACGGCACAGCCTGGTTCGCGACCGCGGCGGGCGTGGGCGGCATCGCGCGGCGGCCGCTGACGCTCGCGGCCAAGGCGGAGTTTTACGAGGGGGAGATCGACCGGCACATCCGACGGACCCCATTCGGTTTCGTGGCGGAGGCGACCCTGCGGATTCCGGGCGACCGCGCGAGCGCGGGGCGGCACGACTCCGACAACGATGGGCTGTGGACGGCGATGTATGGTGCGGCCGAATGCTTCGCCTATGCAGCCACCGGGGATCCGCGGGCCAAGGCGCGCGCGGACGCCGCGTTCGCAGCGCTCCGATTCCTGCAGACCGTCACCCAAGGCGGGCCGGTGGCCCCGCCGCCGGGCTTCGTGGCGCGCACGGTCTTACCGGGCGACGGCCCGGACCCGAATGCCGGGCAGGCGGAGCGTGACCGCGCAATGCAGGGCCGGGACGCGCTCTGGAAACGCCTTGAGCCCCGCTGGCCGCGCAGCGCCGACGGCCGCTGGTACTGGAAGGCGGACACCAGCAGCGACGAGTTGGACGGGCATTATTTCTTTTACCCGCTCTACCACGACCTCGTGGCGCGGACTCCGCAAGAAAAGGCAGCGGTGCAGGAGGTGATCCGCGCCCTCACCGACCACCTGCTCGCGCACGGCTTCACCCTGCGGGACCACGACGGGCGCCCGACCCGCTGGGGAATGTACGCTCCGGAGCGGCTGAACGCGGACCCGCACTGGGTCGTCGAGCGCGGGCTGAACTCCCTCAGCCTGCTCGCCTATCTGAGTGCCGCGGCACACGTGACTGGGGATGGCCGCTACACCGCGGTGGCGGCGGAGTTGGCCGCGCGGCACGGCTACGCGCAAAACCTATTCCACCCCAAGTTCCAGACGGGCGGAGTTGGCCGCGCGGCACGGCTACGCGCAGAACCTATTCCACCCCAAGTTCCAGACGGGCCCGGGCTCAGGCAACCAGTCGGACGACGAGATGGCCTTCATGTGTTTCTACACCCTGCTGAACACGACCCGCGACGCGGCCCTGCGGGAGAGGGCGCTGACCGCATGGTGCGTGTACTGGGGTCTCGAGGCCGCGGAGCGGAATCCGTTTTTCGCCTTCGCCTACGCCGCGCACGCTGAAGGCCGGACCCTGCGCAACCTGTGGGGCGAGTTCCCGATCTCCCCCGCGGCAGGGTGGCTGGAGGACGCCGCCGCGACCCTGCGTGGATTCCCGCTGGATCGCCTCAACTGGCCGCTCCGCAACGCGCACCGCCTAGACGTCGTGCCGCTTCCTGCGGTGCAGGCGAGGGACCCGCACGAGCCGGGGAACGAGGGCCGGGGCCACGGGCGCGACGGGCGGGTTCTGCCGGTGGAAAACCGGCACTTCAACCACTGGAACACGGACCCGTGGCAGCTCGATTACGGCGGCCGCGGGGATGTCCTCGGTGCGGGCACGGTGTTCCTGCTCCCCTACTACTTGGGCCTGCACCACGGGTACGTCGCGAAGCCATGAACCCGCCCCTGCCCCACGCCGGCGACCGCTGGCTGCGCGGCCTGCAGGCCGTGGGGGACAACCCGGCGCTGGCGGCGATTCGCGCGGGGATGGTGGCCCTCGTCCCGTTGACCATCCTCGGCGGCCTTTTCTTGGTCCTCACGCACCTGCCGTGGCCGGGCGGCGCGGCCCTGCCCGCGGCGTGGAAGCCCGCCCTTGAGGTCCCCGTCACCGCAACCTTCGGCCTGCTCGCGGTGTTCGCCTGCTTCGCGATCGCGCACGACTTCGCGGGCCGGCTGGGGCTCGACGCGGCCGGCTCGGCGCTCCTCGCCACGCTCTGCTTCCTGCTGCTGCAGGTGAAGCCGGGCGCGCCCGGCCTGGACCCGGCCGCGCTCGGTTCGGCGGGACTCTTCACGGCGATCCTGGTGGCACTGGTGGCGGTGCGGGTGAAGGCGTGGTTCGTCGCGCGCGGCCTTGTGATCCGGCTCCCCGGGGAGGTGCCCCCGGTGGTGGCGGAATCCTTTTTGTCGCTCGTCCCGCTGGTCGCACTGGCGGGCGGCTTCTGGGCGCTGCGTTTCCTGCTGGGGCTGGACCTCAACGCGGCCGTGCAGGCGGCCTTCGCGCCGCTCGTCTTCGCCCTCGACACCCTGCCCGGCATCCTCGTCTACGCGCTCCTGGTGACGCTGCTCTGGTCCGTGGGGGTCAACGGCGACAACACCCTCGACGCGGTGGTCGCGCCCGTGTTCCTGCAGTTACTCGCCGCGAACGTGGCCGCGCTGGCGGAGGGTCGGCCCCCGCCGCACGTCACCGCCAACGGCTTCTTCTCAACGTTCGTCAACGTGGGCGGCACCGGGGCGACGCTGGGCCTCGCGCTGGTGCTCTGGCGGTCGCGGGACCCGGGGCTGCGCCAGGTGGCGCGGCTCTCGCTGCCCACGCAGGTCTTCCAGATCAACGAGCCGATCTTCTTCGGCGTGCCGATCGTGCTGAACCCGCTCCTGATGGTCCCGTACATCCTCAACGCGCTGCTCCTCACGGCGGGCACCTACGCGCTGATGGCGGCGGACCTGGTGTCACGGCCCGTCCTCAACATCCCGTGGACGACCCCGCCGGTGATCGGCCACTACCTGATCACGGGCGGCGACTGGCGGGCCGCGGTGTGGGGCGTCGTCTCGCTCGCGCTGGCGACGCTGGTGTACCTGCCCTTCGCCCGCGCGCTGGAACGGAGCCGCCGCGCGGCCGCGCCCGCCCCGGAGGATTCCCGCCGATGAGCCGCGCGCCGTTCCTCGCCGGGGTGGTCGAGGGCTTCTACGGGCGCCCGTGGACTCCCGCCCAGCGCCACGCGCTCGTGGGACGGCTCGGCGCCCTCGGCCTCAATACCTACCTGTACGCGCCGAAGGACGACCTGCGCCACCGGGCGCGCTGGCGCGAGGCTTACCCGGCGGCGGAGGCGGAAGCCCTGCGGGACCTGATCGTGGCATGCGGTCGGGCGGGGGTGG
>Ga0194116_10007233_pt1 | contig 11550 bp, 10 predicted proteins | sample TA2MahsurfametaG_4_FD_148617 | JGI IMG/M metagenome (GOLD analysis project Ga0194116, IMG submission 148617) | Freshwater microbial communities from Lake Tanganyika, Tanzania - TA2015008 Mahale S9 surface | ecosystem: Environmental > Aquatic > Freshwater > Lake | place: Tanzania: Lake... | reverse complement strand
AAGTTTCGCGAGGCTGCTGTTTCTGGCGATGTAAAGCAAGCTGAGGTTGCCTATCAAGATGCAGCAAAAGCGCTAGATAAGGCCGCTTCTTCGGGTGTGATTCATAAGAATCAAGCAGCCAATCGAAAATCAGCAATTGCCCAGCAATTGTCTGCACTTAAAAAATAATTATTTTCGCGCAATTTCAATTAAGAATTTTTCCACTACCGCACTTCGTGCCGTTTCATCTAATCCTGCTCCGATAGAACTTCCTTTGACTTGAGCATCAATCTCAGCTAACCGATTAGTGAAGTACGCAAGTGCAGAAGGCTTCCAACTACGAGCAATTGATCGCAGTATTGGTACTTTCCATGCAACCTTTGTAGGCATACCAATAGAAGCGGCAATATCCGCATCACTCTGCCCTGCTGGTGCTCCCATGATTTTTACCATTGAACGCAAATCTGAAGCAATTGCTGCTACAACTTGAATATTTGCACCGGTACCATCATGCATAACTAACCATCGAAATTTTTCTAACGCCTGAGTTAAATCACCCGCCCAAAGTGGATCTGAAACATGGTAACCCTTAAGTTCAGCAATTCCATCATAATATTCAGCAACCATCGCTGCAGTAATGTTGCCAGATGTAACCGCGGTAATTTGATCTATTGCTCCAGCAAGAAGTTCGACATCATTTCCTAGCGAAGTTAATAAAGAATCAACTGCATCAGTTGAGATTTTACGTTTGTATCTTGCTGCTTCACTTACAACAAAACTTTTAAAGTCTCTTGCTTTTTCCATTTGTTTAGCTTCAACGACAATGCACATCTCTTTTAGTTCAGCTAACAACTTTTTATTACGTCTGCCATCCCGATGGATAACTACAAATGCAAGTTCGGGATCATCAAGTTTTGTTACCTCGAGTAACTCGCTCGCTAGATTCTCCTCAAGTGTCTCAGCACCCTCAACAATCAATAATCGATTACCGCCAAGCAAAGTAGGTGAATAAGCAGCGAAAAAAGTCCCAGGCGGGAGTTCATCTGATGCTTCAATTATCGTCTGCTCGTATGGGCCAAGCTTCGCTAGTTCTGATTTCAAATCAGCAACCGCTTGATTAGCGAAAAACTTCTCTGGCCCTGTTACTAAAAATTTTTTCATAATCTCCACTAGCAAACAATGCCATATTGTTATCTAGTTGTCGGCTTTAATCCATTTTCCTCAATCACAATTGCGACATCACCATTCAAATCTGTACGAACAACACGTGCTCCAGCCTGCTGCCAATTTGATATCGTGTCGTCAGCTGGGTGCCCAAAGGTGTTTTCACCCACGCTAATTATTCCCAGCCGTGCGCCAGTCCACTTTGCAAATCTGGGATCTTGAAATCTTGAACCGTGGTGCGGCACTAATGCGACATCAACTCCAGGTGCTGCGATTCGCATTAACTGCTCTTGCCCGGTTGGTTCTATGTCGCCTGTGAATAGAAATTCGATTGGTTGACCACCGAAAGGGCTTGGTTTAGAGATTAATAGAATCAAGCTCGAGTCATTTTCATTGGTTGGTACCTCTCCACTCTTTGGCCAAAGGGTTGAGATTGTGTACTCGCCATAAGTAACAGTAAATGGAGCTGTTACTACTTGAATATTTATTCCGTTTGTTTTTGCCAAGGCATTTACTTGAACTGATTGTGCCATTGGATTTGGATTTGGCGAAACATATACGTTTTTAACTTTTCGGCCAGTAATTACACCCGCAAATCCTCCGGCATGATCAGCATGAAAGTGCGAGATAAATACCCCACTAACTTCCGAGATTCCTGCCCGGCCTAGACATTGGTTAATCAATTGTGGATCTCCTCCAGTATCGAACAAGAGAGCGGAATTTCGATTCAGCAGCAAAAGCACTGCCGTTCCTTGTTCCACATCGCAAGCAATTAAAAAGGTGTTCTTTGCTGGCCATCCATCAATTTGCCTAAAACCAATAACGAGAAGTGGAAAACTTAATACCAAGCCAAAAACTACAAAGAAAGTTGCTCGTTTATAGCGTGACGTGGTGAGTAATCCAATAACAGAAACAATGGCAATTACAAACATAGTAATTCCAAGTGGTGTCGCAAGTTCTAATTGCGCTCCAGGTAAATTTGAGGTACGAAGCGCGACTTGGCCAATCAATTCAGCTGGCAATGCCGCTAGGTAACTCAATGGTGTCGCAAGAATTGGATTGATAAGCGAAATCAACGCAGCGAGAAGTCCTAAAATTGTGGTAATTGCAACAAGTGGTGCAGCAATTAGATTGGCGATTATTGAAACAACTGGAACGCTTTGGGTCATTAATGCAAGCAGTGGTGCAGTCACCCAGGTAGCTGCCATTGTGGCAGCGACCAATCCGCCAAGTAAATCAAAAGGTTTTCGCCATTTGATGATCTGCATGATTTTTGGAGCAAACCAAATTAACCCAGCCGTTGCGGATACACTTAATAAGAAACCCCAATTACGCCAAAGCCAAGGGTTGAAAACAGTAAGTAAATAAACTGCAGTTATCAATATCCAACCAGTTGTGATAGTTCGCTTTGATACAAAAGCCAAAAGTGTGATGCTGCCCATAGTAGCTGCACGCATAACACTCGCATCAAAACCCACTGCTAACACATATCCAGCCAGTGCTAGAGCAGCGACTAAAACTAATCCTCTATTACTAAGTCCAAAAATTGAAAACACGGCAATAAACAAACCCAAAACGATTGTTACATTTCCACCACTGACAGCAGTTAGGTGTGCTAAGCCAGAGCCACGCATTGCAGTTTCTAAACTACTTGATTGTCCAGATGTGTCTCCTAAAACTAAACCTGGAACTAAAGCACCCCCAGTTGGCGTTCGACCGGCTAATGACTCTTGTAGTCCAGCGCGAATTGTTTGAGCAAATTCAAATGCCCAATTTGCTGGCTTTACTAATTTAGGTTCGTCAACAGCCTTAATCAAGCAACAACTTCTATTGTCCTTAATCTCCTTTATCAACTCTGCCTTTGCAGTAAGTGTTTGACCACGAAAGAACTCAAAGTTATCTGCTGTAAACAAAATCGTGGCTGGTGCAGATAATTCAAAATTATCTATTTTAGTTATTCTCACATTAGTTGAAAACTGACTTGACTCAGTATCTGAAGCAAATCTTGCTAAATACTGTCGTGGTTCACTTCGAATTTCAAATTCTAAAGTTACAGATTCTTTTGCTGCAAGCAATTCAGAAACTTCTGCAAAACGAGCAGATTGGATATGGTAGGACCCGAAAAGCGTTCCAATATAAAGAGCAATTAAAAGCAACCAAGTAGTCTTGGATCTATTCATTAAAGAGTTATCAGATCTTTGATCTTGTCGTAAATAGCATCGCCAATTCCACTAACTTGTTTTAAATCAGTCAGTTGACGAAAAGGACCATTTTGATTTCGGTACTCCACAATCCGACCCGCAATAACAGGACTAATTCCAGGAAGTTGATCTAATTGAGCAGCATTTGCCATATTTATGTTGATCCTGCCCGCTGGATTCGTGCTAGATGAACTAGATGATGAAGATGAAGATGACGTAGATGGCGCGGCTGCAGAATTTATATTTCCAATAAAAATCTGTTCACCATCAAAAAGAACACGGGCTAAATTTATGCTGGTTAAATCTGCATCTTTTGTTGCGCCACCGGCTGCCTCAATCGCATCGGTAACACGGGAATTTGCCGGCAAGTCATATACCCCAGGTTCTTTTACCTCACCAACGACGTGCACTACAACGACTGTGGCGGTTGTTGCTGATTCAGTTACCACCACTGGTTCAGTAACTGCTACCTCTGTTGGTTTTCCTTGCAGCCACAGAACTCCCCCTGCTAGCAGGCTCGCTCCTGAAATTCCTACGGCAACTTTAAATAGTCGCGGATCAATATTAGGTAAATTAGCGATAACAACCTCTGGACTTTAGTTTATCTTCGGCAAAGATAAATGATGAGAGATTAAACCTATATATTTACCAAATGGAAATAACTATTTTGAGTGATGCTTGCTAATTAAACAACGACATTAACTAACTTGGGAGCTCTAACAATGACTTTCTTAACCTCGACACCAGCTAAAGCTGTTTTCATCGTGTAATCCGAAAGGGCTAACTGCTCCAGTTCAATGTCAGTAATGTCAATAGGAACTTCAATTCGTGATTTAATTTTGCCGCTAATCTGCAGTACGCAAACAATTGATTCTGCAACTAACAATTCAGGTTCAACTTTTAACCAGCCAGCTCGAGCCACACTAGGTTGATGACCTAAGTTTTCCCACATTTCTTCTGCTGTATAAGGCGCAAAAAGCGAAACTAGCACCGCAGTTGCTTCGGCACATTCTCGCACTGCAGGATCTGCAGGACCAGCACCAGTGTCAATTGCTTTTCGGCCTGCATTAACTAATTCCATCGCTTTTGCTACCGCCACATTAAAGCGATAGGTCTCAACCGCCTGTTGTGCCTCGTTAATGAGTTTATGCGTAGTTTTACGTAATTCAATATCGCCAGTTTTAGCATCAACACCAACTGCTGAAGTGACATCTTTGCTAAATCGCCAAGCTCTTGCTAAAAACTTTTTTGAGCCATGTGGCGATACATCTGCCCAATCAATGTCATCTTCAGGGGGTCCTGCGAAAACCATCGACATTCGAATCGCATCAACGCCATGTTCATCAAGTTCTTCCGAAAGCCTAACTAAATTACCTCGGGATTTACTCATTGCTGCGCCATCCATCAAGACCATACCTTGATTTAGTAGCCGGCTAAATGGTTCAGTCACATTAACAAAACCTAAATCAAACAATACTTTGGTAAAGAATCGGGCATAAAGCAAGTGCAGAATCGCGTGCGTTACCCCACCAACATATTGGCCAACCGGCATCCATTCGGCAGCCAGTTTGACATCAAAAGGTGCTGAATCAAGTTTAGGATTTAAATAGCGTAAAAAATACCAAGATGAATCAACGAATGTATCCATCGTGTCCGGATCGCGCTTTGCAGGTGCTGAGCATTTTGGACATTTTGTAACTACCCAGTTTGTTGCAGCTCCTAGTGGACTCGCTCCTTTCGGAGTTAAATCAAGTCCAGTTGGATCTGGTAACTCAACTGGAAGTTGATTTTCCGGAACTGGAACTTCTCCACATGAATCACAGTGAATAATTGGAATTGGTGTGCCCCAATATCGTTGCCGGGAAATCAACCAATCCCGGAGACGATAATTAACCGCAGCTTTGCCTAAATCTTTCTCAAATAAGAATTCTGTTATTTTGGCTATCGCAGCATCTTTCGATAATCCATTTAGCATTCCAGAATTTATTAACACACCATCACCTGAAGTTGCGACAAAAGTTTCAGCAGGATTATCTTCGCCGGTTTCTACTACCTTTATCACGGAAAGTTTGAACTCTTTAGCAAAATCCAAATCCCGTTGGTCATGGGCTGGAACAGCCATAATCGCACCGGTTCCGTAATCTGCTAAAACATAATCAGAAACATAAATTGGCAAGCGCTCGCCATTAACTGGGTTAATTGCAAATCGATTTAACGATAATCCAGTCTTTGCTCGATCTGTTGAAAGCCGTTCAATCTCAGTGGATTTCTTAGTTTGCTCAAGATATTGCTCAAACTCACTAAAGTGCGCTGAGTCTTTCGCAAGTTCATAGGCAAGATCCGAATCAGCAGCAATTACGAAAAAGGTAGCTCCAAACAAGGTGTCGGGTCTAGTTGTGTAAACAACTACTGGTTCATCTATACCTTCAATTTGAAACTTAACCTCCGCGCCAACACTTCGGCCAATCCAATTTCGCTGCATAGTTAGCACTTTGTCCGGCCATACACCTTCAAGTTGCTGCATATCATTTAATAGCCGCTCGGCATAGTCAGTAATTTTTAAATACCATTGAGTTAACTTTTTCTTACTTACTGCCGAGTCGCATCTTTCGCACAAACCAGCAACTACTTGTTCATTTGCGAGCACTGTTTGACACGAATTACACCAATTGACATTACTTGCTTTTCGATATGCCAATCCCTTTTCATACATTTTCAAAAACAACCACTGATTCCAGCGGTAATACTCAGGATCAGAAGTTATTAAAACTCGATCCCAGTCAAATGAACAGGCATATCGCTGCATAGAGGTGCGCTGTAATTCGATATTTTCATAAGTCCAACTGCGTGGATTAAGCCCGCGCTTAATCGCCGCATTTTCTGCCGGTAACCCAAATGAATCCCATCCGATTGGATGCAGCACATTAAATCCTTGTTGAACCCAATAGCGCGCCAAAACATCACCTAAGGCGTATGCCTCGGCATGACCCATATGTAAATCACCAGATGGGTAAGGAAACATATCCAGCACATATTTTTTAGGTCGAACATCAGTTAAATCTCCACTGCGAAACGGTGCTAATTTCTCCCAAACAGGCAACCACTTTTGCTGCAGCACGTCTGGTGCTGGCATCTGCGTTGCGCGTTCTTCAGTCATATCTGATGCACCTTAACTTCTACCACCTAAAAAGTGAGACTAATCCACATAAAAAATTTGTGGAGCTAAGGGGATTTGAACCCCTGACCCCTTGCATGCCATGCAAGTGCTCTACCAGCTGAGCTATAGCCCCAAATCCGCCATTAAGTCGCTCATCCTAGTGCTTAGGCATCATCACCAATCGCTGGCTCAGGAAGCGAACCAGCGTTATATTCGTCCAAACGCCATCGTTGTTCACCGCTTTGCTGTTCAGTTAACACACTCCATGCGCAATTTGTTAGTACACCAAGCGCTCCCCAATTTGCTCTTGGTAATTCAAGTAGTTCAGAAATCCCAGCACGAGCTGCACCACCATGTGTTACCACAAGAAGTGACGCACCAAGTTCAAGTTCTGCTAATTCAGCATCAATTGCAGATACAAATCTTTTTGCAACTTCAGATCTAGTTTCGCCATTTCCGCCGGGACGAACATCCCCACTAGTTGACCAAGCTGTAAGGGTTTCTGGATCTTTCGCCATGATTTCTGGCCAAGTACGTCCTTGCCAACTTCCGCAATGTGTTTCACGTAAACCTAAATTTTGACCGATAGCTTGTTTGGTTTTCATTCCAATTAACTCAGCAGTAACAATTGCGCGTTGCAAATCGCTAGCGACAATCTTGGCAAACTTCATATGGTTCAAGATTTCAGCTGCACGTTTAGCTTGTTCGATACCAATTGCATCTAATGGCGGATCTTCTTGACCTTGAAAACGTCGCTCAGCATTCCAAGTTGTTCTGCCGTGTCGAAGAATTACTACTCTACGAGTTACTGGATCGCGTCGCGATTGCGCAAAGACCACGGAATTAACCACCTTACTATCGTTGTTCAGCTTGTTCGATATTCAAATTTATGGTTGGACAATCTCGCCATAATCTCTCTAAATCATAAAAGACGCGCTCTTCAGAATGTTGAATATGCACGAGTACATCATTGAAGTCAAGTAACGCCCAACGCCCTTCAGCAACTCCTTCTTGATGCACGGACTTTATCCCAAGTTCGGCAAGTTTTTCCAAAACAGCATCCACAATACTTCTGACTTGACGGTCATTTGCGGCAGTAATGATTAAAAATATATCCGCTAATGGAAACTTTTCTGATACATCAATAGCAACAATCTGGGTGCCTAACTTATCCGCCGCGGCTTGCCCTGCCAATGTTGCTAACTCAATTGCCCGAGTAGATGCGGTCACAAAATCCCAACTATCGTTGGATCTGGATTTGGATTAGCATCCAAGTAAAGGTTATGTTTTTGAATATGAAATGCAACGCCATCTGGAACTAAATATCGAATTGGCTCGCCGCGAGCAACTCGTGCCCGGACATCCGTTGAAGAAATCGCTAATGCTGGTATTTCAATTAAAGTGATGGCTTCTGATGGTAAACCGGGATTTTGCAAGTTATGCCCTGGCCTTGTAACACCTACCAAATGCGCCATCTCCACTACTTGTTCGTGATCTCGCCAAGTCAGAATATTTGACAGTGCATCAGCTCCAGTAATAAAGAACATCTCTAAATCTTCACCATACTGTTTTCGTAAATCCGTTAAGGTATCAACAGTAAATGTTGGACCTGGTCGTTCAATATCAACGCGACTTACTTCAAATCGGGCATCTGCAGCGGTTGCAATCACTGTCATTAAATAACGATGTTCAGCTTCAGAAACTTTATGGTCTTCTTTTTGCCAAGGTTGACCGGTTGGAACAAACAGGACTTGATCTAATGCAAATCGATGCGCAACTTCAGATGCTGCAACTAGGTGTCCGTTATGGATTGGATCAAATGTGCCACCCATGATGCCAAGGCGTTTAGTCCTTGGATCGAGTGTGTAGACCATTTATCGGTCTCGATTCATTCGAGTAACAATAATTACAAGCAAAGTAAGCACCACCATTGCTGTTACGCCATATTGCAATGGTGTCCAAGGCAATTCATAGTAGGTTTCCGATTCAGCCGCAATCGACCTAGTTGCATCAATCATCTTCTTCTCCTTCAGACCTAATTCTAATTGCGTACCTGACCATCGCCAGTTACTACATACTTTGTTGAGGTAAGTTCCGCAATTCCCATAGGGCCTCGAGCATGCAATTTCTGGGTGGATATTCCAATTTCAGCACCAAAGCCAAACTCCCCGCCATCAACAAACCTAGTTGATGCATTAATCATTATGGCAGCGCTATCTAGCTCATTTGCAAATCTAGTCGCATGTTCAGCGTCATTTGTCACAATTGCTTCTGTATGTCCAGTGGAATACTTCTTAATATGTGTTAATGCATCATCGAATGAATCAACAATTCCGGCAGCGATATCTAAACTGTAATACTCTTGATGCCAATCAGATTCAGTCACATCCTGAAATGCAATACCTACCTTTTCAGTAAACGGCTTAATAGCCAAATCACCATGGATAGTAACTCCCTTATTCTTGAGCTCTGTAAGAAGTTTTGGTAAGACTTTTTCAGCAACATTTTTATGCACTAACAGTGTCTCAGCAGCATTACACACGCTTACTCGTTGTGTCTTTGAGTTAACAACAATATTGATTGCTTTTTCTAAGTCTAAATTTTCATCCAAATAGATATGACAGTTTCCAACACCAGTTTCAATTACTGGAACTCTGGCGTTAGTAACTACAGATTCAATTAACGAAGCACTGCCGCGGGGAATAACTAAATCTACTAATCCACGCGCCTGAATCAGATGTGTCACCGCGTCGTGAGAACTACCAGGAACTTTAACTATGCAATCTGCCGGTAATCCTGCAGCAACGAGAGCATCACGCATAACCTTTACTAAAATCTCGTTAGTGCTATCACCTGTTGAGCTACCTCTGAGCAGCGCAACATTTCCACTCTTAAGGCATAGCGCTGCAGCATCAACTGTGACGTTTGGGCGTGCTTCATAAATCATTGCAATCACACCAAGTGGCACCCGGCGTTGTTCAATTTCTAAACCATTTGGCAACGTCCAGTTTTTAACTACTACCCCAATTGGATCTGGCAATGCAATTAACTCAACAACCGACTTGGCAATCGCAGTTATTCGCTCTGGAGTTAAAGTTAGACGATCAATTAGTGCTGCTGAAATTTGCTGATCTATTGCCGTCTGAACATCGGATTTATTAATGGTGATAATGTCATCAGTTCGTGCAATTAATGCATCTGCAATCAACTTAAGTGCTCGATTTTTTTGATCTGTGGATGCTACCGACAAATCTGCAACTGCTGCTTTTGCCTCTTTCGCAGCAGTTAACACCTGAGTTTTTAAATCGCTCATAAGTTAAGGTTATTAGATTGTGGGTCAATAAGCACTAGGTCATCTCGATGAACAGCTGGGCGAGAAAATTCTTCCCCAAATTTTGCTGCTAAGTCAATAGTAGATTGACTCTTCATCCGTGCTAAGTCATCACTTGCAAAACTCACTAATCCTCTAGCAATAACTTCTCCCGCAAGGGTCACCAAATCAACTGGATCTCCAGCATCAAAATCACCTTCTACTTGGGAAATACCAGCAGCAAGCAATGATGCTCCACGTTCAAGCAACGCTGATACCGCTCCTTCATCTAAATGCAGTTTTCCTTTTGCAACCAGAGCATGTGCCAGCCAAAGTGATCTTGCACTACTGACATTTTCACTTGCATGAAATAACGTACCAACATCAGCTCCAGTGAGAGCTGATGACAAATCATCAATATGGCATATCAAAGTTGGCACACCACCAGCAGCAGCAATAGCAGCCGCTGCCAACTTGCTACTCATACCACCACTGCCAACTTTTGACCGCTGATTTGTATCAATACCAATTGCTGCAAAATCCGCTAGCGATTCAAGTTCAGCTATCCGTTTGCTATTTGCATCAGCTGGTGGACCATCCAAAACTCCCGCCACATCGGTTAGCAGAATTAATGCGTCAGCTTCAACTAGGTGAGTAACTAAAGCCGCAATTCGATCATTGTCACCATATTTAAGTTCAGAGGTAGCAACAGCATCGTTTTCATTTACGATTGGCAAGACACCAAACTGCAATAATGCTTCAAAGGTTTGCTTTGCATTGCGATAATGACTGCGTCTAGTTATGTCTTCTTGAGTTAAAAGCACTTGTCCTACTGAAAAGTTGTTAGCAGTTGCAAATTTAGTGTATTCAGCAATCAATAGTCCTTGGCCAATGCTGGCCGCTGCTTGTTGTTGTGCTAAATCACTAGGGCGCGTTGTTAACTTGAGAGTTGGAAAACCAGCTGCAACCGCACCGCTCGATACTAAAATTACAGATTTACCCTGCCTTTTAATCTGGGCAATTGCATCAACAATACTTTTTAACCGCGCTAAATTAAGTCCACCATTTTCAGAGGTCAATGATGATGACCCAACCTTAATCACTATCCGATTAGCGGATTCAAAATCTTTTCGGTTACTCATCTAGATCATCCTCATCATATTCAAATGATTCATCTAATCTGCGGTCGGTTCCGCGCGGTCCTGCAGTTGGCTCACCCGCAATTATGCTGGGTACCCAATCAAAAACCACTCCGTCTTGCTCGGTTCCAATAACAACTTCTGCTCCAGGAGTGGCACCTAACTTAGTTAGCTCCGCCTCAACACCTAATCTGGCTAATCGATCTGCTAAATAGCCAACAGCCTCTTCATTGGTGAAATCTGTTTGCTTAACCCATCTCTCTGGTCTTGCTCCACGAACAATAAATCTATCGCCTAAGCGCTTTACGCTAAAACCAGTGTCATCTACTGCTTGCGGCCTAATCACAATTCGAGTTCGGGCAGCAGATGGAGTTGTTGCTTTGAGTTGCGTGAGCATCTCACCTAAAGTTAATAGCAGTTCACGTAAGCCTTCTTTTGTTACTGATGAAACTTTAAATACTCGCAAGCCTAGTTCTTTGAATTTAGATTCAACTAAATCTGCGAGCACCGCACCATCTGGAATATCCACTTTATGCAAAACAATCACTCTGGGTTTATCTTCGAGCCCGCCATAAGCATTAAGTTCAGCTTCAATAACTT
>Ga0194116_10007232_pt1 | contig 11550 bp, 10 predicted proteins | sample TA2MahsurfametaG_4_FD_148617 | JGI IMG/M metagenome (GOLD analysis project Ga0194116, IMG submission 148617) | Freshwater microbial communities from Lake Tanganyika, Tanzania - TA2015008 Mahale S9 surface | ecosystem: Environmental > Aquatic > Freshwater > Lake | place: Tanzania: Lake... | reverse complement strand
TCATACTAAACAAAATATTACTAACGGGATTAGAGTAACTTATTGGGACGTCAATGTCTTTTAGAAATATCTTATTTACACCCTTTACCTCCCCCTCTCCTCACTTATCTTATAACATGGATAAGTCGAACGAGAAGATTTCAGGGAACCTCAAAAAAACTGTGCACCTTTCTGTGCACCCTAAAAAGAAAACCCTTGTAAGTATTTAATTTACAAGGGTTTATCGTTTTTTGAAGTGGTGTGGGGCGTGCAGCCTTTTCTAATTGATCATTAAAGCAAATCTTTCAACTTTTTGATTTTCATCCACTTTGGCATCAATCAAAATGAATATATGTTGATATAAACTGTACCAAAACTGAAAAAACTGCGCACTTTTCTGTGCACTTTCTGCGCACTGTTTTTATATAAATATGATAAGTCAACGGTTATTAATCCCAAATTCCCGAAAAGGATAATTCTACTTCTCCAATCTTACAACAAGGACATTTTATAGTAGTCTCAAAATGCGGAAATGAATCATCATCTTCATCATCAATTACTTTAATCTCAGTAGCCTTTTTCATACACTTTGGACAACGATTGAATTTCTTATTAATATCACGTTCAAATAGATCACCACAAATTTTACATGTGAACAATCGATAATCGGTTTGGGTAACTGGGTACATCATCCCGATACCGTAACTAATAGTTTTATTAAACTCAGTACAGTTGGAACAGCTTAAATGATAAAAAGTACCCATTTTATAAAAGAGATTTTAATATCAATCAATTTAAATTAACACCTTAATTTTTATGGATTATTCAAGTACTAATAACCACAAAATTATCTGCCGATACTTTTAGCTCACCACTCCATCTATATGCAACCAGGTTCCCGCCTTTTGCAACACTATAGTCAAGACATATTATATTATCAGATTGAATTATTGGCCATTTATCTTCCATCCAATAATGTCCAAAAAATACAGGGGGAGCATCCGAGGGATATAAATTGAATTTTAAATTACTTGGTATTGGTTGACCTCTTAATACATCAGGACAGTTGAATAAAAATAGATCATGTGAACTCTTGCTTGGATCCACCCACCATTTTATTCTGTTGGAGGTTCTTATGTGACCATCCTTATCATACCATGCACAATGCTCAGGTATATTTATTTCTTTTCCTTTTAAAACTTCTTCAATAACAGTATGTGCATGTGATCCTTTATCATGTGCTTCAACTAATATAGATTGGTTTAGGTAATTACCATTTTGCTTTTTCAACCAATTAATATGATCTTGATCCCAGCATGCATGTACAATTCTGATCCCATCTAACTCTAAAAACAATGGGAGTTCATAAAACCATTTGACCCAATTATTCCATTCATCTTTAAATTCAGAAAATTGATCCAATGTTGCTTTATGTTGTCTATTATGAGTTGAATTATGAGATCTGAGGTACTCACCTTCACTTATTTGATGTGAGTATTCAATCGCATTATATTCATGATTACCCATTACAGCATAAGCACATTTATTGTCAATCATATTTTTGACTATATGAAGCACTTCTCTTATTGCTGGACCCCTATCAATAAAATCTCCTACAAATATTGCTTTTCGCAGAGGATGAGACCAATATCCGTTCAGATATGTATAGTCTAATTTGACTAAAAGTTTTTTGAGTTCTTCGGCGTGGCCATGAATATCTCCTATTATATCGTACATCAATTCTTTTTAACTTCATCAAATGGGAACTCTTTCTGGCCAGCAATAAATATTTTATTGTGTATATCAATATCATCTACTTCAATTCGTTCATCTTTTTGATTTAAAATGAAAGGTTTACAAAATGAATATTCAACAATGTCACCGGTATAATCCTCACTGGTTAGCATTGTTATCCTAAGTCCTGTGTTTACATGCAATAGGATAGATTCATGTAATCTATAGAATTCATCTGCTTGCCGTCTTTCTGAATTTAGATACTCTTTTGTATTATAATACTTAAACTCATTATCATCCCAAAAATGAAAATTAGGAGAATGACAGATATATTTATCTTTCAGCCCTACTTTAATCAAAAGATTATTTATACCCATATCAATTCTAATTTAGATGTATATCCGTAGAGTCTTTGTTTTGAATATCAATCACCTCCTGCTCTACAAACAAATACTGTGTATTCTTCTTACACCACTCATCAGCCTCCTCCATTGAGTTTGCCTCAATAATTGGACCAGGCCATTTACCCATTTGACCATTGATATTATGAATTGCAATTACAGATGTGAGATATTTTTTCATAATATTGAATAATTGGTTACACAAGTATTTTTAAATTCATTCATTATATTAGAGAAAATGCTTACAAGATAAATTACTTCTTTTTCACAGTCCAAATTGAGAAATCTCGTTTAGAGTTGTTAAATGAAATTTTGTTATAGTTCAAATAAATATCTAAAGCATTAAAGTATCTACATACATCAAACTTATGCAGGTTTTTAATATTGCAACTTTTCAAGTACATCTCAAAATGATCTATATCTAAATTTTCTTTGTAAAAACCTGGGTATTTATATCTAAGCATAAGATATTGAACATCACAATGACGAATAGAATAACTATGAATTTTTGCTATACCTCCAGTTTCTTTATGTTGGGAGAAGGATAATTTATCTCTACTATTTATTTTAATTTTTAATAAACGATTTATGAATTCTTTTCTTAGTTCATCATTGAAAATATGATTTACATTAATAATATGTTTGAAAAATGCCTTTACAACTAATTTTTCCGATAATCCTTTAACATTAATAATATCTTGATCTAAATATTTTATTATATCATTAATACTTAAAGTATCAAAGTCATATTTTTGATTATACTCATTCAATAAAGAAGATATAGTATCAAGAAAATCATATTTTTTACAGAGATCAATATAAATTTTTGATAGAGTAATGTCATTGCTATTCATAGTCAGTCTTTTGTTTTTCGACGATACTTTCCCCTAGTTTGATAATAGTATCTTGAATGATTCTGATTTTTGATTGCATTCTTATTGGCGCTTACTGGCACTCTCACATAACCTTTGCGAACTCTTCCATTTTTATCGACTGAAGGCTTTACATAGACAGGCTTTCTGCCTCCAGCGTCTTCTCCATTACAGGAAATGATAGATCCTGAAATTAAAAATATAAATAATATGTTAAGGATGTTTTTCACTTACTTGAAAATAATGATTATTTTAATTGTAGCATTTAATTAGCATGATAGATCAACTTCCCTTCATACCTAGACAATACTACAAACGCGCAGATTTGCATCTGCAGTATGGAGGAAATTGGCAAAGTGGCATTACTCCGTCTAGGTCATACCCCTATATTTTTATTTTCTCAGGATCCAGTGGATCAAGCTACGGTTATCAAGATCGATGGGAAAATGAAAATGTATTTAGCTACACCGGTGAAGGGCAAGAAGGTGATATGAAATTTATAAGAGGTAATCTTGCACTTCGGGATCATTTACAAAACGGAAAGAGAGTTTTTCTATTCGAATCTGTCGGAAAGGGATATGTTGAATTTGTTTCAGAACTTGAAATATTTGAATTTGATTTCTTCCCTGCTATAGATAAAAATGGGGTACAGAGAGATGCAATAAAGTTTTTCTTCAAAAGAAAAGGGGCATACTTGCCAATTGCTAAAGAACAGCTCGACTTGAGTGTAGTAAATGAAGAAGAACATAATTATGGGACTTTCAAATTGCCTAATATAACTGAGCGAGAAGGACTTGTAACCTCTAGAGTGGGACAAGGTGCGTATAGAAAGAGTATCATACATAGATGGGAGTATCAGTGTGCAGTTACAAAGTTTCAGAAGTTAGATATACTTATTGCTTCTCATATTGTACCTTGGTCTGAATCTAATGACAAAGAACGGCTAGATGTAAATAATGGGATTCTTTTATCGCCAACATACGACGCATTATTTGATAAACATTTGATCAGTTTTGAAAATAATGGAAAGATTGTTTTATCTAACATCATAGAAGCTAATGCTTATAAAAGGATTGGAGTATCAGGTCATGAAAAAATAGAAAACCTGAGCCAAGAAAATCATCTTTACTTAGAAAGGCATCGAAATTTGTTGTTACTATAAAGTGTTATAATAATTCTTCATTTTGTCTGACATTAATTTCCTCCTTTCGGTCAAGAAGCTGTCGTATTCATCAACTGCAAGATCAAATATTGATTCAGGAATACAGTGTGTTTTCAAATTGTCCAATAATTCATCCTTGGATTGAATGGCTCCATATTTGATTTTTCCTCCATTGCATTGATCCTTTAATTCATTAAAGTAGGTATTTGGAGATTTTGCACCTATGGCAATATTAATCTCTTGCTGCATCAATACATAGTTTGCAATTTGGTTATAATCCCCTCTTGACTTATTATTCGTTTTTAAATAGGTCTTTGGGAATATGTGGTGAATATCCCCTTTATATAATATGATATCGGCAACTGTAATATCTCTGGATAAAAACCCACGATCCTGTCCTTTAACTTGTGAAGCTTGATAAACATGAAATACTGGACTACTTGCAACTGAAGTGTCCAAGCGCTGAATTAATCCAAAATTCCAAAATGAATCGGATAGTTCTGCTTGCTCAATACTCTCAAGATACTCTTTAAATGGTCTATTTGAAATCTGTTTGATATCAAAGTCAAATGTACTTTCAGGTGAACTTCCATATCGGCCGGTAAGTACAGAGAAAACAAACCAACGAGAAACTAATCTACCAATTTCTCCTTGTGGAACTCCGTCTTCACGAAGTTTTAGATATATGATATATGCGAAATCTAATGCATTTTTGGAACGGATTAATTCTGGAGTTATAAATCCTGCTGAACGAATAATCATAACAAACTTCTTGAAATAATCTTCCTTCATGAATCGAAGTGTAGAGAATTTCATTCGCTCAAATGTTTCTGCAGCAATACTCTCTTCAAAATCTCTTGTCTCAAAATTTCTTCCAGACAATAAACTTACAAGATCAGACATTCTTCCTCTGGAGAACTCAGAAGTAAATGCCACGCGAAGCATATCTGTATAGCTTGGGTCATACAAATCATCTTTCTCATCTTTCAACCATGACATCGCTTTAAAGTAGTCAGTTGAAGCAAATTCTTTATCATTATCTCTGATATGCTCATGAAATTGAGGTGCAACTGCCAAATGACAGAAATAATCAATTGCTTTTCTCAGATTTGGACCATCAAGTTTTTCATTTGAAGCTATTTTACTCATTGCAAAGTCTGCCTGCGAGAGCACAACACCCTGAGAATTAATTCTAATGAAAATTTCAGTTACTGTTTCAATATCAAGGTCATGGGCTAAATCTCTTGTTCCAATTTGCTTATGTTGAATACTAAGAAGATTACTGATATTTTTTTCAATTTCATCAATGTCTTTATCAGCATTCAATTCAGCATATTTTCGTACAATTTGTATAATACTTCCTGATGTCATGACTTCAGAAATATCAGGAATCCATGATTTGTCTTTTAAAATAGCTGGATTTTGTACCTCAAAAGACTCTGTTTGGGGGTTGAATGCAATTTTTATTCTAACCTTATCATATTCTTTGTTAATGACATACTCACCAAGAACTGCTGCTCGCAATGCCGTTATCCTTTGTTGACCATCAATCAATATTTTCTTACCCTCGGATAATTTACCATCTTTCAACCGAACATTAGGGTTTTGCCAAGTAATTACGTAGCCAATTGGATATCCCTTATATAAGGAATCCATGAGATCTCTAACCTTCGTATTATCCCATACGAATGGTCTCTGAACTTCTGGAATTGCAATTTGACCATCTTTTACAAAGGCTAGGAATGTTGATATCTGATGCTGATTTACGGCGTATTTCTGAGTTTGCATTATGATATTGTTTCTAAATAATTAATCTTTTTCTTATTTAAATACTTCAAGTGTCTTTGGATTAGTAACTCCATTATAATGCTTGAATTAGCCCTAGATTAAATGATTTATTCAACTTCAACAGGTTCTTTTCTTAGCGCCTCTCTCAAAACCTGTTGAAGTAGTTTTTCATTTTGTGATTCACTTTGTTTGATGCTTTCTTCCAACTCATCGCAATACTGCATCAGTTCATCTAATTTCTGAACGATGCGGTTTTGTTCTGCTGAAGGCGGAAGAGGAATTAATAGTTCAGTTACATCCTCTTTTTTTAAATTAGGTTGTTGACCTTTCCCTTCAAACATTCCTTTGTAAATATTCAAGACAAAATCTGAACCTAAAAAAGAATATACATAATCGTTATTAATAAGCTTGGTGCTTCTAATTACAGCCACGCGTTGATTTAGAAGCGATTCGTTGTATGAATCAGGACACTTGCTAATTTTAAGTCCGTCAGCAATATATGGACGTGTTAACGCTAATATCAAATCATTCTTGTAAACTAAATAATGCTTGTGCTTTTCTTTAAAGTTTGATGGTAAGACGTCATCTGTTTCAATAACAGACCTAACACCAGCATTAGTGATTTTTATGCATTTAACTCCTTCTCCCTTTTTAAAATCTTCGCTATTAAAATTATTACCAGAAATAAAAGTGGAAACTTCCCCCAACCTACACCAAACCCAATTTTCAGGAATTTCAAAAGGAATTTCTTCGAGCTTGGTGGGTGGTAGTTCTTTTTCCTTTTTTAGCTTCTTTTCAGAAATCAGTTTTGATTTCTCAGCTTTTATCTTTTTAAGCAATTCACTTGCCGGTTCGTCTTTAGAGTTCTGAGGAACTAATTTACCCTGAACAGCATCTTGCAATAACTGATGACGTAGTTTTTTAACTAAATCTAATTGAATTTTCAATTCAGCATCTAAAACATTACTCGCTACCTGTGAATGTATTAACTTATTATAGAGGATTAGTTGTTCTCCAAATTCGGGAATTGTAATTTCAATATTACATAAGTCTTCAAATCTCAACGCTTGTCTTACTGTTCCTCTTGCATAGAATTTAATTTGCCTTAAACCTTCATCTGATTTTAAAAACTTGAATAGCAATTCAGGTATAATTGAACTTGGCTTGGGCTTAAAAACAACATAGGCTGGGCTAATTAATCCTTTTGTATCATCGCTAACCAATCCAATAGAACCAACATTCACACGATAAGGATTGTATGCGAAACAACCCTTTTCAATTATCTTATAATCTTCTGCTTTATCCTCCGCTGCATATTTCGTTTTAATGATGCCTTCTTCATTACTTACTCCATAAAAATCTAATCCATCAGCACCACCAACATCTTTGGCTCTGACAGAAAAGTTGTCCAATATCTCACCTAATCGAACAGTCCTCCAACTCATTTTACAGCTTGCTTTAGTTGGTTTAATAATTTGTGACTATTATCAAAGCTTTTGGCCAATTGCTCCATAAGTTCAGCACTGCTTAGCTCTATAGTTTGTTCCTTTTTTGTCGGATTTTTTATATCCAAATCATATCCTCGTTCAACTATAGTTTTGATATTCACCTTCCAAGCAACTTCACTTTGTTTACGACTATCCCACCATTCTTTAATTGGGTCAAACTCTTTTAATTGAATTGGACGTGTTTTATTATAAGTTTTATAGCCTTCTGGCATTCGATGTTCATAATACCAAACATCTTTGGTAGGCTGACCCTTTTCGAAAAATAACAAATTAGTGGCTACCGTTGCGTATGGTTGAAATACAGAATTAGGTAACCTTATAATTGTATGAAGATTACAATCCTCTAATAATTTCTGACGCACACGTTGTTTAACACCATCTCCTGTTAAGCTTCCATCAGGCAAGACTATTCCTGCTCTACCACCTTGTTTTAGTAAATGAATCATCAATATCAAAAACAAGTCTGCACTTTCCTTAGTACGATATACCTGAGGAAAATTACTTTCATTACCATTTGCTACTATTCCGCCGAACGGGGGATTAGCGAGTATCACTGACTTTCTGTGTTTCTCAGTGAAATTAGTTAAAGGTTGTTCTAATGCATCTCCAAATTTGATATTAGGAATCTCGATGTCGTGAAGAATTAAATTAGTCGTTGCCAGTAAGTAAGGTAGTGGCTTGTATTCCCAACCCTCAATGTTTTCTTCAATACTTTTCCTCTCCTCAATATTTTTTGCCTGTTTTTTTAAATGTTCAATTGCACAGGTCAAATAGCCTCCAGTGCCACAAGCCGGGTCAAGAACCTTTTCACCTAATTGAGGATTAATGATTTCTGTTATGAATTGAGTTATTGCTCTTGGAGTATAAAATTCTCCACTTTTACCCGCACTTTGTAATTCCTTTAGTATTGTTTCATACAACTCACCAAAAGCGTGGCGGTCTTTAGCAATATTAAAATCAATTTCATTAAGCTTGTTCAACACTTTTCGGATGTTGATACCACTTTTCATATAGTTATTATTCCCCTCAAATACTTCACGTACAATGACCGCTCTTTGATTGCCGGCACTTAAGTCTAAATTGCGAAGTGCAGGAAATAATTGTCTGTCTACAAATTCTAATAATTCATCTCCAGTCATTCCCTCGTCATCTCCAGCCCAATTACCTTTTTCTTTCACCCAATGAAATTTGTCAGGAATAGGGGACTTATACTTGTCGTCGAGTAACTCTAATTCTTTATCCTTATCAGAAAATATCTTTAAAAATAGCATCCACCCCAATTGCTCAATGCGTTGCGCATCACCATTCAATCCGGTGTCTTGCCACATTATAGTTTGAATACTTTTTACAATCCCTCCAATGTTACTCATTATCTTATGCTATTTTGTATAATTCGGTTTCAAGTTCTCTTACAGCTTGCAGATACTTTTCTTTACTTCCAAATTGGTTAATAATTTCAATCGGTGAACCTAGTTCATCAAATGGGTTCACTCTCAATACTTCAATACTTTCTATGTTAGTTATTCCCTCGTCTGCATATTTGTCTAAAAGAGCTTCTAATACTTTTTTAGCTTGTTCACCATATTTTGCGAAGTAGTTTCTTTTCTTCACGTTATTAGCCCGTTCGTTTCTTGTCAGTGGCGGCTGGTCGTAGGCTACGTGACAAATTAGGTCGAATAAATCAACCTCTTTGTTGACAGCATCATATAAGGCTTCAACCATTACACCCTGGTCTTGAAGTTCAGCAATTATTGCTTCTTTTCTATCAGTCTTATTCCATCGATTGATGAACTCATCAAGAGATGAATATTTTCCTAAAATAATTTCTTTAGTATGGGATTTTAAACTGGTAGTAATAGGTTTTCCGTGTTGGTCAAAGTGAAGTTCTCTACTTATCAATATAGAAACATCTACACCATTTACATATACCTTTTCCCTTGGTTCGTTTACAACTTGAGACCCAGTATTTGGTTCTGGGTATCTTATCTCAGGTGGTGTCATTATAACTTCTTCACCCGATACAATATCAATGACTGGTTCGGCATTATCTTCTTCCTCTTCTACGATACCTGTTAAATCCGTTTCCTCAGTTACTAGTTTAATCCTAATTGGGTCACCATCAAATGCCGAATCTGCAAATAAGTCGGTCGCATTTCTGAAGTCTAAAATGGTAAAGTACAGTTTACCATATTCTTCATTAATCCTTGTACCTCGACCAATGATTTGCTTGAACTTAGTCATAGAATTAATATTCGAATCAAGCACAATTACTTTACAAGTCTGTGCATCAACACCGGTTGTCATTAATTCAGATGTGGTCGCAATAACAGGATACTTTTCTTCAGGATTAATGAAATTGTCCAATTCCTTTTTTCCTTCGTCATTATCACCTGTAATCTGCATAACATATTTGTAATTCTGAGCTACTAAATCAGAGTTATGTTTTGTAATTGCAGTTCTCATTCGTTCTGCGTGGTCGATATCGACGCAGAAAATAATTGTCTTTGCGAATCTATCGTAACCTTTAAGAAACTCTGTAAGCTTCTTAGCTACCAAATCTGTTCTTTCATCAATTACAAGGTTCTTGTCAAAATCCTTTCTGTTGTAAATTCTATCTTCAACTTCATTGCCATCTTTATCTTTCTTGCCTTGTTCAGGTCTCCAACCCTCCGCATCAATATTTAATCCAACACGAAGTACTCTATAAGGTGCGAGAAATCCATCGTCAATTCCCTGACGCAAGGAGTAGGTATAAACTGGATCGCCAAAGTATTCAAGATTACTTGCAGTCTCGGTTTCCTTTGGAGTTGCTGTTAGACCAATGTGTGTTGCATTTTGAAAGTAGTTTAATATCTCTCTCCAGCTACTATCTTCCTTTGCGCTTCCTCTGTGACACTCATCAATCACTATTAAATCAAAAAAGTCTCGTGAAAACTGTTTATAGACATTCGCAGCATCATCTGTTCCTGATAAACCTTGATATAGAGCAAGATAAATTTCAAAGCTTTTATCTATTTGTCTGTGCTTCACCACAGTCATTTTATCTTTAAAGTGTTTGAAATCGCCTCTTCTTGTTTGGTCAATTAAAGCATTCCTATCCGCCAAAAAAAGAATACGTTTTTTAGCTCTATTCTTCCAAAGTCGATGTATGATTTGGAATGCTGTGTAAGTTTTACCTGTACCGGTAGCCATTACCAAAAGAACCCTATTCTGACCTTTTGCAATTGCTTCAACGGTTCTGTTTATAGCTATTTGTTGATAGTATCTTGGTTTTCTATTAGTGCCATCAAAGTAATAATCTTGAGAAACAATACTTCCCGCTTCAGTTGTTACAATACCTTTAAATTTTTTGTATCGTTCCCAAAGCTGTTCAGGGGAAGGAAAATGGTCTAATCCAATTTCAGTTTCGATATTACCATCAGCAGCAGTTCTATCGTGAAATAAAAACCCATCTCCATTACTACTGAAAACACATGGGATATCTAATATTTTGGCATAATCTAGACCTTGTTGAATCCCAGCCCTTACTGAATGATTGTTATCCTTTGCTTCAATTATTGCAATTGGGATATTGGGCTTGTAGTAAAGAATGTAGTCGGCTCTTTTTCTTGTCCCTCTGGCAGTGATTTTACCTCGGACATATATTTTACCATCAGTAAATGAAACTTCCTCCAATACTTGTACTTGAGTATCCCAGCCTGCTTTTTCGATCGCGGGTGTTATATATTTTGTGCATATATCGCGCTCAGATAAACTCTTTTTATTCATTTTTGGTGTTCGGTAAAAGCTTGTATTATATGACTTGGTAATAAATTCTCCTAAAAAGTTGAAAATTACCAAACCTAATCAAGTTACTAAAATTCACTTTTTAATCAAAGTGAACATTCATTGAATTTCAACGCCTTACAACTTGTTGCGCTAAAGATGCGCTAAAAAATGTTCACTTAGGCGGCAATTTTCACTGATCAGAATATTTTAGCCCAGAACCTATTTCACATCTAAAATATTCATCATGTCAAAGAAAAATCAAAAGACCACAACCTACAGTTTGGATTGGGATACCATTGTAAATCTTGAATCGAGACTCCTCAGAGACTTCCAGAATA
>Ga0194116_10007229_pt1 | contig 11550 bp, 9 predicted proteins | sample TA2MahsurfametaG_4_FD_148617 | JGI IMG/M metagenome (GOLD analysis project Ga0194116, IMG submission 148617) | Freshwater microbial communities from Lake Tanganyika, Tanzania - TA2015008 Mahale S9 surface | ecosystem: Environmental > Aquatic > Freshwater > Lake | place: Tanzania: Lake Tanganyika... | reverse complement strand
GAAATGCCTCAGGAACTCAGCCTGGACAGAAATGTTGGGTAAAAGCAAATTATCGGGCACCCGAGGTGGTTCTTACGAATGAGGTAAAAAATAAATGTGCTTGCACGGCCTCACCAACAAGTGGAGTCGAAGACTTTTCGAACCTAAAAGTATCTATTTATCCAAATCCTGCCTTTAATGAACTCACCATTGAAGCAGAACAATTGGAGGAAAATGCGGATATCTTAGTAACTGATTTGTCAGGAAAAGAAGTATTGAAATCAAAAATTAACAAAGGAAACGTTTTGACCAAATTGGATATTTCTTCTTTAGAAAAAGGATGTTATAGTATTACGATCAAAATTACGTCGGGATATATTATCCGTCCCCTGATTAAAATCTAAAGATCCGGTATTTTTAAGTTTCCGATGATAAATTTACATTAGACAAAGGAAAATTCATTGAGTATATTCCGAAAGTTAATGTAATTTAGCCTTGTGAGGTACAGCCTAGTCATACCCGTTTTTAATAACCAGAGTGGACTTCAACAATTACTGGATTCCATAAACACTATTGATTTCCTGAGAGAGGATGCAGAGCTTATTTTTGTTGATGACGCATCGATAGACGGCTCTTGGGAAAGGCTTAAGCAACTGAAAATAAACCATCCAAATATCAAAATTTTACGCTTGGGAAAAAACTTTGGGCAACACGGAGCCACTTTGGCAGGAATGAATGAATCCATTGGGCAATTTGTACTCACCATGGACGATGATTTGGAGGTTCATCCATCGGAATTCAGCAAACTGATCGCAGCTCAAGAAAAAAGTGTGTCTAGTCTAGTATATGGGGAATTTTCATCGCGCGAGGGCAAGATGAGAAAGTTTGCAAAATTACTGTATAAAGTACTATCAAAATCGGAGGGAAGACTAAAAGGAAAAGGAAGTAGTTTCCGGCTCATTGAGGGAGAATTGGCAAGAAAAATAGCAAAAAGTCATCACTCCTTTGTGTTTATTGATGAATTTCTCTTGTGGTATACCTCTGAAGTAGAGTTTGTTAAAGTTGAAACTTACGACAAGGCCATCATTAAAACGCGCTATAAGTTCTCGGGATTAGTACACACGGCATTGCATGTCATGATGTACTCAACGGCAATTCCACTTCGCTTAGTTACCTTTTCCGGTTTTCTCCTTGCATCCGCTAATTTTCTTCTGGGAATTTTTCTTCTCTACAAATATTTTATCGACAAAATCAAAATCGAGGGCTATATTTCGCTTATGGTGGCTATTTTATTTTCAACAGGGCTCATATTAATTGGAATAGGGGTGATTGCCCAATATTTAAGAAACATGATGAAAAACTTGAATAAGGCCCCAACATATTTTGTCTCTGAAAAGCAATGCTAATCTTAAAACAATTTGACGTTGAACTCCATCGCCTTCAATTAGAAGATATTGAGCTAGTTCGAAATTGGCGCAACGAGGCACATATTAACAATCAAATGATTTATCGAGATTTCATAACAGAGAAAATGCAATTTGATTGGTTTCATTCTGTAAATAATGCACAGAATTACTATTTTATTATTCACTTCAAAGGACATAAAGTGGGACTTATTAATGCCAAAAATTACGAAATTAAAAGGGGATTCGGTGAAGGAGGTATTTTTATTGGGGAAAAAGCATTTGAAGATTCATTTGCTGCGGTCTTTGCTTCATTATGTTTATTGAATTTTGTTTTTTACCTACTACCACACATTTCAATATCTCGAATTAAGGTCCTGAAATCTAATCAACGCGCAATCCAATATAATAAGTTACTTGGCTATGAGGAAATTTTTGGAGCTACAAATTCGTATGATCAGCTCCTTGAACTTTCGCGAGAACGGTTTTTAACCTTCGGTTTGAAGTTAAATAAAGTTGCAAGTTTGTATTGCGAAGGATCTAAGCTCATGCATTTATCAGGTAAAAGTTGTGATTTGAATATGCCCGAAATTAATAGTTTACTCGATGCTAAAATTCCACCAAAGGCAATTCCTGGGCTTTAAAACATGCTAACCATTCCTCCTTTGAAGCCAGCGAAAGAAGAAACGGATCTTGCAAATTTTCGATTTTATACCGGCTGATTTCCTGAGCACTGTAACCCCATAGGGGATTGGGAATATCAAACATTAGTACCACTCTATTTTGCCTGGAATCATTCCATGCTTCATGCTCAAAAGAATCATCAAAAATAACCAATTCACCCTCCTTCCAATAGTGTGTTTTATCTCCTACACGAAGGGCACATTTTTTACCCTCAGGGACCATTAAAGGCAAGTGACAGCGAAGAACCATCCGTGAGTATCCCTCGTGAGGTTTGATGCGTGTCCTTCCGGGCAATAAAGAAAAGTCGCACGATATGATTGAGGGAACGGAAAAAATCAAACTTGCAGTTTGGGGACATAAAGTGGCATTCATTTTACTTTTCATCGAAAAAAATAGAAACGAAAATACGTGCCAAGAATCATTTTCTTTACTTTCCACATATTCCGGAAATGTTCTCATCCACCTATCATTTTGATTTAAATTTAATAATTCAATAAGTTCATTTTTAATAGTTTGAAATTTATCTTGAATAATTTTTAATTCTGGAAAAGATTCTGCCTTGTAGAAATACTTTGGATTTTTTTCGGTGATGAAATGCATCATTTTTTCTTTAACTTCCCTTGTTTCCAATCCTGAATAAGCTTTGACCAAGAATAAGGATTGAAAAGATTGTTCACTGGAAGCTGACCGTTGGTATAAAGTTTTGACATGCGTTCGTTGTATGCATTTCCGTAGGCCAAGGAGCCATCGGCATCCAATTTCGCTGCTACCATGGCCAAAGATTCACCTGATAGTTCTCGTTGGGCACGTCGAATCGCGTCATCATAAGGTTCCATGTGTACTATGTACGCATCAAATTGCTCTTTGGTTGGCCAAGGGTATAGGGTAACCTCAGGAAGATTAATCGTGTCAATTTCCATCAAGTGGATAATGCTATATCTGTTTTCGGTAAGTGTGTCAGGTACCACAAAGGTGGAAGGTTTGAATCCGAAAGCATTGAAAATGACACTGTCACCAGGATAGGTAACGAGGGAGAAAAAACCATAAGAATCGGCCAAAACACCTCTGCCCATTGTTCTGTCGTATACTGTTATGAATGGAACAGGATCCAAACTTCCGTCAGACACTGCAATACCAGATAACTGAATTAATTTTTGGGGATTTATCTCTTTTTTTTGTGCGAAACTGATAAATGCTGAGCCAACTAAAAAAATAAAAACAAGGGTTCCTCTGGTTCTCACAGAACAATATTACAAAAATAGTATCGTCATCACGTCTTTTTTAGCCATATTTAACACTTCTGAAATTAGAGAAAGTGCTATTATTTTCATAAATTTGCGAGAATTTATAGTTATAGATTCACATGCCAATCAATAGTTTGAATAACATTAAGGAGGGATTGACCTACGACGATGTCCTTTTAGAACCAGCGTTTTCTCAAGTTTTGCCAAGAGAAGTTTCTTTGCAGTCAAAATTTACGCGAAACATTGTTTTAAATGCACCGATCGTTTCTTCGGCAATGGATACCGTGACTGAGGCAGAATTGGCTATATCCATTGCTCAACAGGGAGGTATAGGTGTAATCCATAAAAATATGACCATTGAAATGCAGGCTACCAATGTAAGAAAGGTGAAGCGTTCGGAAAGCGGAATGATTATAGATCCAATTACATTGAGTGAGTCGGCATTGGTAAAGGATGCTCTCTTATTAATGAAAGAAAATGGTATTGGGGGAATACCAGTTGTAGATGAACAAAACATTTTGAAGGGAATTGTTACAAATCGCGATTTGCGTTTTGAAAAAAATATTGACCGACCTGTCAAGGAAATTATGACATCCGATAAACTCATCACTACCGCGGAATCTACTGATCTTCAAACGGCAGAGGGAATTTTACAGGAAAATCGAATTGAAAAATTACCAGTTGTGGATAGTTCCTTTAAGTTAATCGGCTTAATTACATACCGCGATATAATTAAAGTGAAAGAACATCCAATATCTTGTAAAGATAAATTAGGGCGTCTTCGAGTTGCGGCTGCTGTAGGCGTAACGCACGATACTTTGGAAAGGGTAGAGGCGCTTGTTAAAGCTGGCGTTGACGCAGTTGTAATTGACACTGCCCATGGCCATTCAGAAGGTGTAATTGGAAAATTAAAGGAGGTAAAAGCCAAATTTCCGAAATTGGATTTAGTTGTTGGGAATATCGCCACAGGCGAAGCAGCCAAAGCACTTGTGGAGGCTGGTGCTGACGCCGTTAAAGTAGGAATTGGTCCCGGTTCGATTTGTACTACCCGAATAATTGCTGGTGTTGGCGTTCCTCAGTTAACTGCTGTAAATGATGTAGCCTTGGCAATTGAAGGAACAGATGTACCTGTTATTGCCGATGGTGGAATACGTTACACGGGTGATATAGTTAAGGCTTTGGCTGCAGGTGCAGACTCAGTTATGCTTGGTTCCATGTTTGCCGGAGTGGAAGAATCTCCCGGAGAAACTATTATTTACGAGGGCAGAAAGTTTAAGTCATATCGCGGAATGGGGTCCTTAGAGGCCATGCAACAAGGATCCAAGGACAGGTATTTTCAAGATGCAGAAGACGACATAAAGAAATTGGTTCCAGAAGGCATTTCTGGTCGTGTGCCATACAAAGGAAAATTAGTAGAGGTCATGCACCAAATCACAGGAGGATTGCGTGCAGGAATGGGATATTGTGGAGCATCAACCCTAAAAAAACTTAAAGAAGCTCAGTTTGTGCGCATTACATCTGCGGGAGTGAAAGAAAGTCACCCGCACGATGTGACGATAACACGAGAGGCACCGAATTACAGTTTTAAATAAAATAGAAAAATAATTAAACCATGAGAAAAATAGTTGGAATTGTCATTATATCTTTTTTTGTTTTGTTAGGCAATCTTGTGATTGCCCAAACACAAGACCCCACTGTAATGGAAATTGATGGAAATCCTGTTTCGAGGAGTGAATTTCTTCAAATTTATTTGAAAAATAATCCAAACCCCAAGTTTGATAAAGTCTCATTGGATGAATACATGCTTATGTTTAAGCGGTTTAAGCTCAAAGTAGCTGAGGCAGAGGCATTGGGGTACGATACGATACCCAAATTAAAAAAAGAGTTAGAGGGATACAGGAAGCAGCTAGCCAATCCATACTTAATTGATTCTGCAGCCAATATTCTCCTTGTTCAAGAAGCATACAATCGAATGAAAACTGAAATTCGAGCCTCACACATTTTAATAAAATGTGACCTCAATGCTTCACCGAAAGACACATTGAATGCATGGAACAAAGTAATGTCTTGCAAGGCTAGAATCGATAAAGGTGAGGACTTTGCTTCAGTGGCCAAGTCAAAAACTGGTTCCGAAGACCCGTCGGTAGTAAACAATGGGGGTGATCTTGGTTATTTCACGGCGTTCCAAATGGTCTACCCTTTTGAAGATAAGGCTTACAACACACCAGACGGGAAAATTTCAGACCCTGTTCGTACGAGATTTGGCTACCACATTATTAAAGTAACGGACAAGCGTCCTGCTCGAGGTACCATCAGAGTGGCGCATTTAATGATACAAGCAAGTAAAAACGAAACCGAAGAAAATGTTCTTAATGCGGAGAAAAGAATAAACGAATTGTACGAAAAATTAGTAAGTGGCGAGTCCTGGGATGCACTTGTTCAAGCTTTCACCGAGGATGCGGCTACGCAAAAGAAAAATGGAGAGCTACCAATGTTTGGTTCTGGAACTACACAACGTATGGTTTCGGTATTTGAGGATGCTGCATTTGCCCTTAAAAAGGATGGTGATTTTAGTAAGCCAATAAAAACAGATTACGGCTTTCATATCATCAAAAGACTCGAATTGAAGGACATCGCAGCTTTTGAAACGATGAAAAAGGAGATTCAATCTAAAGTAAATAAGGACGATCGCGCCAAAAAAACACAGGCTTCATTTGTGGAAAAATTAAAGAAACAGTACGGGTATAAATCAATGGGAACGGCGCCTTTGGTTTGGTTTGATAAAAACCTGGATACCACCTATTATAACGGTAAATGGAGTGCAGATAAACTTAATACAGATTTAACTATTTTTGAGCTAGGTTTAGTAAATAAAAAATTCACTCAAAAGGATTTTGCCAATTATTTAGTGAAAAACTACAGAGGAGTCAAAAAAGAAGATATAAAATCTGTCGTCTTTAAACAGGAGCAAAATTGGGAAAAGTTGGCAATTCTCGAATATGAAGAAAGTGTTTTAGAGGCCAAATATCCAGATTACAAAGCGCTTTTAAAAGAATATCATGACGGAATTATTCTATACGAAGTGATGTCAGATCAAGTTTGGAATAAAGCAATCAAAGATACAGCGGGCTTGCGCAGCTATTTTGAACAAAACAGAGACAATTACATGTGGCCGAGGCGCTACGACGCTGTTGTTTATGAATGCTCATCATTAAAATACGCCTCTGCAGCATATAAAATGTTGAAGAAAAAGAAAAATACCTCCAAAAATATTCTCGATAAATTAAATGCAACGTCTGAGTTGAATGTGAAAGTAAAAATGAATAAACTCGATCCGGAGCAATACAAGCCATTGAAGGATAGAGAATTCTTACGTGGCAGGAATAAACCTTTCGAATTTGAAGGTAAATTTTATGTTGTAGAATTGAAAGCGGAGCTCCCAATTATGAGAAAAGAATTAACAGAGACAAAAGGCGCTGTTACTTCGGATTATCAGAATTTTCTTGAAAAAAAATGGATGGAAGAAATTACAAAAAATCATGTAATTAAAGTATATGACGACATACTTTACAATTTAAATAAATAGGGGATGTCTTATAAATTGATTTTACTTTTTTTTATATTTCCTTTCTTGTCATCAGCCCAAAGCGAACGAAAAATCGTAAATAAAATTATGGCGCAAGTTGGTGATCAGGTCATACTGCTGTCTGATATTGAAGAACGTAAATTACAATTCATAGTCAACAATCCGAAAGCGGAGCCCCAAAGTGATTGCGAGGTACTTGAACAATTACTGCTAGAAGAGCTGCTCTATAATCAAGCGCTCATTGACAGTTTGGTTATTTCAGATGAGGCAGTTGATTCTGAATTAGAGATGCGTTTTCGTATAGCAATAGACGAAAAATTCAATGGGGATGTTGCGAAAATGGAGGAAGTTTATGGAAAAACAACCAATCAGTTGAAGGGTGAATTACGCGAATTGATAAAGAAAAAAATGCTCGCTCAAGAAATGCAGCAAAAATTAGTTTCTTCAATTTCCGTCACTCCTAGGGAGGTTGCCACTTTTTTTAATAAAATACCAAAAGATAGCATTCCGTTAATCAATATGAGATTGAGTTTCCAGCAGATTATCAATTATCCCTCAATTGTTAACGAGGATCGGGAAAAAGCACTCTTAAAATTGCAAGATGTCCAAAAGGAGTTGACCGCTGAGAACTTTGATTTAATGGCTAAAATTCATTCAGATGATATCTCAAGTGCCATTAACGGAGGGCTTATCGAAGCCTCGCGAGGTATGATGGTACCCAAATTTGAGTCGACGGCACTATCCTTAAAGTCAGGAGAAATTTCTGAAATCATTGAAACGCAATTTGGTTACCATATTCTTCTGCTTCTGGAGAGAAGAGGAGATGACTATGTATGTCGTCACATCTTAAAAAAACCTACCTACTCCAAACAAGCCTTCAAAAAGTCTGCAGATAAGGTGGATTCTGCATATAACATGCTGAAAATGAATCAAATCACTTGGGATCAAGCGGTAATTAAATATTCAAATGACGAGATGACAAAAGAAAATAAAGGGATTATTACCAATCCATACACGGGAGAACAAACTTGGGAAATGGATCAACTCAATGAAATAGATCAACAAATCTATTTGATAACGGATCGTATGGAAAAAGGGGATATTTCTAAACCCTCCATTTACAATGATTTTTATGAACGTAAAGATGGAATTCGAATTGTACGATTACTAGAAAGAATACCTGCTCACAAAGCCAATTTAAATGATGATTATGCTTTGATAAAGATGGCTGCTGAAAATGATAAGAAAACGCGAACAGTAAACGAATGGGTAAATTCAAAAGTCACTTCGTCCTATATTCGGATAGACGATCTCTATCGCACCTGCACCTTTCAAAGCAATTGGAAATCAAATTAACATTATATGTCAGATAAACAAGGAATAGATAATTTAGTAGCCCATTACCAGGATTTAAAAAATGAAATACATAAAGTCATCATCGGACAAGATGATGTGGTGGATCAAGTTTTGATTTCAATATTTTCTCGATCCCATTGTTTATTGGTCGGCGTACCGGGACTTGCTAAAACTTTACTTGTTAATACCATTTCTGAAACTTTAGGATTATCCTTTAACCGAATTCAGTTCACCCCGGATTTAATGCCAACGGATATTATAGGTTCAGAAATATTAGATGAATCGAAGCAGTTTAAATTTATAAAGGGGCCATTATTTGCTAATGTGATATTGGCAGATGAGATAAATCGTACACCCCCAAAAACCCAATCGGCTTTATTGGAGGCGATGCAAGAAAGAAAAGTAACTGCTGCTGGTACTACTTATACCCTTCCAAATCCATTTTTCGTATTAGCGACGCAAAACCCGATAGAGCAGGAGGGAACCTATCCTTTGCCGGAAGCGCAATTAGACAGGTTCATGTTCAATGTTTGGGTGGACTATCCCACGTATGCGGAGGAATTGGCCATAGTCAAAACAACGACCTCAGATTATAAACCGACATTAAATAAAGTCTTGGATGCAGATCAAATAATCTATTACCAAGATTTAATCCGAAGAATTCCCGTGGCCGACAATGTATTGGAATATGCCGTGAATTTGGTAGCAAAAACGCGAATTAACAATCCTTCTGCACCTGCTTTGACTAGAAATTATATTACGTGGGGTGCAGGACCAAGGGCCTCACAAAATTTAGTTATTGGAGCAAAGTGCCACGCAGCAATTAAAGGTAAGTATTCACCCGATATCGATGATGTAAAAATGGTTGCAAAAGCAATATTGAGGCACCGTTTGGTCCGTAATTATAGAGCTGAGGCAGAGGGGTATTCAATGGACAGTATTATCGACGAACTTTTATAGCGTAACTTTATTGGTGCTAAGCATTATAGGGTATATGGCGAAAAATCTACCTTATTTTATTGCTTATGTACACTCGTCGCCTAATTTTCTTTTGTTGCTTTTTTGTATTTTACGCGGAAGCCCAAGTTTCAGAGCAGTACATTTTTGACAATCTTGAACAGTACTCTCCATCAACTTTTTATCTAATTTCTACTTATAAAAAAAGCGGGCCATCCATATCTTATGGAGGAAGAACGGTGACTGTTGGGATGAAACACCTTGAATTTTGTGATTTGTCAACTAAAGAAAGGTTTTTATCCACCATTTCTACAACCGTACACGAAACCGTTCATGCTTTTGATAGTCACTTGCCATTGATGCAAGCAAAGCAACTTGGGGAAGATCCACGGATATCTGATGATGAAGGTTTTTTCATTGACGAATCCATAAAACTGGTGTACAAATTCCCAAAGAATAAACTGTTTTCAGCGCGCTTTTTATCTGAGACAATACCTGTAAATTTGCGAACCTGTCGTTATAATTCGTATATCGAAACGAAGCATTTCAATCAATCAACACAGGTAGACGGTATTGTCGGATTAATGGAGGAATTCAATGCCTATTATCATGGCGCTAAGGTGATCTATGATTTTTTGCCACTTTTCCGCGAAACATACGGTGATAATTTTCTCTGGCATTGGTCTTCAGGATTCACTTCGAATGCAGATGCTTTCTATGAATTTGATTTTTTTATTAAAGAATATTTGCTATATGCCAAAAAACATTATCCAGCTTTGTATTTAGAACTTAAAAACGATGCTAATTTTAAGACCATTTACAAGACCATTAGAACTAAATTTTCTCTAATGATTGCCGCTTACGAGAAAAAATACGATGAATTCACGTTGACGGCAAAAAAAGGAACAGGTCTTGTTTTCAGTTCGGAAAAACATTCTTCTCTGATTTTTCCGATTTTGTCAGGTCAAATTAAATCAAATAGGTACGAAGAAATCAATGAGAATTTTCTGAGTCATTAGAATTTTTCAACAAAACAAAAAAAATGTGGAAAACTAGGGGAATTAAATTTTTTCATTCAAGACAATCTACGTAAATTTAAAGAAACTTCTCTGCATGTTCGACAATGAGGACGACGATTTTCAGGAACAAAATTTAAACGAGGATCTTCAACAGTTTGAATTGCATCTAAAAGGACAATCCAGTATTTTTCTAGACAGTGATAAAATTGAAGGGATACTCGATCATTTTTTAATAAATGGAAATTATCAAAAGGCGAGGCAGGCAGCAGAATATGGCATCGATCGATTTGGTTTTAATCCACTGTTTATGTTGCGAAAAGCACAATCGCTGAGCGGTTTAGGGCAACTCAATGAGGCGATGGACCTGATAAATCAGTTAGAAAAAATTGGTGACAATCAATTGGAGGTTACCTTAACCAAAGGAGCGCTCTTTTCTCAGCTCAGGGACTCAAAAAATGCCATCAAGTACTTTAAAATGGCGATGAATGTATGTGAGCCTGAAGACAGAGATGAAATTTACCTCGATATTGCTATGGAGTACCAAAATCTGGGAATGACGAAGGAAGCTATTGAAGTTTTGAAGGAAGCCATAGCCACAAATCCTCAAAATGAAGGAGCCTTGTATGAGATTGCCTTTTTGTACGATCAACTTGGCGATTATAAAAACGCCATTAAGTGTTACACGGATTTTATTGATGAGAATCCTTATTCCTATACCGCTTGGTACAATTTAGGAAACGCGCACAGTAAACTGGAGGATTTCGATCAGGCCGCATATGCATATGACTATGCCATTTTAATTAACCCCGATTTTGGCCCAGCACATTTCAATATGGGTAATGCCAATTTATCTCAGGAAAAATTTCACAAGGCGATAGAACATTTTCACGAATGTATGAAACTTGACGGAGAGGATGCGATGGCTTTGTGTTATCTGGGAGAAGCACACGAACAATTGAATGAACTCGATCTCGCGAAGCATTTCTACAAGCGTGCATTAGAACTTACACCGATATTGGCTGAGGCATGGTTGGGTCTTGGAATTATTGAAGATTTGAAGGGAAATTCACGAGAAGCAATCACTTTGATCCAGAAAGCACTTAACTATGATCAAGAAAATGCAGCAATTTATCATGTTTTGGCCGGCGCCTATGAAAAAGCTAATGAACTTGATTTGGCAAAAGCAAATTATGTAATGTCCTTAGATTTTGTTCCAAACGATGAGGAGTGCTTGGCTGATTACATAGATTTGTTGATGCAGGAGTCTCCACTTGAGGCGCTAAATGTATTGCAAGAATTTATGCTGGATCACAAGGACAATC
>Ga0194116_10007228_pt1 | contig 11552 bp, 13 predicted proteins | sample TA2MahsurfametaG_4_FD_148617 | JGI IMG/M metagenome (GOLD analysis project Ga0194116, IMG submission 148617) | Freshwater microbial communities from Lake Tanganyika, Tanzania - TA2015008 Mahale S9 surface | ecosystem: Environmental > Aquatic > Freshwater > Lake | place: Tanzania: Lake... | reverse complement strand
CGAGCGCCGCGTGACAGTGACGAAGATGGCGCTGCGCGGCTCGGGCTAAAACTATCTTTGCGCAGTGATCAACCAACGCGAGTTCAGGGCACACCTCCACCATCCCACTCCCAGTACCAGAGCCGAAGCGTTGAACCGTCTTCATGCTCGCAATCAGCGGTGCAACTCTCGCTACTTCCCTCTGAAGCATCCGACGCGCTGCGCTTAACACTCGTAGCCAAACGGGCCTTGATAACAGTTATCTGGATAGTCGTACGGGTTGCCAGAGCCGCCGCTGTCGCACATTGCAAGAAGCAACAAGAAACCAACAATGTAGAAGAAGACTCGCTTAGCGTCCCCTGACACGTCGTCAACTCGATGTCGGTGGGAACATCTGGTCCCACGATTCTGACATCCGTTTCCAGGACTCCGCCGGAATTGGTTTGGTCTTTGCCCGCTTAGTAATCAGCGCGCGACCGGCGTTTGAGACAAAGAGGCCAGCACCGCAGGCGTTGCACTTGTACGCCGGGTAGCCTTTGTATTTTCCACGAGTTTCGAAATCACTACCGATGTCACCTATTAACCCACTCGCTCCACAAACGGGGCAGGTTGTTTTGAACATGTTCCTCAGCCCTGGGTCTGTCTGTGGATTTCGCGATGACGTTTCAGAAGTGTCTTGTTCGGATACTGGCTTTTGGTGCGCGGCAGAATTCGGAGTCGCTTACCATCGAATTTTCGGTAAGTCGGGTCCTTGCAAACCTCAGGACTGACATTAACGATGTACTTGTCACTGACCGTGATTAGGCCTCGGTCGAAGAGATTGTGCAGGTCGGCCCGCAGAAGGAGACCATTTGACACCGAGTGACTTCCGGCGGACTTAACTGGCTGTATGTGGGCGGCCTGCAACACCTCCGTAACGGCGCAACCCGATATCGCACACTGATTCCGATATGCCGAGAGCAAGAGGGAGCGAAACTCTTGCTGTCCGAGCCGCTGTTCGACCTCTGACATTCGAAATCGGACCTGATGCTCGCGACGTTTCGTGGCTTTGTCACGTTTCCCATCAAGCCACCTAGCAAGCAGGGCCGACGTCCGTTGATTGGCGGCCAAGACTGCGCCGTATGGCACCTGCCGATACCTTTCCCGCGGTATCGGAGATTGCCGGAGTTTCTCCGTGAGTTTCCTGTCCCACCGAATCCACACTGCGTATCTGTCCCAATCAGACTCCCACTCAGGCTCTCTAACCACGGTCCCAACCGCCCCAAGGGCACTCACGGGCCGCGAGAAGTGGACCCAAATCATGTCCCCCACCCTCAGTTTCGAAGCATTCCTTGCCACACCCCATTTGTCTGCGACGTCGTAGTTCAGAATTTCGAAAAAGCCGTCGAAACTTGTTGGCACTTCTTTGTTCCCACGTGTCAGAACAAAGCCGCTCTTCGGATTGAGTGGATACAAGTAATGGGAGACCTCGTTGTTCCGAGCCATCGCGAATCAACTTACTTCATGTTGTTTGGGCACGCTTTGGTGACGTCGGCCCATAAAGGCACAAGGTGGCGCGCTTTCGTCGGACCTGCCACGATGTACCAGTGGCTGAGTACCGGGCCTGGCTCTGCATCAGCAAGGACTCTCACCGTCTGAGCAGGGGTGGCGAACCATGGAGAGAAGTCGCTGGCGAGACTTACCGATGGGACGAGAGCGTGCAACGCGCGAATGACCCGCGACCTGGTGACGTGCTTGCCCTATGGGATGACCAAGTCGGTTTGAGGGGCATCTCATGGATTGAGACAATCAAGACCGGGTCCACAACTCGCAAGAAGCCGCGATGTCCCGAGTGTGGTCAAGCGGACGTCAATGAGCGAAAAACTAAGTCTCCGCGTTGGCGGTGCAAACGTCAGAATTGCAAAGCCGAGTTCGAACAACCGCACTACGTCACCGACCGCGTCGTTACCTATACCGCCGAATACTCAGCGGGCTGGACACCAATACCCAGTGGCAGTGTGCCACCAGCACGATGCAGGTCGATTTGTGTGAGACCGAAATCCCAACACAGCATTCGAGAGATAGATAACTCGAGATTCGAGGAGATGCTCTCGCGTCTCGGCAGACCCGTCACCCACAACTACGACACTCGGAAACGGACAGTTCACGGCGGTTTTGGAAGCGCTACGGTGCGCGTGCGCCGTGGACAGGGCGCGTTACGGGAATTGTTGCTGACCAGATACGGTTCGGCGTGCGCGATAACGGGCCCATGTCCTGCACGCGCACTCGATGCCGCCCATCTCTACCGATACTCGCGACTTGGTGAGCACCACGAGGACGGTGCTCTGTTGCTTCGTGCCGACGTCCATCGACTGTTTGATGACGGGCAGTTGACCATCGACCCATTGACCAGGTGCGTGAAACTGCTTGGTGAAGCCAAAGATTCTCCGGCCTATTCGCATCTGGAGGGCTCTGCATTACGAGTAGATGTCAGCGATGCAATGAGACAGTGGTTGTCCGCGCACTGGGCACAGAGCCACGATTCGGTCATACAGCAATGACTAGGCATTTGGTCATCTGAGGTTTTTGGTACGTCGTATCGGTGACACGGAGTTGTTCTTCGGAAGGCTTTCGACCGCCTCAGATTTTCAATATCCAAGTACCAGAATTCCATCGAGCGGGAGGCGCAGCCGGTCGCTGGCGTACATGGTGTCCATGAATCGGCAAACTGTGTCGAAGTCCTTTGATGTAGCCGACCGATTGCGAACGGCGATGACGCAGTACCTGACGCCCTCCATCATCGAGGCTTGGAAGAGGTCCTTGAGGAACTGGTTACCGGTGACAGTACGTGCGGCTTCAACTTCGATGACGGTCGCCTGGTTTTTGTTGTAGGCGTCGGCGTCGAATGATTTCTCCACTTCCCCGTTTCTTCCGAAGAGTACGGGGACGGTGACTTTGTCTTCTCGACGTTTCCCGGTCTCGACTCTGTAGTCGAGTTCTTTGAGGTCGCGTGCGACTACTGAGAGTACGGCGTTGCTGTGTCGTTTTCGTTTGCGGTCGCTGCTGATTCGGGTCGCATGCCGTCGGAACACGCCGATGACGTCGACGAGGTGTGGTGGGCATTGTGCAGCGCGCGGGTAGTACTGCCAACTCGTCACGACTCGACCTTGAGCGCAACTTCTCTGTGTTGGTGGGGACACTTCCCGGGCTTTTCTCCCCGCGTCACCTGCAGCATCACCATGGGTCGTGCCTTTGCGGCGAATGCGACGTGGTACGACATCAGCAGGGTTTGCGCGACGATGCAGAACAGGAAAACTCGCAGGGCCAAACCGAGTTTCTCGGGAATGTTCAGAATTCCTCCAAGCCGATTCGTGAGAATGGACAGTCTCGGCGCGCTGGACAGTTCGCACAATATGTTCCTGGGGTCAGTGGTGGCTCCTCCCCCGTTTGGATGCGGTAGATGATTCTCAGAGTCGCCATGATGCATCCGATTTGGAGACCAATCCACTCGGCATCAACATCGAGAGAGATGAGTTTGCCGTCGAGAAGTCCGTAGGCGGCAACGCGTGCAGGTGGGCAGTTGGTGCTGATTGTGTGCATAGCGGCGCTGAAACCAAGACGTTCCAGGTCGGCTTGCGTCGGCTTCTCGGGTACCAGGGCCAGCAGAACCGTGCGAGCCCACGCGCCTTCTCCATCGATTTCGCATGTCCGCACCCGGAAGTCGACATCATCGGAAACAAGGGTGAGACGACCGACCTCGAAGTCATCGGCAACAAGCGTGGGGCATCCGACTTCCACCTGTGGCCATTTGAGACCTACGTAAACATCGGCAGACGGGTCACGGAATGGGATTTGGTCTTGTAGACGGCAAAGCACTGCCGAAATTTCGCCGACCAATTCGATTCGTTCATCAAAGGACTGTGCCGCGACCCAGGCGCTTTGGCGTTCGGTCATCCAAAACGGGTCATTCAGACTGTCTTCGACGAACTGGAACGGTCTGGTTCCTCGATTTGCTGCGTCGCGTCCCCACATTCGGGCCATTTGACGGGTGAGGAGCATCTGTTGACTGGGTGAGGAGGATTGCCCGTCACCCGTGGCCACCTCCTGCTTTGCCGCCCAGAGGCCTGGACAATCCATGGCCTGCGTCACATCGACGGAGGTGAGTTCGTAGCAGGGTCGCCCATTGGCCGCCCCCTCTAGCGCCTCGCGCAGACGCGCAACCCAATCGAACCGATAGCCGTACGGGTGTTCGCTGGTGTTCAGGACCTCTGGAAGTGATTCGTTCATTTGTGGGACGCCATGGTATCTTCGGGACTGAAATATGACAACCTCATTAATGGAATCCGCTTGTTGATTGTCGATAGGCCTAATACATTAAGATTTTGAGCCTGAGTACTCCCTAAGGCCGATTCTAGATGGGGTCAATGCAAAAAAATTGCGAGAGCCCCTTGTTTTTCGTCAGGGGACACGCTACGCTCATCTGTGGTTCAACTATTTCGAGAACTTCGAAAGAGGGGGACGCAGTCGAAAACGCAATAAAAACGGCCCAATCGACGGTGCCAGTGACCAGGTTTCATTTCTCCCTGGTCACTGGCTTCCCGAAGGGGTCCAAACCCACAAGGAGCACAAAATGGCTAAAAAGAGGAAACCGACAACCAAACAGCCCGAACAATCTGGAGAATCTGATGTCGGTGACGGCTTCAGGTGGGCCAAATCAACCCAAGACGCACAGGCACCTGAAACAAAGGATAAAAAATTCAGACGCATTGCCGCGGTGCGCGTCGAAAATGCCACACGGTCAATTCGGCGTGTTGGGAGACTCGCCAACAAGTACTACTACGACTACACAGACACTGACGCCCAAAAAATACTTCGACATTTACAGTCCGAACTCGACGAAGTCAGAAGGAAATTCACAAGCAGCCAAAAACGAAATCAGACATTCAGCCTCGACTGAACAAGGAAGCACTCGCTGGCGGTGACCTAACTCCCTGGCCGCCGCCAGCGAAACCAACAACAACCAAATCCCCCAAACAGAAAGCAACAAAATGAAGAAGCAGACACCACCGAAGATGCCGAACTTTCGGCGCCAACCCGAAGGACGACTCCGAAAATCGCCCTCTCTTTCGTCCAATGAAAGAGCCAACATGTCCAAGCGCTGGTACGCACCTCCGGAACAGCCAATGAAGGCATACCTAACCAACCGGCGAGGGGAGATGAGATGACTAACGAAACTCGACGTGGAGAAGAATTCTTCGAGTTGACTCCTCCTCCGAGTATTAGGTCAGTAGCGGGAAGTCATGTACCCAGATGGCGCCTCTACCCCGAGGGAGTCATATCCGAGAACCTCCGCGAGATGGAGGCTTTCCATGCGGAAGCGCAACTAAGCGAGGGGCCCCAGAATGCCGCTGACGGACGACTTGACGACAGCAAACCAGTTCGACAACGAATTTGTATCAGACGTGTTCCCAACCACCTCTTGAGCAAGTGGATTGGGGACCTCCGAGTCCATCACAAAACGTGTAGCGAAGAGGAACCGAGGCGCTACACACACGACTTTCACGACACCGACGGCCTCGTAATGATTTTTGAGGACTTCAACACGACAGGACTTCTTGGTCCGTTCAGACATGTTCCGAATTCGTCGGACTTCCCCAAGAACTTTGTGGGGCTCTACTTTCCAGTGGTGACGTCGTAAACAAGACTGCAAGCCAACTCGGCAGCAGAGGCCAAGGGAAAATCACTTTTGCAAAGGCGAGTAGCGCTTTCTGTTGGTTCGCCTACAGCGTGCGCATCCCCCACCCGTCACCGAATCCTGAAGCCCGAGTACTGATGGGACGAGTCCGCTTGCAGCCACATTGGATTAGTGGGGTGCATTACAGCAAGGATGGCCATTGGGGGGTCTGGAACACCATCAATGAGCGCCTTGAGCCATCTCCGTGCACTGAGGATGTCGTGCTCGATGAATTCGCAAGTGACTTCGGAGTTATCAGACAACAAGATGAGCCAGGGACGAGCATCGTGGTTCCCCACTACACAGGAACCACCGAGCCCGCGGGTTTGATGTTTCATCTCATTGAGAGGAACTACGGGCTAGTCAATCTAAATCGAATCGAGTTCGAAGTATCTCTCGAGGAGCATGGCTACCAGTGCAAGTTGCACGCGGGGAACATACAAGAGGTTGTTTCGGAATTCGCCAACTCGACTGGTGACGAGAAGTGGACGAATCTTCTGGTTCGCATACGACGATTTGCGGCGATGCTGTCGGCACTCGACAATCCGAACGCCCACATTCATCTTCCCAAACCTGAGCGTCCGATGTCATTCAAGCGCTACCTCAAAAGTCTCCCCGAAGATACGCAGAAACGGATTGTCGACGACTATGAGCAGAGTGAGATACAAGTTCTTCGAGTCGCCGTCGAAGTTGAAGAAAGAAGGGAGGACCGTACCACCAAGTTGCACTCAGGAGAACTTGTACTAGCAATCTTTAAGGATGGTGACTCTGTAGGCGACTACCCCGAGTATTTCAGAGATGGACTTCGGATTGCCCCACCAGATAGAACCAGCATGGTTCGGGACCGAATTGCAGGTCACGGAGCAATCGTGATTGTCAAAGGTGGGATGACTAACGGTCTGCAAATGCTTCTCAGAGCCTCCGAGCCCGGTGCTCATGACAAGTGGAGTGCTCGAAATGACAAGTTCAAAGAGACCTGGAATCACGGAAAGACCTGGATTGATTTCGCCAAAGATGCACCAGCAGAACTCGTGGAGTTCGTCAAAGGCAACACGAACACGTTGAACACCTTGGGATTTCCATTCCTAACTGACCCCAATCCCGATGAGCGGCCCGATGGAAACAGTCCCAATTCCAATGATGAAAATGGCCGAGGACGAAGTCGCAGAACACGCAGGCCACGACCCGAGCCTCACCCGAACAACCCCCAGGCAGACATCACGAGTCACCTGCACAACGGGAAAAATTGTGTTCGGGTAACGCTCGGGGGACTAACTTCGCGACGACTCTCCATAGACGCGCAATACGCCCGGGAGGACGGTCATGGATACGACGCAGCCGACTTTGACTTTGAAGAGATGAATTCGCACGGCGAGATTCTCGTGCCAGGTGGACGAGTCATCGAGGCGCACGACAATCAACTGATTGTCGAATGCGATGACCAGGAATCCTTCGAGGTTCTGATTCTCGGATTCGACATCCGACGCCAACCCCGCGTCACTGTCGATTCCAAAGATGGGGAGTCATGACAAGAGCAACTCGGACAATCTCGTTCCTCAAGCAGCAACGAATTGAAGTCCAGGCGGTGCGAGTTGAGTGGAAACAACTCCACGGCCACGACGGCGAGATTCGCCTCACTGACTTCAATACTGAAGGGCTTGACCTTCCAGGTAAAGCCCAAGTGTGGCTCGAAGCCAGAACGCCATTGGGTCGGGAAAGGAAGTGCGTTGGAACGTTTGGGACGTCCAACTACTCAGTTACGATTCCACTACATGAGGACTTCAAGAGCACCACAACTGTAAAAATTTATGTGACGAGTCACACGCGTGAACGTCAGATACTTGCAACCGTAAAGAAGCCAATTCCCCTGGTCGAAAGCAGCGGGCAACACACTGGAGGCTTGCTTGGTCGGGAATGGGGAGACGGTCTGGTCGGGCTTCCCTTCGAACTTCAGTTCCGTTCAGAAGGGGTTGTCTTGGTGCTCAATCGAGCATGGGAGGACTGCAACCTGATGAATTACACAGAAGGTCCAGTCTTTCACAGCATCGTGTCAGGTGACATCATTCGACAGATTGCGATAAGGGTCGGCAATGAAAGTAGCGAACTATCTAACGACGTACGAGAGGCATGGCGCAGATGCTTCGAACAGACTTACGGATGCCCACCGCCACCAGCCACTGAATCGACCTCCGGAGTGGAACAGGACCCAGAATCCACTGAAAGTCTGGAGCGTTGGGCTAAGGAAGTGGCAGGAAAGATTGCTCTTGCCAACAATTTCAAGGGACTTTTCAATCAACATATGAGGAGCGATGGATGACTCAACCACTGCGAATATTCAACGAACGAGGGCTTCAGGCTTTTACCGATGCCTACTGGCTCGCTCGAGCCAGCAAACCAAAGCAACTAATGGACGTATCGCACCTCGTCAACGACCGCAATCTAACCATCATCATTTCAGAAAATACAAGCATTGAACCAATCAGGTTCAGGAATGCATTTGAATGTGGTCAGCACCTCTACGAGTTGCTCAATTCTCTTAAAAGTGAATTGAGAGAGCACAATATCGACCCATTGACCTCTCAGCGTCTTTGGGCCTGGATGTCCGCACTTTGGAGCGATGTTCTACAACGCGAGAACGATGGCAAGCCAGCAAAGAAACTCAAGTTCGGACACGTTGGAGAAATTTATCGATGGCTTTACGAGTACTCGGACCAGAATCGGTGGTATCGACATCTGCTGGCGGCACCGTACAGAATTTATTCAGACTTCAAAGATGACCCAAGCGCGGCACTGATTCTGCTCGATGTTGAGTTGGTTCACCCCAATTCTCGGCGCCTCGAAGTCATTTGTGGCTCACCAAATGTCTATTCAAACAAGGAATTCGTGGCCGACCTATCGCGACGATTCCGAAACCCGCTCACCGGACATATCAGAGATGCAGTTGCAACATTCGAGGACAGGAGTCGGTCAGCCGGTTCATTTGACCGACTAACCAAGGTCTACAACCAACTTGCCAAGAATTACGACCTGCACCAACTGAGCCCCAAATCAATTCGGGACAACCTCATGGACGATGAATTCGCAGAATTGCTAAATTTCGAGTGAATTCAAATTCGGCAAATACGAGAACACAAATCTGTATCGCAACCAGTAACCATCACTAGCCGTCTTTGGACTCGTCGATGTGAGTCGTGCTCCCAGATATGAATGACCTTGTAGCCGAGTCGGCGAAGTCGTGCGTCCATTCGTCTATCTCGCCGTCGATTGGTCTCAATCTTTTCCGTCCACCACTTCCTGTTTCGGCGGGTGCCAGAAAAGCAGCGCGGGCACCCGTGCCAGAAGCAGCCATCGACGAACACTGCCAGTTTCTTGTCTTGGATGAAGAAATCGGGTGTCCCTGGAAGTGATTTTGGGTTTCGCTTGTAGCGAAGTCCTACTCGTCTTAATACTTTCTCGACTTCGCGCTCCGCGCCGGTGCGTGAGGTGCGGACGCGTTTCATTCGTGCTGAGACATCTGGGGTGGTTTTCGGACGGCTTGGTGGAGTCATCTGTATCGAATCTGAAGATTGAGTTTAAGACGACTCTTGCCATCGCGATTCTCAACAACCCCAAAATTGTGTTTCTCGCGTGAGGCGGTTTCAAGGAACGAATGTTCAACCAGATAGTCGCGAGTGCGGTCTCTGTCGTCGAGCCTGAAGCAGGTCAGTTCCCCGCTTCTTTCGACGAGAAGCAGCCCGCCCTCGACTGTTCGCTTCCCGATGTACGGCTCGGTCGGAACCATTCCGTAGGCAGAAGCCTCCAGGAAATCCTTGACTTTATGCCGGTAGCGAACTTTCGGGTTGCTGAGCCCGAGTGGATTTGATTCTTCGAGTGACTTGAGAAGTTCTGTAACCGAGGTTGCCTTGCCTGCGCGGTATCCGTAGTAAGCGAGCATCAGTTCATCAAGAAATTTCGGCATATCTCCGTCAAGCAGTTCGAGGTTCTCTCTAAATCTCCTGTCGATATTGATACAGGTGAATGTGTGACCTCCTGCCATGAGTTCCGAAACTGTTTTGCGGATGCCATGCAGTAACTTCCCCTTTGAATTAGTCGCGCTGTAATGGGCCACTTGACTCTCCGAAAGCGGTGGGTCGATTCGGTACTCGAAATTTGTGGGTTCCGACGCATTGAACAGCGTGGGTTTTGAACCGACTAGCGCCTTAACGGTGTATCCCTGCCAACCGGTGGCTCCAGTCAACGGGTCACGTACATCAAGATGAATGTCCGACTTCTCGCGTCCACCTTTCTTTAGTTGCTTGATGCCAAGCAGCACAAGCAGATTGTCTCCAACAGCCAACGAGAAACTTTTTCCTTTGCCCGCTTTGATTACACGAAACAGTGGCTTGACGTGGCGACAGACTTCATCCCTGGGAACTCGTTTTCCAACATGAACACAGACGATGTGGTCTTCGTCGACCAGGAACTCTTCGGCGTCGTCCTGCAAGCCGCGCCTAACGCTTTGAACTTCGAGCGAGTTACCGGTTCCTATGCTCCCGTGGACACGTACGGTTACCGACTGTTCGCAGAGAATCTTCGCCAGAACGTAGAGTTCGGCCCATTCACCCCGGTTATAGGTCGGAGACACGGTTCACACCGTAGTTCCAGAATTCAGGAAGCCAGAATCTCGCGTTTCAGTTCCTCAAACTCCTGAACGGAAAGGGCTCCGTCACGGAACATTGAATATGTCTCTTTGATGTTCTGAATCTTTTCATGGATGCTCGTCGGAAGATGAATCGCGGGGACATACTGCCCTGATGCGTGGTCCGTCTCGCGTTGGTCCACCTCATTCGAATCGTCTTCGCTTCCAGGATTCTTTGTGAATTCGCCGATACCTAGTCGCTTCCTACGTTTCGTCGCTCGTGCCCGTGCAATCTCGCGCTCCTTATCGATTTTTTCCTTGTTGAGAACGTATGTAAGCCAGCGTTCCCAGGCCTGTTCGGCACGGTCAATCTGCTCTTCGTCGAGAACGGCGACATGATGGTCAAAGGACCAGTGCTCTCTCGGTTCGTCGGCATCGAGATACCCCCGAATCGCACCAAACTCATCGTCGGGCCACTCCGATTCGTTTTCTTCCCAATAGTCGTGCGGCCTGTCCGGGATGGGCATCCGATGAACAATCTGTTCTCCAGTTTGTGGATTGAAGAGCATGAGCAAGACGGTAACCGGATTTCAGAAAATGTCAAATAAATTTTTTGTACTTAGCAAAGAAAGTTCTGTGCCTAACACCTGGTGCATGGTGCATGGTGTATGCACTATGGGGCTCTTGTGGCTCTACCCCTCACATCCCCAACCATCACCATCCCGGTCGAGGCTGTCGGGGTCGTAGTTCCCGACCCAGATGTTCTTACGGGGCAACAGGTCACCGCAGTCTTGGTCGATTCCATCTCTGTAGCCGGGATAGGGGTCAAGGGTCGCCGGTCGTGGAACGCTGCGACTCGGTGGGCGCGATGGTTGGTCATCGACGAAGAACGATGACAACACAGCAAGCAGGGAGACGGCGAGTATTCCCCAAAAAATTATTCCTACGACCCACTCAATCGGTCGATACTTCTCGTTCCCCATCAAGTCTGGACGCTAGTCACGCATTAAGAGGGGGAACTACTCGTGTTTCTCTTTCCTCGTAATGAGAAAAAAGAACACGCCCCAGCCGACTATCGCAAGTGGCTGACACAGTGTCGTCTGCGGGCGACCTGCTGCCACTCGTGGTGGGATGTGGTCGTTACTGCGTACACCCCTCCGATAGTTTCTGCAGTGCATCAAGAGACATCTCAATAGAGGTGTCGGCAACCGAGCAACCAAGCCACGGTGCCTCCCGCAAGGG
>Ga0194116_10007227_pt1 | contig 11552 bp, 7 predicted proteins | sample TA2MahsurfametaG_4_FD_148617 | JGI IMG/M metagenome (GOLD analysis project Ga0194116, IMG submission 148617) | Freshwater microbial communities from Lake Tanganyika, Tanzania - TA2015008 Mahale S9 surface | ecosystem: Environmental > Aquatic > Freshwater > Lake | place: Tanzania: Lake Tanganyika... | reverse complement strand
ATCGCACGAGTCAGGGCGGTGCGGTGAAAACAAGGTTCGGCAGCGCCATTCACGACGGACTCTTCAAGTCGCGGTTCACAGACAAGATGAAGTTCACCATTATGTGGGAGAATCAGTCTCGCGGCATCGCTGGAGTGTCGGACGAGCGCGACCTTTTCGAAAACCTCCTGCCTTACTGGATGGAGAATTACTTCAAGCATGCGAGCTACCTCAAAGTGGACAACAAGCCGGTGTTGTTCATCTACCGCCCGGAGTTTCTCGTCGATGACCTCGGCGGCGTGGCGAATGTAGCGAAGGCCTTCGACCGCATGAGGCAGGTGTGCCGCGAGGCGGGATTCGACGGCCTCTATCTGCTCGGTGAATACCGCGGCCTGGATCCGAAGCATCTGGAGCTGATGAAGTCGCTCGGTCTCGACTATACCTTCGCCTACTGCTGGTATGTGCATGGCAGTCCGCCGCCGGAGAAAGCCATGCAGTCACAGATGGAATCCATCCGAAAAACGCAGGAGTTGAACATTCTGCCGCAGGTCGTGACCGTCTCGCAGGCATGGAGCGGATGGCGCGACGAAGGTAGCATCTGGAAGATTCCGCCGCCGCAGTTCGAGGACCTGATGCGGCAGGCGAAGGAGTTCACCGCCACCCTGCCCAAGGACCAGCTCGGCAGCCGTATGCTGCTGCTCGACAACTGGAACGAGTGGGCCGAGGGCCACTACATCGCGCCTTACCGCGAGCACGGCTTTGGTTATCTCGATGCCGTGCGCCGCGTGTTCGCCACCACGACGGAAGAGCACGCCGACTTGCTGCCCGAGGACATCGGCCGCGGCCCCTACGACACCGCGGCGCGTGCCTTCTTCGACTCGATGGAAGAAAAGGCCGCCCTCGCCGCCAAGCACGCGATGAAACCCGGCACGCCGAGGGGACTCGTCGCGTGGTGGACCTTTGACGAACCGGCGGACAGCCCCGTCGCGCTCGACTATTCCGGGCACCGCGCCGGAGGCTATCTCGAGAAAGCCACGCGAGCGCCGGGATTCGCGGGCAACGCCCTGCGCTGCGATGGCGGCAGCGTTCTCATTCATCAAAGCCGGACGCTGGGCGAGTTGCAGAAGTTCACCATCGAATGCCGCGTGAAGACGGACAACGCCTGGCAGGAGAACCGCTGGATCGTCAACAGCGTCTTCGGCATCAATCTGCACGGTGGATTCCGGCTCGGACTCATGGGCGGCAAGCCGTGCTTTCAAGTGCCGCAAACCGATTGGAGCCACCATCTCATCGGCAACACGGCACTTCCCATCGGTCAATGGGTCCACCTCGCCGCCACCTTCGACGGCGAGACGATGCGGCTCTACATGGACGGCACGGAATGCGGCAGCATGCCGCGCCCCGGCGCCCGTGTGCCGTCGGACGGACGCCTCGTGCTCGGCAGCTTCGAAGTCGGCCACCCTTCCTTCTACCGCGGCCTTCTCGACGACGTGCGCATTTACCGCCGCGTGCTGTCAGCGGAAGAGGTCCGCTCCCACTTCGCCTCGCCAACAGACAAATGAAAGCAGCCACAATCATGAACATGAAACACACGCTCACCGTTGCCTGCATCATATTGAAGTCAGCTTGGCAGGCTGTCTTCCTTCGGTCGGCTCTCACCGCCCTGCTGCTCGCGCCGCTGGCCGCGCCGCTGGCCGCGCTGCATGCCGGGCGAAACTTGCCGGGAGTTCCATCGTTTGGAAAACTCCGTGCCGACTCTTTCCAAGCCTTGGCAAATCACGGCACGCAAACTTCCGATGCCTGGAACTGACGAACAGATGAAACGAAAGGAACCAAGCAAATGAAACCCACCCTCCCCCTCCTCACCGCCCTGCTGCTCGCGCCGCTGGCTGCGCTGCACGCTGCTGATGCGACGAAACCCGCAAGCAAACCGAACGTGATCATCGTGCTCACCGACGACCAGGGCTACGGCGATCTCGCTTGCCACGGCAATCCGCACATCAAGACGCCGAACCTCGACAAACTGCACAGCCGGAGCGTGCGGCTTACCGACTTCCATGTCTCGCCGCTTTGCACACCGACGCGGGCGGCGATCATGACGGGCTGCGACCCGGTGCGGGTTGGCGCGTGGAGCACGACCTTTGGGCGCTCACTGCTTCGTGAGGGCGTGCCGACCATGGCCGATGCGTTCGCGGCCAGTGGCTACCGCACCGCCATGTTCGGTAAATGGCATTTGGGCGACAACTATCCGTTCCGCCCGCAGGATCGCGGATTCCAGGAAGTCCTCTGTCACGGTGGCGGTGGAGTTGGGCAGACGCCCGACTATTGGGGCAACGATTACTTCGATGACACCTACTTCCGCAACGGTCACCCAGAGAAACACACGGGCTACTGCACGGACGTGTGGTTTAGCGAGGCCCTGAAGTTCATCGCCGCCAACCGCGAGCGGCCGTTCTTCGTCTATCTGGCCACGAATGCGCCCCATGCGCCCTACAACGTGTCCGACGACTACGCTGCGCCATACCGTCAGAATCCCGCCGTTTTGAATCCGAGCTTTTACGGCATGATCGCCAACATTGATGACAACATGGGACGGTTGATGGACAAGCTCGGCGCGCTGGGGCTGGCCGAGAACACGGTCCTGATCTTTCTCACTGACAACGGCACGGCTGCAGGTGTGGAAACGGACAAGCAGGAATACGTGACCCGCGGCCATAACGGCGGCATGCGCGGCAAGAAAGGCAGTTACTTCGAGGGCGGCCATCGCGTGCCTTGTTTCATGCGCTGGCCCGCCGGCGGCCTGAGCGGCGGGCGGGACATCGGCGCGCTGGCGGCGCACGTTGACCTGCTGCCGACGCTGATCGAGTTGTGCGGACTGACCCGACCCGTAGCGGCGAAGTTCGACGGCGTCAGTCTGGTGCCGTTGCTGCGTGGCGAGGCGAAGACCACGCCCGACCGTAGCGTGCTGGTGCGAATCACCAAGACCAAAGGCGAACCCGGCCAGAGGGCTGGCGTGGTCATGTCGGAACGCTGGCGACTGGTCCGTGGCACGATGTTGTTTGATGTTCACGCCGACCCGGGCCAGCGCAAGGACATTGCCGCGGAGCATCCGGACATCGTCCAGAGGCTCTCGGCGGCCTATGACCGCCATTGGGCTGAGGTGTCGCCGGCCTATGACGACTACTGCCGAATTGTCCTGGGCCATGACGCTGAGAATCCCGCCCGGCTCACGGCCTTTGACTGGCACGGCATGACGCCCTGGCACCAGCCGAGCATCATGCAGGGCCTGGCAGAGAACGGTTTCTGGGCGGTTCACGTGGCACGCGATGGCAATTATGAGTTCGCCCTGCGCCGCTGGCCTGAGGAGGTGAACCAACCCATCACGGCGGCGCTGCCCGGCGCGCGCTTCGGCGTGGCCATCCGCGCCACTCACGCCCGGCTCAAGATAGCTGACGTTGACCAGACGCAGCCGATTCCATCCGACGCCTGTGAAGTCGTCTTTCGCGTCAAACTCAAAGCCGGCCCGACCCTGCTTCAAACTTGGCTGCTCGACGGCCCGCAGGCGGCTGAGCGCGACCGTGGGGCTTACTACGTCCGCGTCGAACGGAAGGCGGAGAAGCCCACGGCACAGTCGAAACCGAAGGCAGAGGCGTTCTACACCCCAAAGCGGGACCGCGCCGCCATGACCAGCGACGTCCCGATCGACAAGGCGCTGCCCAACGTGCTGATTCTGGGCGATTCCATTTCCATTGGCTATACCCGCCAAGTCCGCGAAGGCCTCAAAGGCAAGGCGAATGTGATCCGCCCTAATGCCAACTGCGGCGATACGCGCCATGGCCTGGCCCAAATCGAGACTTGGCTGGGTGACGGCAACTGGCAGGTCATCCACTTCAACTGGGGCCTGCATGACCTCTGCTACCGAAACCCCGAACTCAAGACGCCGGGACAACGCGACAAGGTCAACGGCACGCTCTCCGTCCCGCTGACGGAGTATGAGACAAACCTGGAGACGCTCGTCGAAAGACTCAAGCAGACCGGCGCCAAACTCATCTTCGCCAACACGACCCTCGTGCCCGAAGGCGAGGCAGGCCGCTTCCCCGGTGACGAGGTGAAATACAACGCCGTCGCGCAACGCGTCATGGAGAAACACGGCGTGCCCATCAACGACCTGCACGCCACGACTCAAGCGTTTCCGCCTGCGATGTTCGCCGGTCCCGGCAATGTCCATTTCTCGGCGGAGGGCTCCGCGAAACTGGCCGGGCAGGTCGTCGTCCATGTGGCGAAGGCTCTGCCGATTCCGGCAAACGCCGCACCTGCGAAAACCGCCCTGTTCATTGGCGACGCCGTGGGTGCGCAGTATGCCGAGACCCTGCGGGACATGCTGAAGGCCCGCATCAGCGTCGAGTTCCTCGCCCCTCCCGCCGGCGGCAAGGCGGAGGTGGACGCATTCCTCGCCCAACTCCCGGCTTTGCTGGCGAAGCATGATCTCGTCCTCTATGCCGGCGTATTGGAAGCGGCCCGGGTGGATCCTGGCACAGGGAAGCCGCTGCTGAGCACGGCCCAGTTTCGACAGTTCCTCGACGGTCTCGGCAAGTCAGGTCCGGATCGGCAAAAGAAGTGGATTTGGGCCACGTCCGTCCCCGTGCCCGATGGCACTGCCGCGATTTCCGCCGCCCAGGTCGAGGCCAACAACCACACCCTCACCGACAACGCCTACAAACGCCGGGCCATCCTGCTCGACCTCCATGAGTATGTCCGCATCCGCCGTGAGGACATGCAGCGCGCCGGGGATTTCCTCCTCACCGATGCGGGCGTCTCCCTGATCGCTTCCGTGGTCGCGAACAAGATTGAGGAAGTGTTGCTGGAGGGCAACGAACCCGATCTCCCGAACCTTCTCGTGCTCGGTGACTCCATCGTCGGCCAATACAGCACCTCCCTGCGCAGCGCGCTGCTCCACAAAGCCAACGTCCGCACGGGGGCCACCGCCTTCGATCATCAGCCCGACTGGTCGGACATCGTGCGCCAGCAGGTCACGGAACCGGAGCGGGAAATGGGGCGCCCCTTCGACCTCATCCAGTTCAACTGGGGCCAGCACGCTCTGAAATGGATGCAGGGGAAAGAATACTCGAGGGAGCCCAAGGAAGGCTACACACGTTGCATCCCGCTGGAGCGCTACGGCGAGGAACTGGAGAAGCTCGTCATGGAATTGAGGAAGACCGGACGGCCCCTGGTGTGGGCCGCCACGACGCCTGCGAACAATGGGAGCAAGCCAGACGACGCGGAGGCCTACAACGCTGTCGCACTGCAAGTCATGCACCAACACCAGATCCCGGTGAACGACCTCTACCGTTTCGTGAGAAAGAGTCAGTTGCCCATGCAAGGATGCCATTTTCCCCGCGAAGCCTCCGAACGAATTGGCAACCAAGTCGCCGGGCAGTTACTTGGCAGTGTTTCCAAGAGTAACCCGTCCGGGAGCCCATCCAATCGCACCGCGAAGTGATCCCAACCTCCAAACCAGCGACAGAACAGCACAAAACATCATGAAACACACACTCACCCTCCTCACCGCCCTGCTGCTCGCGCCGCTGGTCGCGCTGCATGCGCCCGAATCACTTCACATTCATTTCTCGAACCATTTGTTATGAAAGCAAACACCATGAACCAATCCAGTCGCCGCCAATTCCTCACCGCGCTCGCCGCCGCATCGGGAGCTTCCTCCATGAGAGTCTTTTCCGCCGAGCGGCCGCAAGCGTCCTCGAATCTGTTTCATGAGGTTGCTCGTGATCTCCCGCTCAACACGAATGCCGATGTCATCGTTTGCGGCGCGGGACCGGCAGGCGTTACAGCGGCCATCACTGCGGCGCGGGCAGGCGCGAGGGTCCGGCTCTTTGAGGCGCACGGGGCACTTGGCGGCGTGTGGACTTCGTCGCTCCTCGGTCTTCTGCTCGATTTCGACAAACCAGGCTTCAACCAGGAACTCGTCAGGCGGTTGCGCGAGCGCGAGGCCATCCACGGACCAGGGAAGGACGGGCTGACCTATCACCCGGAAGAGATGAAAGCGCTGCTGGAGGAGTTGTGCGTGATGGCGGGCGTGCACGTGCAACTGCACACCCGCGTCGCCGCCGCTCATCGCGAGGGACGGCAACTCACTACGATCGTCACCGAATCGAAGTCCGGTCGGCAGGCGTGGCGGGCACCGGTGTTCATCGACACGACCGGCGATGGCGACCTCGGCGCACTGGCCGGCTGCGAATTTGAAATCGGCGTGGAAAGGGCGTGCCCGTGCCAGCCTTTGAGCATGTGTGCGCTGCTAGCGGTGAAGGACGCGACGGCCCTGGCGGGCCTGATCTACGGAACCAGCGCCCCAGCCGATCAGCCCAAGAGGTCGCTTATCTCGGAAATTCGCCGCGCCGGGATCGAGCCTAGCTACGGCGCTCCGATCCTTTTCCCGGTTCGCGACAATCTGCTGCTCACGATGCTGAATCACGAATACGGCATCAACGCGACCGATGCCGCGCAAGTGACTGAGGCGACGCTGCGCGCTCGCGCCGAGTTGCACAAGGTCGTCCGCGCGTTACGCAAACTCGGGGGCGCGTGGGAAGGCGTGCAAATCGCCGCCACGCCGGAGCAGATAGGAATCCGCGACGGGCGGCGCATCCGAGGCCGCTACATCGTGGGCAAGGGCGACCTCGTGACCGGAGCGCGGCACGACGACGCCGTGGTGCGAGCCAGCTACATGGTGGACGTTCACGCCGTGACGCCCGAGCGCAACAAGACGGCCGCGTGGAGCAATGAAGGCGTCAAAACCAAGCCCTACGACATCCCACTGCGCGCCCTCATCGCCCGCGATGTGGATGGGTTGATGATGGCTGGTCGCTGCATCAGTGGCGACTTCATCGCCCACGCCAGCTACCGCGTGACCGGCAACGCAGTGGCCATGGGCGAGGCCGCGGGCGTCGTCTCCGCCCTGGCCGCCGCCTCGAAACGCCTTCCCCATGAAGTCGCATGGAAAGAGGGCGAGGCGAAGCTGAAAGCCATCGGGCATCGCGCGTGAGTGGGGTCCCCCGTCGTCTATACTGCCATGAAAAAATACGCCACCCTCCCCCTCCTCACCGCCCTGCTGCTCGCGCCGCTGGCTGCGCTGCATGCTGCCGATGCGCCGAAGCCAAATATCATCTTCCTCCTCGCCGATGACCTCGGCTGGGGCGACCTGGGTTGTTATGGGCACCCCCATATCCGCACCCCGAACCTGGATGCGCTGGCGGCGGACGGCAGGCTCTACACCTCATTCTATGCGAACGGGCCGGTGTGTTCGCCCACACGGGCGGCTTTCATGACCGGTCAGTTTCCCTCGCGCCTGCGTATCTTCGGGGCGCTGGGCGAGGATGGCAGTGAGAAAGGCAACGCAAAGTATGTCGATCCCGCCGTGCCCAACATGGCCCGCATCCTCAAGCAGCAGGGCTACGCGACCGGCCATTTTGGCAAGTGGCACCTCGACGCCATCACCGACCCCGAGGCTCCGCCGATCAGCCAGTATGGCTTTGACGAATCACGCGCTCACGTGGCCACCGGGCCGAGCTTTGATGAACTGGAAAAGCAACTTCCCCGGGGCGTGGCCAAGAACGCCCGCTCCAGCGAGTGGATCGTGGACGCGAGCCTCGATTTCCTCGAGCGGCACAAGCAGGGTCCGGTGTTCCTGAACATCTGGTTCATGGTGCCCCACGCGTCCCTGCTCCCGTCCAAGGAGCAGCGCGAGGGCTACAAGAAATTCTGGAGTCACGGAAAACTGCACGATGTCTTGCTCGAGAAGAAGGGGATCGGGGCAGACATCAGCACGCCGCAGGAGATGTATTACCCCTCGGTGACCGAGATGGACGCACAGATCGGGCGTCTCATCCAGAAGCTCAAGGAGATGGGGACCTACGAGAACACCATCCTCATCTTCAGCAGCGACAACGGACCCGAATCCATCCACATCGCGAAGGCGATGCACAGCGGTGTCGGCTCACCGGGGGTCTTCCGCGGACAAAAGCGCAGCCTTTACGACGGAGGCATCCGCGTGCCTTTCATCATCTCCTGGCCCAAGGGCGGCATCCCCCGTGGCACGGTGGATCGCGAACTTCCGGTCAGCGGAGTGGACCTGCTGCCAAGTCTGCTGGGGCTCACGGTTGTGCCCCAGCCGCCCGAGTTGAAAGGCGATGGAGAAGATTTGAGCGCGGCGTTCCGGGGACAGCCCTTCTCGCGAAAAAAGGCCCTGTTCTGGGAACAGCGCGGCGGGCAGACGGGCTACCCGCTGCAATTCAGTCCGCGTCTGGCCATGCGCGAGGGCCCGTGGAAATTGCTGATGAACCCCGACGGCAGCCGCCTCGAGCTCTATGATCTGCAAAAGCAGATGATGGAGACAGACAACCTGGCCTCGGAATTCCCGGAAGTGGCGCAGCGAATGAAGGCCAGCCTTGAAGATTGGCGCAAAACCCTGCCTGACCCGGACATGTATTTCAGCGACATGAAACCATCCGGATGGGAGACGCTGCTGTCGGGCGGGAAGATGCGCAAAGGCAAGGGCAGCAAGGCGGACCGCGAATGAACTTCAAACGTGTCGTTTCCGCTGCAATTCTCTCACTGAGGATGCTGCTGCTCGCGCCGCTGGCCGTGATGCACGCCGCCGATGCGCCGAAGCAAAGGCCAAACATCCTCTTCATCGTCGCCGACGACCTTGACACCCGGCTGGGCTGCTATGGCGACCCCATGGCCCGCACGCCGCACATTGACCGGCTTGCGGCGGGTGGCGTGCGTTTCGACCGTGCCTACTGCCAACTGCCGAGCTGCGGTCCGAGCCGGGTGTCCATGCTGACTGGGCTCTATCCCTGGCAAACCGGGCTTGTCGGCAATCATGAATCGTTCCGCAAAAAACTGCCGGAAATCGCAACCCTGCCCCAATGGCTCCGCCAGCACGGCTATTTCTCCGCCCGCGTCGGCAAGATCTACCACATGGGCATACCGGGTGACATCGGCCACGCCGGCGACGACGACCCGAAGTCGTGGGACCTGGCGATCAACAACACCGGCTGGGATGTGCGCCCGGACACCGAAGCGGCGATCCATCGCACCGCCCCCGAGGGCGGACTGGGGGTCACGCCTTCATGGCTGGCCGGCGAGGCGCCGGAGGAGGAGTTTTCGGATGCCGTGGGCACACGCGAAGCCATCCGCGTCATGCGGGAACAGCACCCCGCCCGGACCGGCAAACCCCTGTTTCTGGCGATGGGTTACTATCGCCCGCACCCGCCGCTGGTGGCGCCGAAAAGATACTTCGACGACTATCCGCCGGCGGCGATCAAACTGCCCCCGGTGCCGGCGGGAGACCGCGATGACATTCCCCCTTTGGCGTTTGAGCAGACCGCGCCCCGCTTCAATTTCATCCCGGAAAGCGACGCCCGGCGCTACACGCAGGCCCGTTACGCCGCAGTGAGTTTCGTCGATGCGCAGGTGGGTATCCTGCTCGCGGCGCTCCGCGCGGAGGGCCTGGCGGACAACACGATCGTCGTTCTCGTGGGCGACCAGGGGTTTCACCTCGGCGAGCACGGGCATTGGCACAAGACCACGCTCTTCGAGGAGGGCTGCCGCGTGCCGCTGATCATCGCCGGACCGCGCCCGATCACGGGCGGCCAGACCTACCGGCTGCCGGTGGAACTGGTGGATGTCTTTCCGACCCTTTGTGACATCCTCGGTCTCACGATGCCACACGCCAGTCCCGGCCAAAGTCTGCGCGCGCAGCTCGTCGATGTGACCGCTCCCGCCGCCAAAACGATCGCGGTGACGTTCGTGCGCCAAGGGGGCTACAGCTTGCGCACCGAACGCTACCGCTACACCGAGTGGAAAGGCGGCGCCGCCGGCGTCGAATTATACGATCACCAGACCGATCCCCACGAATGGCGGAACCTGGCCCGGATGGCCGACCAACAGGCAATCGTAGCCGAGTTGAGCCATCAGCTTCGGCAAGCCGTCGGCACCGCCCGCGCGAAATGAACCTCCAGCCGCCTTCACTTGGTAGCACCTGTTTTCGCTCCATCACTTTAACCATGAAACACATCCTCACCCTCCTCACCGCCCTGCTGCTCGCGCCGCTGGCTGCGCTGCACGCTGCTGACAAACCCGCCAAACCAAACCCTGACCAGTTCGCAGGCGTTGATCCCGACGACGGCACGGTGCCGCGTCCCGAGAAGACGGTCCCGCCGCGACTGATTCCGAATCCAAACAGCACCGAGGATTATGCCCGCGCCAAACGCACCTGCTCCGGCGTGCCGAGCCTCGCTGTTTCGCGCGGTGGACGACTTTGGGCGGCCTGGTTCTCCGGCACGACACCGGGCGAGATCATCGAGCGCTGCCCGCACGCCTACGTCGTCGTCAGCACGAGCGGCGATGGCGGCAAGACGTGGAAGGAAGTGCTCGCGGTTGATCCCGATGGCGCGGGGCCGCTCAAAGCCTATGACCCGCGTCCGTGGATCGATCCCGACGGGAAACTGTGGGTCTTTTTCACGCTCCCCTTTCCCCTGCACAAACACGCCTGGGCCATCACGGCCGAAGCCGGCGATCAGGAAAGCCCCGTGTGGTCGCCGCCGCGTCCTGTCTTCGAGGGCGTGCTGCTCAACCGCCCCATCGTGCTTGCCAACGGCGACTGGTTGTTCCCGACCTACGCCCGGCGACCGCAGAACATGGGCGCGATTCTTTCGCACGTCTCGCGCGACCAAGGCCGCACCTTCGCCGTGAGAGGACAAATCGAAGCAAGCTGGGACCTCAGCCCGTCCGAGCCGATGGCGGTGGAGCGCAAGGACGGCTCGCTCTGGATGCTCGTGCGCACCACGAAGGGCATCGGCGAAAGCGTCTCCAACGATGGCGGCACGACGTGGAGCCCGCTGAAGGTCCCCGCCATCCAGCACACCTCTTCACGCTTCTTCATCGGCAGGCTGCAATCGGGAAATCTGCTGCTCTTGAAGCACCTCCGCATCGACGAAGACCCATTGTCAGCCGGCAAAGGCAAACAGCGCCGCGCACTCACCGCCTTCATCTCCAAAGACGACGGCAAAACTTGGACCGACGGCCTCGTCCTCGACGAACGCGTCGGCTCCTCCTATCCCGACATCCAGCAAACACTCGACGGCACGCTCTACATGATTTGGGACTTCATGCGCTCCCGGGATCAGGACATCCTCATGACCGCCTTCCGCGAAGAGGACGTGCTCGCCGCGAACGACGAAGCCGCCGCTCGCGTGAAGGCGAATCGCAAGCTCGTCAGCAAAGGAGGAACACCTTGAATATGAAACCCACCCTCACCCTCCTCACCGCCCTGCTGCTCGCGCCGCTGGGCGCCGAACCCATCACGAACTCGGTCGGCATGAAGCTCGTGCGCATTGAGCCGGGCACGTTCACGATGGGCCAGGACGGGCCGCCGCTCTCGGGGCACGACAAAATGACCACGCATCACACCGAGTTTCGTTGCGCGGATTGGGATGAGAAGCCGGCGCATCGCGTGACGATCACGCGACCCTTTCACATGAGCGTCACCGAGGTCACGC
>Ga0194116_10007226_pt1 | contig 11555 bp, 10 predicted proteins | sample TA2MahsurfametaG_4_FD_148617 | JGI IMG/M metagenome (GOLD analysis project Ga0194116, IMG submission 148617) | Freshwater microbial communities from Lake Tanganyika, Tanzania - TA2015008 Mahale S9 surface | ecosystem: Environmental > Aquatic > Freshwater > Lake | place: Tanzania: Lake... | reverse complement strand
AAACAATTAGAAAGCAATACAACAACTGCTGAAACCACAGAAACAACAGGACTCACAGCATTTAACTCTAACGGATTTACAGTCGGTGCATTAGCACAATTAAATACAAGTAGCGATACTTATGTAGGCTGGCAATGGCAAGCTGGTCAAGGCACAACATCATCTAACACTTCAGGTTCTATTACTTCTACTGTATCTGTAAGCACAACTGCTGGGTTTAGTATTGTAACTTATACAGGAAATTCTACAGCAGGAGCTACTATTGGGCATGGTTTAGGTGTAGCACCAAAAATGATAATTGTTAAAACTAGAAATGCAGTTGATAATTGGGCAGTTTATCATAGTTCTACAGGAGCAACTCAATACCTTCAATTAAATAATACTAATGCTTCTGCTGCATCAACCACTTTATGGAACGATACATCACCAACATCTACAGTATTTTATGTGGGAACTAATAATGATGTTAATGACAGTGCTAGAACTTATGTCGCCTATTGCTTTGCAGAAATAGCAAGCTTTAGCAAGTTTGGTTCTTATACAGGTAATGGTTCTACAGATGGTCCGTTTGTGTTTTTAGGATTTAGACCTAAATTTATAATGATAAAATGCACAAGCAATGCTGATTCTTGGTATATGCTTGATACATCTCGTTCTACATATAATGCAACAAACCAAAGATTATTTGCAGACGCAATAAGTGCTGAATCATCAGGAGATGCTATGGATATACTTAGCAATGGATTTAAAAATAGGTCACTCACAACATTAAATAATCTTAATGGTGGAACATATATCTACATGGCATTTGCAGAGCATCCATTTAAAAACGCTAACGCAAGATAACAGGAGAAAACATGGCACATTTCGCACAATTAAACGATGAAAACTTGGTAACTCAAGTCATAGTAGTAGCTAATCAAGATACCGCTGATAAAGATGGTGTTGAGAAAGAAGCTATTGGTATTGAGTTTTGTACTAACCTATTAGGTGGTCGTTGGGTTCAAACATCATACAACGCTAATATCCGTAAGAACTATGCTGGTATTGGATACAAGTATGATGCTGAACTAGACGCATTTATTCCACCACAACCATATGCTTCATGGACATTAAACGAAGAGACTGCACAATGGGAAGCACCTGTAGCTTATCCTACAGATGATGAAAGATATACATGGGATGAAGATACCATTTCTTGGAAAAAATTAGTTTAAAGGAAATAAATTATGGCAAGCACCTATTCAGCACTAAAAATAGAACTTATAGCTACAGGCGAACAGTCTGGTACGTGGGGCACAACAACTAATAATAACTTAGGCGACAGCGCACTGGGTGAAGCTATTACAGGTTCTGCTAATGTGGCCTTCTCTAGTGCAGACGTTACAGTTACTCTTACTGATTCAAACGCTTCTCAAACGGCTAGAAACTTACGACTTAATTTAACAGGTACTTCAGGCGGCGCTCGTAATCTTATTTTAGGTTCAGGTTGTCAAATTGAAAAACTATATTTAGTTAATAATGGCTTAGCAGACGCAGTTACAGTTAAAAATACATCAGGTACAGGCATTGCAGTTCCAGCAGGTAAAACCATGTTTGTGTTTAATAACGGTACTAACGTAGTTGATGCTGTTAGTTTTGTTACCGGTACAGCTACTTCAGGCGCTAATTCAGATATTACATCGTTATCAGGTTTAACTACTCCTCTTTCAGTACCACAAGGTGGTACAGGCGCTGCTACACTAACAGCTAATAATGTTATTTTAGGAAATGGAACCTCTGCGGTATCATTTGTAGCCCCAAGTACAACAGGTAATTTATTAACATCTAACGGTACAACTTGGACATCTGCGGCAGCGCCAACATCGTTTGTAGCAGGTATGATTATAATGTGGTCAGGAACTATTGCTACTATTCCTAGTGGTTGGTATTTATGTAACGGTTCTAACGGAACGCCTGACTTACGAGATAAATTTATTATTGGTGCAAATGCTGATAGTGGTGGTGCTGCTAAAACAAATATTACAGGAACACCTACACAAACAGGCGGTACTAAAGACGCTATAGTCGTATCGCATACTCATACTGCAACATCTACTGTTACAGACCCACAACACAACCATACACCACAAACTTTAGGTTCAGCTCAAGCTGGTTCTGATAATGGTGGAGCTCCTGTCGATGCAAGTACAGGTTATGGCACAGGTAGAACATCATCTGTAACAAGTAGCAGCTCAACAGGTATCACAGTAGCTACATCTATCTCTACCGCAGGTTCTAGTGGTACTGACCAAAACTTACCACCTTACTATGCACTAGCATTTATTATGAAAAGTTAGTATGAAAGTTTTTATTGGCGTTTTAATTGTACTTTGCCTTTTATGGTGGGTACATTATTTAGGAGTTTAATATGTTAACTTTATTTTCTACACTTATATCTTTTCTCTCAGGTGGGTTGCCACGTGTACTTGATTTCTTTCAAGATAGATCAGATAAAAAACAAGAACTTGCTTTAGCACAATTGCAAATAGAACGTGAGTTACAACTTAAAAAAGCAGGGTTAGAAGTACAAGAACGTATTGAAGAAATTGAACTACGCGGCATAGAGACAGAAGCTGCAGTACAAGAACGATCTGCATTATATAACCACGATATTGAAATAGGACGTGGCGCATCACGTTGGGTAATAAACTTAAGAGCAAGTGTTAGACCGGTGATTACTTATGGCATGTTTATATTGTTTGCCTTCGTAGAGATATTTGGTTTTTATTATGCAACGCATTCTAATGTTGATTTTATGGTAGCGTTAGAAACATTGTGGAACAGAGACACACAAATTATTTGGGCTTCCATCGTTTCGTTTTGGTTTGGTACACAAGCTTTTAAGAAATGAAACTAAGTGTTAAAGGACTTAACCTTATTAAGCATTTTGAAGGCGTTCGTTATAGGCCCTATCGTTGTAGTGCTGGGCTTTGGACTGTTGGCGTGGGTCATCTTATTGGGGATGGTAAATCTTTGCCTAAGGCTTGGAATAGAGTTTTTACGGAGCAAGAAATAAATGCGTTCTTTATACGGGATATCTTTCGATTTGAACGAGGAGTGGGAGTGTATATTAAGGTGCCTCTTAGACAATCTGAGTTTGACGCTTTGTGTTCTTTTAGCTTTAACCTTGGTTTGGGGACATTACAGCGATCAACCCTCCGTCAAAAAATTAATCGAGGTGATAAAAAAGACGCTGCTAAAGAAATACTAAGATACTGTAGAGCTGGCGGTAAAATTATTAAAGGGCTTCAAAGGCGACGCGAAGCTGAATATCAAATGTTTTTAGGGTAATCATGCCATTAAGTAAATTAATATTTAAACCAGGAGCAAATCGAGATCAAAGTAATTATGCCTCTGAAGGTAGTTGGTTTGACATGGATAAGGTTCGCTTTCGTTCAGGCTTTCCTGAAAAAATAGGTGGATGGAGACCTCAAAACTTTACAGCTTACATTGGCTCTGCACGCAGTGTTTTTACATGGGGTACTACTGATGGTAGCGAACTTGTAGGTGTAGGTACTAATGAAAAAATTTATGTATCTGCAGGCACTAATATATATGACATTACTCCTTTAAGAACTACTCTTACTACCCCTGCTACAGATAACTGCATCAACACAACCAATACTTCTACTACTGTTACTATTAATGTATCAGGACACGGTTTAACAACAGGTGACTATGTTACCATAAGTGGTGTTGTAGCACCTACCACAACATATACAGTTACTGTAAGTTATGGTGTATTTTATATTAATGGTGCACCTCAACCAGTTTTATATTTAGATGAAGGTAGTACCTATATATTTGATCAATCTGATGGATCTAACCTAGGTCATCCGTTAAAATTTAGTTCTACTACACCGTCAATTACACTTTATGAAGTAGGAGTTACTTATAACGGAACACCAGGGAATGCAGGGGCATATACACAAATTGTAGTCGCGTCAGGTGCACCGACTTTGTATTATATATGTACAGTTCATGGTGCAGGAATGGGTAATACTGTTTATACAACAGGTGTATCAAATATAGGCGGTGTCCCAATTACAGAAATTAATGCAGAACATGAAGTTACTGTAACAACTGCTAATCAATTTACCATTACAGCCACAACCGCTGCTACAAGCACTACAACAAATCAAGGCGGCACTGCCATTAGTATTGCATGTCAAATTACAACGGGGAACGCAATAGTAACCGCGGGTTATGGCTGGGGCACAGGCACTTGGGCGCGTGGTACATGGGGTTCTAGCTCAACAGTACCTATATTACTGCCTCCAAGACTTATATTTCAAGATAAATTTAATAATGATTTAGTGTTTAATATTAGAGAATCTTTTATTTATTATTGGGAGTATGTGACTGCATTTAACACACGAGCAGTATTATTAAGTGCTCTATCAGGTGCAGTTGCAGTTCCTCAACAAGTTACTAAAATATTATTTTCACCACAAGGATTTTTATTAGCTTTAGGTTGTACAAGCTATAATGCTGCAGGAGCATCACCTAATTACTTAGGCACGTTTGATCCTATGCTTGTGCGATGGTCTAATGTTGATGCTGATATAGGCCCTGAGCCAGAAAACTGGCAACCTACTTTAACTAATACCGCAGGATTTTTACGGCTACAAGCAGGGTCGGCTATTGTTACAGGTATATCTACAAAACAAGAAGTACTAGTGTGGACAGAAACAACACTTACATCACTACAATTTTTAGGTACATCAGAAGTGTTTGGTCAACAACTCATAGCTAACGCTATTACTATTATGGCGCCTAATGTGGTTGTTCCCGCTAATAACGTAATTTACTGGATGGGTAATGATAAGTTCTATATATACTCAGGTCGTGTAGACACCTTACCTTGTACCCTACGTCAGTACGTGTTTGATGATATTAATAGAGATCAAGCAGATATATTCTTTGCGGGGTCTAACGCAGAATTTAATGAAGTTATTTGGTTTTATTGCTCATCTAGCTCTAGTGAGATTGATCGTTATGTTATTTATAATTACTCAGAAAATATTTGGTATTTTGGTACCATACAAAGAACAGCATGGATTGATGCAGGGCTTATTAAGTATCCGCTAGGTTTAAATAATGGATATATTTATTATCACGAATTAGGACATGATGATGGTCAACCGTTAGGTGCACCGCCTGTAGCTATTAATTCTTACATACAGTCTGCTGACATTGACATTGAAGATGGTGATAAATACATGCTTATGCGTCGTGTCATTCCAGATGTTAATTTTACAACTTCTGATTTAAATAACTATGTAACGGGTGCATCACTCACACCAGAAGCAACGATAACCGTAGGGGTACGTAATTTTCCAGGTGCTACATCGTCAACTACTAATGTGGCAGGTGAATCAACAGCAGAGACTGTGACTGTAACAGGCACCACCACGGCTACAATTAATCAATATACTAATCAAGTATTTGTAAGAGCACGTGGTAGGCAAATGAATTTTAAAATTAGTTCTACTGGTATAGGGGTTCAATGGCAACTAGGTATGCCTCGTGTGGATGCAAGGCCTGATGGATTAAGAAACTAACATGGCTTTAAAATTATTTTCAACGCCATCACTACCGTTAGCGCCGAATGCTTATGATCCTGAGTATTTTAATCAAGTAATACGAGCTCTTAACGTATATTTTGGGCAACAAAATTCTACAACGCCTATTGTAATAGATAGTATAACATTGTTAGCACTACCTACCAGTGCATTAAGTCAAAGAGTAGGTACCGTATATAACGATAGTGGCGTTTTAAAGATTGTTTTAGAGAATACCATTAGTGGTGTAGCAGGTGCAGTTAACTTAGTGGGTATAGCCCCCACAATTACAGTAGCATAAAGGCTTAGAAACATGATATTATTAGACAAAATTAAGGACTCATCTCTATGAACTACCCAGCAAAAGAATCCGCACAAGGTTTAGCATCTTTAGGTCGCTACGGCGATACAATGCTAGTCCATATGAACCCTAAAGAAGTAGCAGGACTTCAAAGTTTAGCTATGGCTCAAGGTAGCTCATTAACTATTAACCCTGATACTGGTATGCCTGAGGCATTCTTAGGTGGTTTATTTAATTTTGCTGCCCCAATAATAGCTGGATATTTTAAGTTTGATCCTTGGCTTGTGGCGGGTATTATGGGAGGTAAATCTCTTATTGAAGGCGACGATCCTATCGAAACGGCTATGTCAGCATTTGGTGGTTATAGCGGTGCTAAATTAGGTAGGGGACTACTAGATTTTTCTACACCTTTAAAAGTGCCTACTGCTGAAGCGAATACATTTGCAGGTACGACTGAAGGTGTAGGTAATATTGATCCATCAAACCTTATGAATGTAGGCCCTAAAGTAGCAGATACAACTCCATACAATAAGATAGATAAGATAGCTTCCATAGGATACACAGGTCCAACAGCACCTAACTATAAAGTTCCATCAACTTCAGCAGGTATACAAGGCGGTATTAAGGTAGATGAGGCTCTTCCTGTAAGCGTTCGAAATATTGGAGCATCAGAGTTTAAAAAACCACAACAAATATCTATTCCTGATGCAACAGAACCTGTCACACTTACAGGCAGTTTATCAAAAGCGTTAGAAGACCCTGTAGGTTTTGCAAGACATGTAGGTGAAGGTGATGCTTTAATGGGAGGTGCTAAGATTGGTATGTATGCAGCTTCTCCACTTATAGAAGGTATGTTACAACCACCAGAATTTTCAATGGGTAGAAGTGATGATGAGAAATATGTTCCTGGAAGAAGCTTACAATTAAGCAACGATACAGGTTTAAGACTATTACCTAATTTAAATTTACCTAAAACCGCTAAAGCAGGTGGCATTATTAATTCTTATGCTACTGGTGGTACAATTCAATCAGGTGGTATTAGAGACTTATATGGTACACCAGATAATCAACCTACCATATCTCCAGGATTAGGAGGATTTGGTTTGGGTCGTCTTAATAATCTTGCAGGTGAACAAGCTATGACTCAAGCACAAACATTAGGTTATGCTATGGGTGGTTTAACTGCATTAAAAAGCGGTGGACAATCAGGTGGTTACTTAAATGGTGCCGGTGATGGTATGTCAGACTCAATTCCTGCTACAATAGAAGGTAAGCAACCAGCACGTTTGGCAGACGGTGAATTCGTAATACCAGCTGATGTTGTTAGTCATTTAGGTAATGGCTCTTCTAAAGCTGGATCAAAAAGATTATATGCGATGCTAGATAAAGTAAGACGTGCACGTACTGGTACTAAAAAACAAGGTAAACAAATTAAAGCAGAGAAGTACTTACCAAAAGTAGCATGAACACCGTACAAATCGTAGCACCCAACAATGTATATCACGTTTGGGATGATATAAGTAGTTATCTAGAAGCATCTATAAATGTAAGTGGTGGTGATTTTACTTTAGAGCAATTAAAGTTATTACTAGTAAGAGGTGAACAAACTTTATTAGTGTCTGTTAATGATAACAAAAAAATAAACGGAGCTATGACAGTTGAGTTTATAAATAATCCTAATGCAAGAACTATGTTTATTACAGCATTAGGTGGATTAGGCATAGTAAATGAAGAAACGTTTAGCCAAGTAGAAACATGGGCTAAAATGCAAGGTGCAACAAAAGCTAGTGCATGGGCGCAAGAGACGCAGGCTAGACTCTATAAAATAAAAACAAACTTTAATACTGTAAGAATGGTTGTGGAGAAAGATTTATGAAATTATTTAATTTGTTTACTTGGGTAACTGACCTAGTAGAAGCATTTACATTTTATGGTGGCTCTAGAGGTGGTGGAGGCGGGGGACCAAGCAATACTACACAAACTTCTTACTCTACAAATTTACCTGAATATGCTAAGCCATACTATGAAGAACTTTTAAAACAAACTGGTCAACAAGTATATAAGACTGATGCATCAGGCGCAGTTACAGGCGTTAAAGAGTTTGTACCCTATACAGGTGAACGTATAGCAGAATTTACTCCAGAACAAAGAGCAGTCCAAGCACAAACCGCAGGACTTACACAACCAGGTCAATTTGCGGGCGCAACAACAGGCTTAGGTACCGGTACAACTATGGGTCTTGGTGCAGGTGTAGCAGGACTTGGTCAAGCTTTTGGATATACGCCTATGGCTATATCCGGTGGTACGTTTGATGCTCCAGCCGCATCTTATTACATGTCACCTTATCAAACAGGTGTTACAGATATTGCAGTACGTGAAGCCGAAAAACAAAGAGATTTAGCAAGAGCAGGAAGAATGACTGGGGCTATCGGTCGTGGTACATTTGGTGGTGCTCGTCAAACATTAGCTGATATAGAAGCAGAAAGATTAGCAGCTCAAAACATAGCAGACATTAGAGCACGTGGCCAACAAGAAGCATTTATGAATGCGCAACAACAGTTTGAACGTGATCAAGCACGTCGTATGCAAGCGGCTCAATTAGGTCAACAAGCACAACAATATCAAGCAGGTATTGGTAAAGACATCGGTCTTGCAGGATTGACTGCAGGCTTACAAGGTTCACAAGCATTAGGGGCTCTTGGTGCTCAACAACAAGCAAGTGATATTGAAAGACTTAAAGCGCAGGCAGCGTCAGCAGGCGAGTCACAAGCATTACAACAAGAAAGACTTAACCAAGCATATCAACAGTTCCAAGAACGACAAAACTTCCAAAAAGCACAACTTGATTATCTCAGTAATATTTTACGTGGTAACGTGGGTGCACTAGGTTCAACTCAAGTTGCATACGCTCCAGCACCAAGTCTAGCTTCTCAAATTGGAGGTCTTGGCTTAGCAGGACTAGGTTTATATAATGTATTAGGTAAAGGTTAATTATGAATATCGTTAAACTTCAAAATATGTTACGCGGTGCGCCTGATGAAGCACTTATTAATTATGTTCAAAATCCACAAGGTCAAGTACCTAGTTATTTAGTATTAAGTGAATTACAAAGACGTAAAGATACACGTGCTAAATACCAAGCTGAAAAAGCTCCAGAAACAAGTGTTGCAGAAGACGTAATACAAGAAGCTCAACCAGGCGGCCTTGCGATGTTAGCTAAAAACCCTGTCCTCTCTCCAGGTGCTCCTATGTCGCAAGGTGTCGCCGACTTACCTGTACCTGATGATATGTACCAAGATCAAAACTTTGCAGGTGGTGGTATTGTTGCGTTTGAAGATGGTGGCCCAGTAGCTACATCACGATTTAGTGATTTTTTCTCAGGACTTAGATCTACTAATTTAGCTAAACAAGCTATTAATAGACAGATTAATGCGTTGATTTCTGAAAAGGCTAGATTAAAATATGACTATCTAACACCTCTCACACCAGAACAAAAAACTGCACAAGAACAAACTATACCTCAAATTGATAAAATGATTGCAGACTTAGAGGCACAGAAAAAAACTATAGGTAGTTCGCCGACGGTAGAAAAACCAAGACTAGCTCCTCCAGGTCTTGCTTCATTAGATACTGGATCAAGTGCTAGGTTTACTAATGAAGATATTGCTAATATGGAGCCTTATAGAAAGGCCGCAATGCCTCGCATGGATACCATGCCTACTAAACCTACTGAAGATATAACTAAACCTATGCCAGGACCTGCAGTAACTCCTAAAGATGCGGGCATCAGTAGCTTATTAGAAGACACAGAAGGCTTAGCTGAGAAGAGAGCGGAACGATATAGAAAGATGGTAGGCGAAGATCCTGAACGTGCTAACCTAGAAAAACTTGTTAAGAAATATGAGACAGGTGCTGGTGAACAAGAACGTATGGCACCATGGATGGCATTAGCTAGAGCTGGCTTTACTATGGCTGGTGGTAAATCACCATTTGCAATTCAGAACTTATCTGAAGGGGCTGTTGCAGGACTTACTGACTACGTAATAGCTAAAGATAGACTTGACAAACTTACTGAAAGACAAATTGATATTAAAACTAAAATGCAACAAGCTAAACGCGCTGAAGATATTGCAGCGGCTACATACGGGCTTAATAGTGAAGCTGCGGTTGAAGCACGTAATGCTCAAGTTAAACTTAAAGATATGGAAGAGAAGAATGCATTCGCTCGTACGAAGTATTCAGCTGACGTATCAACTAAGAATGCTATGATTGCAGCGGCTAGGAAATCTGACTTTGAAACCTTTTTAAGTCTTGCTGAAAAAGATGAGGATAATTACAAAACTGTCAAAGATAAAGACGGCACCGTACGTAAAGTATTTGATGTAAGTAAAGTTACACAAGCGTATAAATCATTTAGTGGTTCAAGTGGACTAGATGATGATAAATTAGCAATTATTTGGGATAATAGTAAATATGATAAAGATTTTATTAAAAAATATCCTACTCCCGCAGATTATATATTAGACCAAAGAGCTAAACTTTCTGGTAGTGCAGCTCCGTCTGCTTCCGCTTCTTCCTCACAGTGGGGCCCTTTAAAAGTTAAATAATGCCCACGTATTCAATTACAGGACCTGACGGTAAAGAGTATTCTATTGATGGGCCCGAGGGAGCATCTCGTGAGCAAGTTATTGCTGCTATCGAAAATCAGCTAGCCTTAAAAAATAAACCTATCGAGACCGCTGGTCCTATTGAAGCTTTAGTAGGTAGTACTAAGCGTATGGGTGCTAATATTATTACAGGTGCTCAATTACCATTTGGCACGAAAGAAGCGGCACTAGAAGGCATATCAAGACAAAAAGATATTACCGAAAGACCAGCAGGTAGTTTAGAAGCTGTAAAACAAGCGTATGAACAAAAAGGTTTCTTTCCAGCCGCCAAAGAAGTTGTTACTCAAATCCCAGGAGTTATTACTGAACAAGTGCCTCTTGTAGGTTCTATGTATGCTGGTGCTAAAGCAGGTGCTATGCTTCCAGTTCCTCCACAATTTAAACCATTTACTGCGCTTGCAGGGTCAGTCTTACTACCATTATTATCCTATGCAGGATCAAGTGCTGAACGTAAAGCTGAAGAACAAATTGCTAGAGGTGAACCTGTTGATATAAATGCGACAGGTGCTTTTGCTTCAGGTGCGGGTCAAGCAGCATTAGATAGATTAGCACTAGGCTTCAGTGGACTAGCACGAGTATTTGGTATTTCATCTAAAGAATTAGCCACAGAAGCAGGTGCAAAATTAGCAAAAGAATCATTGGGTAAAGCAATAGCTAAAGGCACATTAAAAACAGAACTAGCTGAGATACCTACTGAAATTGCACAACAAGCTATTGAAAGATTTTATGCAGGGTTACCTCTTACAGGTGAAGATGCATTAAAAGAATACGGCGATATAGCATATCAAACATCTCTCATGGGTCCTCTTGGTGGTGTTGGCCGTGTATACGAACGCGGTGAACAACGTGACATCATCAAAGGTCTAGAACAACGTCAACAACGTGAAGGTATTAAAACAAAACAAGCAGATATTAAAGCTGCACTCAATGAACCTTCTGGTCAATTTGTTATCGACCCTATCACACAACAAGAAAAAGAAT
>Ga0194116_10007224_pt1 | contig 11556 bp, 12 predicted proteins | sample TA2MahsurfametaG_4_FD_148617 | JGI IMG/M metagenome (GOLD analysis project Ga0194116, IMG submission 148617) | Freshwater microbial communities from Lake Tanganyika, Tanzania - TA2015008 Mahale S9 surface | ecosystem: Environmental > Aquatic > Freshwater > Lake | place: Tanzania: Lake... | reverse complement strand
GGGGTTTGGGGTTTGGGGATTGGGGATTGGGGATTGGGGATTGGGGATTGGGCCCAATCCCCAATCCCCAATCCCCAATCCCCAATCCCCAATCCCCAATTCAATCGGGATTCGATAATTTAACTTGATTTTCTTATTTTCTCTACTTGAACTAATTCAATTATTTAAATTATTTTTTAAATAATTTTATTTATAAAGATTTGTATTAAATTTGTTTTATTCTTATTTTTAAATAATTAAATTAAATTAAAAATTATTTGGTTATTTTTAAAAAAAAATTTATTTGTTAAATTTCAGAATTTTTCTTAAAGTAATGATAATATTTTTTTAATGAAGGTTACTTTTTAAGACAAAGAAGTACAGAAATTATTATTTAAAGGTAATTTATTTTATTTTTTAAAATCATTTAAAAGGAAGTTGAAGGAAAATGGACACAAGTAATAATACTAATTATCTACCATTGGATAATTTGAAAAATAAAGAGAATGACTATGATATAGAAAATGCCATCAAAGCTCTTACAGTTAAATCTACTAATATTGAATGCAGAGATATTGTAAAAGGCTACGATTTTAACAACGGTATTAATTATTCGGAAATATTCTCATCATATAAATATATGGGATTTCAAGCAACTGCTTTGGGAAATTCAATAGAGATTATCAATAAAATGATCAATTGGCGTCTTTCACATGAAAAGATAGAAGAAGATGAATCAAAAGAATATCTTGATCAGGCAGTTCGAGAAAAAACTAGATGTACAATATTTTTAGGATATACTTCAAATATGGCCAGTTGTGGTATGAGAGAAATTTTAAGATATCTATGTGAACATAAAATGATTGATTGTATAGTTACAACTGCAGGTGAAATAGAAGAAGATTTTATTAAATGTCTTAGACCAACATTTATAGGAGATTTTCATCTAAAAGGGAGTGAACTAAGAGAGAAGGGCATTAATCGAATAGGAAATTAATTGGTACCAAATGATAATTATTGTGACTTTGAAAATTGGATAAAGCCATTATTAAATGAGATGTTAACAATCCAAAATGAAAAAAAAAAAATCTGGACACCGTCAAAAGTCATTAAATTTTTGGGACAAAAGATTAATCATAAAGAAAGTATTTATTATTGGGCCGCAAAAAATAAGATTCCAGTTTTTTGCCCTGCACTCACAGATGGAAGTATAGGAGATATGATTTTCTTTAACAATTACAAAAATCCGGGATTAACAATTGATATTGTAAGAGACGTTGTAAAAATAAACAAAATTGCAATCAAAGCCAAAAAAACAGGAATGATTATTTTAGGAGGAGGAATTATCAAACATCATATTTGTAATGCTAATTTAATGAGGAATGGATCAGATTTTGCTGTTTTCATAAACACTGCTCAAGAATTTGATGGATCTGATTCAGGAGCTCGACCTGATGAAGCAGTTTCTTAGGGAAAAATTAAGTAATTATTAATTAAATATTATTTTAAAATTAAAATGAAAATTATTTAAATAATCATTTTTAGATCAGATACTGGTAATACTGTTAAGCTTCATTCAGAAATTACAATTGTCTTCCCTGTTATCGTTGCTGAGACCTTTGCAAAAGATCCTGATAAATCTTCCAAACTTTAATAAAAATATATAATTATTATTAAAAAATTCTGTTAAATGATCATAAATTAAATAAATTTTGAATATTAAAATTAAAATTGAATAATTTTAAATATCATATAAAAACAAATTAGATAAAAATAAAACAAATTAAATTAATTATTGTTTTTTACAAAAGAATTTTTAAAAGGATTCATTTTTTCTGAGTTCATAATTTTATGTTTTTTCAATCTATCAGATTTAAAATTTATCAATAAAAGTATTAATGAGAAAATGTAATATTTAATCAATTAATTTTAATATTCTTTAATTGTTTTTTTGATTTTAAATAATATGATAATTTTTTGCTTTAGTTGATAAAAAAATGAATTGATGATATCTTTAATTATTCTATAGGTAATTAGCTTTTGAACAAATAATTAAATTAAAAATATTTTAAGAAAATTTTTAAATAAATATTCAATTTGTTTGCTTTCTGATAATTTTAAGATTTATAGAAATTATATAAGAATATTTTTTAATTTATAAATAAATAAACAACTGCTTTTTTTCGTTACTTACTGAGTATTTTTCAGTCATATTTTTAAATCTATAATATCTTCTTGGCTCTCTAATGAATCTTCCTAATAATAAATATTACTTTCTTAATTATTAAACTATTCTTCAACTGAATAATTATTACTCAAAAGTTGTTTATCATTTTCGATTAGTTCTAAATTACAATTATACATCAATTTGTCTGTATCTTCTTTATTTTTATACTGTTGCTGCTCATAAAATACCTCATTCAGAATATTTAAAATGTTTTCTTTTTCTGAATACCTTTTAGTTGAATTTTTTGATTAAGTCTCTATTTTGAAGTAATTTTATCCCTAGTATCTTATAGTTGATTCAGATAGATTTAGTTAGCTCCTTTCATGAACATTATTTTCTTAAATTTTCTGTGATAATACAAAAGAGTACTTGTTGATAATTTTCTTCTTTTCTATTGATTTTCTTGAAGTATGTTCTGAATTTTATAAATTTTCAATCAAGTTTCTGGATTTGTCAAACTATCAATTATTTTATGAAGAATAGGGTCCACTTTTGGAAAAGCATAAGAAAACATATATTTTTTGCATAACTCTATATATTATCAAATGGTTTAATTATAACTTTGATACTCTTATCTATATTATCTGTATTATTTTTAATTTTATAAATAAAATGAATAATATTATATTTTACATATATAAATTAATCAATTAATAAAATTTTTATATTTTATGAATAACAAAGGGAAATAGAATAAAAGATATTATTTTTTAAAATATAAAAATATCCAAGTATTCTTAGTTATTTTGCAAAAATTTATAGCATTTTTATTTAAATTAAACTTTTTGATAAATTTAAAATATTATCAAAAACTCTATTTCGCAAAAATAATTCGTTTGCGAGATTGTGATTTTACGACGTTTTACGGTAATATAATAAAAATTAGAGGGGAAATTGGAATTAAATTGAAGAAATGATATTCTAGAGAAAATATTTAATTTAATATAATTAAACTTTATTAAGATTTTAAATTATTTAAATATAGAATTTATGCTTTTTGGTTTTTCAAAGCTCAATATTTTCTATATTTACTCTATTTAAACTTTTTCTTCTATTAAATTCTTTTACCTCTACTTCTCTTCTATCTACATCCGACAGTTTCCTGACTAATTATTAAGAAAATTATATAAAAAATTTATTGATTTAATCAATATAATAAAAGCAAATTAAATAATAATTTACAAAAAGGAGTGTTTCTATTATCTTTTTCAAATTTTTCTCTTTCCTGATAAATGATTTTCAAAGACTTTGCAATCCCATTACTAAAATTAATGGTAAAATCCTTGAGGGTTTTGAACCACTCTATATATACTTTTTTCAGAAAAATATCATCTTTAAATATTTCAAACATTTCAATAAAGACCTTAAATTATAAATATTATTACACTTTTATCCCATTCTATGATATAATCGAAATTTAAATATTTATAAGAGTTGTTGAAATTATCGTTATTGAAATTCGTTATATTTAAATTTCTATCAGAATTTTTACGTCTCTTGTTGAGAATTATGTTCTCTTGATTGTTATTTTCAAGGATATTTTGGTTTATTAAATTTTCTTCTTCTAAAGAACTATTTTTATGAAAATTTAAATTGACTTCAGAAGCATCTATTTTCGCTGATAAAGCTTTATCAAATTTCTTGAATTCTATATCATCTTCATAAAACTGTTTTTTACCAGGCTCAAGGTAATTTTGAATTAGGCTTTCAACACCAATCCAGCAATTTTTTTGAATTTTCCTATTGGCTAATCCAAGTCTTTTTACTTCCACATAAGAATGATCGGATAAATCTGCCACATAAAAGATTTTATTAAATTCTTCTCCTTGCTTTATGAAAAAATTAGAATCTTTTATTAATTAAATAAAGATTTTATAAGATAAAAAAATAAATGTATAATAATCTAAGTTAATAATATATATGTTTAATTTATTTATAATGAATAAATATTCATCGATTTTACCTAAAGCTTTTATTTTTGCTGAGCAAGTCAAACACAAAAACTCTAGATTTGAAAAATTATTTGAAAAAAAATTTGAAAAAATTTTTTTGAAAATATCTTCTTTTATCTTGGGATTGATAACATAATTGTTGATGTCTAAAATTTCATAAGTATAAAAACCATTATTAATTTCATTTTGATGATAGATTCGAATTTTTTTATTTTCATCATCGTCTTTATTCAAAGTAAATTTTGATTTTAAATATTGCTTTTCTTTAATAAAACTTAGCATTTTATTTATCTTATTTCTTTGTTTTAACAAATACAAAAAATGCAAAAAAGAAAAGAAGCATAAAATTATTAAATCATAATGTAGAACAGAATTTTCATTGTTCTTAGGTAAAGATTTATTTATATCAGGAATGCTATTTTTTACATCCGTTGTATTCTGTAAATAAAGTAGGTTTGTCAAATTTCCTTTATTTGGTAAAATTTCTTCACGTAATAATTCTATTTTATTCGGATTATAATAAAAGTCTAAAACAATATTAATAATAGAAAAAACAAATAGTGTTAGATCCAGTCCTATTTTGACTATAAATTTATCAGAAGTTACAGAAGTGAATAAAAAAGGAATTATTAATATTAAAGATTCTTCGTTGTTGCAGATAAAAAAGCTGCTATAAAGATTTGTAGAGAATCTGCCATCCATCAATGATTTTAAATAGTCAAATTTCAAATTATAATTTTATTTAATAGTTAATAAAACTGATTTAAAATTAGACATTTGACTTAAAAAATATCTTAATTATTTTATTTCATATTAATTGGATAAAAAAATAAAGTTCAAAATACTAATAGGATGTATATTGAATACAATAAAAAAATTTAAAAATAAAATATATTTATTATAGATTATTTAAAAAAGTTATGAAAATATTAAAAAATAAATATGAGTTCAAGTTTATATTTAACTGGAGTTGCGATTGACAATAAAAAATCAAGAATTAAAGAAAAATTATTTAAAAAAGAAGAAACTAAAACTAAACAAAGTATAGTTATTGAAGACCCTTTAAATACAAATGGAAATCATAATAGAAACAATGATAGCATAAATGAAATTCAAAATGACAATAGAGTAAAATTCCTCGCTATGCATAAAAGATCCAATAGTTCTTTAATTAATATTAAAAGAAAAAAGCAGGAAGAAGAACAATTTATTTCCAGTGCAGAGCAGCATTTAGTTGATTTTATGATTCAAGATGAAACAAAATTTGCAGATTTAGATAACATTGAAGGTTTTTATAAAAGCGAAATTGATAAAAACAATAAAATATTCGATTCAAATAGAAACAAACTTGAAAGGCAGAAAAACGATATGGAAGCTTTAGACCTAATGATTGAAAAAGAACTCATTGATAATTTGGACTATGATTATGATAACATTAAAAATAAGTATGAAGATGAAAAGAAAAAAATACTACAAGAAATGGCTAATAAAGAATATGACATGATAAACTTAGAGGAAATACGTAAGGGTTTATATGAAAAAAAAGTATACTAAAAACTATTTATAAATTTATTAGGATTTAAATAGGAAAATTTTATTACAAATTAATAATAAATTCTATTTAATTATTAAAAAATCTTAGAACGAACTGCAAAAGGAATTTCTGGAACAAGTAAAATATGAAGAAAATATAAGAAAACAATATGAAAAATACTTAATAATAAAAAACAAAGCAGAGATAACAATGAAAAACAAGCTAAAATTACTAAAAGAATTAAGGAGCTTTGAAAATATGAACTCAATAAAATATGAGATTGTTCTCCACAAAAAGAAAAAGCTTTACAACGATTTAAAAGAAAAAGTAAATATGATAAAAGAAGAATCCTCAGATTTATATAATCAAATGGAAAATATGAAAACAGAACAAAAAAATAAAAAGCTTTTAATGATGGAACACGAAGAAAAGAACAAAAAATACTTAAAGGAAATTAACTCAATGATCAGAGATAACATGAACATTAAAGTAAATTTGAAAAAAAGTATGAGGATCTTAAATGTCGAAACTGTTAATGAAATCATAGAAATATGCAATAAAAAGAAATATTTTGAGGAGAGTTTAAATATGCAATTTCAAAACTTAAACAAAGAGCTAAATTTTTTAAATACGCAATTAACTGAATTTCAAAAAGAAATTCATGACATAGAAAATTATATAAATGAAAAGCATGCAAATACAGAGAACACAGAGCCCAATGAAGATATTAAATCTTCTCATTTTGATTGTGAGTTGGAAAATATAAGAAAATCCAATATGCAACTCTTTGAAAAAGTGAGAAACACTGATAGATTAATCAATAAAGTTTGTAAAAATATTATGATAAATGATGATAAATTAAACTCTGTAATCCATATTTTTCAAAGAACACAAGCAAAGAAACTTTACGCAAATCAAAAATCACAGAAAAATTTGTTTAATTTAAATCCTGAAGAAAATGCATTTAGCCTTTTGGTTAGAAATATAATCAAAAATAAAAATAGTAATAATTTTGATATTGATTCAGGAAATTCTAATATTGATATTGTCATAGACAGCAGCTATAAATTGCATAATTTCAATAATGAGAAAAGCTACCCTATATTATTTGATTATTCTGTTGATTCATCGATTAATAAAAAATCAGGTATTTTTTAATGACATTTATTATTTATTTCTTTTTGAAATCAAATTCAATAAACTTTTTTTAATTTAAATTTTTATATTATTTAAAAAGATATTTAAAAACTTAGTGATTACAATTCTACATGTTTTTTCGATCTTCGTTTTTAAAATTATCTATTGTGCGTATTATTTCTTGACAAAACTTACTCAAGAAAATTATAATAGAAAGGAATCCAGAAAAGATAGCAATATAAATAGCATGAGTCAGGCCAATTTCGCTGTTATTATTCCCACAATATCAAAAGACTTCACAGAAAACATGAAAACTTTTACCACTATAATTCTTAATAATAAAAATTTCGTTATAATTACAAAGCCAAAAAGTGGAAAAGAAATTCAAACAGAAAAACCAACAACTAGAGATAATAGCAGTCTTAGACCTAGGAAAGATCCTATTCCAGAAAAATTCGTCAACAGTACCACAATAAGTGCAATATATGAAAAATTTTTATCTGAAAACATTGGAAATAAAAGAGAAGCAAATAAAAAGTCTGTAAATAGACCACAAACTAAATCAGTTATAGGCGATTTAAATAGAAAACTAGAAAGTAGATTGATTAAAAATATATCAAAATACACAAATGAACTTGTTATCAACGATCTTGACTTTATAAATAAAGGAAAAGGCAAAGCAAGAGGACACACTTCAGGCAACATTAATATTAAAAACAATGCTCTGATGGCAAGGAATGAATTTGATGCGCAGAGAAATGCTGTTCTTAGCAGAGGAAGTAAACTATATGATTATAATTAAAATTAAATTCTAAAAACATTCTTATAATAATTATCTCAATTAGATTTTCTTATAAAAAAAACCGAAAATTCCATTAGAGTTAATGAAGCAGCTGATCTTAAAGGTATAGTAAATTCAGAAGATTCCTATATAACTGATGATGAAAAGAAAGCTAAACCAAAAGTTTATAAAAAAAAAGAAATAAATTTATTTGGAGCAAACGGAAACAATCAAGATATAGACAAAAATCTAATGTATAAGAGATTAGGAGACTTACAGAATTTAGAACTCAAGTATTTCAAATCAAGAGAAGATGCAGAAACTAAAACATTTACAAAAAGCAAAGAAAAATTCTCAAATATGAAAAAAGCATTGTAAGATAAATTTTTAATTAAAAAGGCTGTTGATTATAGATACCATTTTCAACACTCCAAAATTATTTAAATCTAAATTAGCTTTAACGATGTAAAAACAAAAAATTTGATTAAAATGGTTCCAGGTCAATTGCCAAATAAAGAAGTTTTTATGAAAAATATCAGTAACGTAAACTCAAGTATAATTTTAAAAGAGAAATATTTCATTGAATCGAACCCTCAAATAGATTATTTAAATGAATTATTTAATGATAATTTCCTCAAGGATAATGATCGCCTAATTCAAAATTACCATGAAAACAAAAGAAATATTTTGAAATCTTCTCAACTTAAGAAAATGACAAATGTAAATAATAATTCTACTAATGTTAATGCTTCTACTAAATTTATTTCTGGGATTATAGATCAGACGAACTCTCTTCGGAAATCAGTAAATTCAGTTCATTCTTACGATAGAAAAGAGAATAAAAAAAACTTTTCTAGCATGAATACAATAAAAAGTAATTTAATTTTTTTTTACATTTTTTCCTTTTTATCCCTTTAATTTAACTAAATATTTTTAAAACTCTAATCAGATAATTCAAAACTCCCAAGCATATATAAAGATTGAATTATCTACTTAACTTTCTTTTCTGTGTGTGAATAAAAATTTTATTTATTTTATTCAATAATATTTAATTCCTCTTTTATTTTTATATATTAATAAACGATAAATTAATTATTTTTACTAAATTTGAACAATTTATCTAGTTTCCATAATAAATTATTTGTAATTTTTCGTAAAATTTTTTATTTAAAACTAAAAATTTTTATTATTATTATTAATCATGAACAAATTCTAAATAAATATAATCATTATCTAATTCTAAATAAATAAATTGCTAAATGAATAAAAAAGTAATTTTTATTATGAGAATAATTTTTAATTAGTTATTTATTATGAAAATTCTTGGAAGTTATTCAAAAAAACGTTATTAGTGAATTTATGATTTTATATGAATTAACTCAAATTCAAAAATGATTATTTAAATTTTTCTATTCCCCCATCGTAAAAATATTTACTTTTCAAGTAACTATAATAAACGCATTTCCTAAAAATTTTTTAATTTTAAAATAAAATTAGACCACGGAATTTTCAATATTATGATTATTATTCGGATTATCATTAATTTCGTTTAAAACGATATTTTCTTGGTTTTGATTAATTTGATTATCAGCATTATTTTCATTGTTTTCATTATTTTCTACAAAATTATCTATTTCAGCTCTTTGCTGATCTAATCCAATAATTACTTGATTCCTTCTTAATTCCCATCTCATCAAACACCAACAACAAAAAATCACAAATACACAAGGGAGTGCTAAAAGGAAAAATAAAAAAGTCAAACTAATTAGTGGAAACAAGAAAATCCCGGTATTGAAAAAAAAACCTAATGCTACAAGATTTGTTGCCTTCTTTATTAAACTTGATCTAAAATTAAAGCATTTTATTTTAAAATAATTATTATAAATATATATTAACAATATCGATGCTAAGAAGGATATAAACACAAGAGCAATTAAAAGAAGAAAGATTGGTAAAAGAATAAAAGCAAAAATACAATTGAAAATTTTATAAAAAAATCTCAAAACAGGATATCTGATCATTAAAGAATTTTGATCTACAGACATAAGACCATAACAGCTACTACGAATATTTGAAAAATGATTGCCAGTGTATTGCTCTAGACATATCCAACAAAATTCATATTTACATTCTAAATTAGCACATGTCATATGATTGCAGCCTTGATTTTTCTGTATATAAAATCCGCATTTAGGACATCTTTTTACATGTTGCAAGTCTTTGATAGCTTTATTAAATTCAATTTCCTGTTTTAAATCGCACTTTTGACCAGGATGAGCTTCGCTTTTACATTTTAGGCAAAAATAATGATTGTTATCTATACAATAAAGAAAGCATTCATTATTATTTGATGTATTTTTGAGCTCTATTTCTTTAAAACGTCTATTTATATCGTTTCTCTGGCTTTCATCTATTTTTACAACTTCAATAATTTTCAAATCTATTTCATTACGATTATCCTCTTTAATATTATTTTCAATATCAAGATTGTTATCTATTTGATATATATCTTGTTGATTTTCGTTTAATCTTTCATCATTATTTTTTAAAATAGTATAGCTATCACAATTTAAAATTGGGCAAAATACAGCATTAGGGATTTTGGATATTTTCGTCCTTTTCAAAAATTTTTTATATCTTAAAAAATCATTTTCTAAAATCAAAAGTTTTATATTGGATTCTTCTATAAGAACTTTACAGATTGCTTTTCCCAAAGGACATTCAATTTCAAATACATCTGAATTATTTATCTTGTTTATTATATATTCTTTTACACAATCTCGGCAGAAAATGTGTTTGCATTGCAAATCATAAGGATCATTTATTTCTCCTTGACAAATCTCACATATGCTTTCTGGTTCTTGAATAGAGTCATTAGATATTTTATTGTTAATATTAAAATTCGAGTTTTTAAAGCTATTAAAACTGCTAGCTTTTTTCCCTAATTCGATAAATTTAATATCTAATGAATGATTACTCATTATCTGATTAGATTGATAATCATGAGGAATCAAAGCATTCACATTCCTACTATTGGTGTTGTTGTTATTATATAATAGATTAGTTGAAGAATTTTTAGGAGAATTGTGATTACTAATTTTATCCTCGCAAATTTGGCATCTTTTAAATGTTTCTGAATTTTTTTTTCCAACGATATTATTATTGTTAAAATCTAATTCGAAATCAACAAATGGATGACTCCATTTCCCATCCACTTTAGATAAATATTCTATAGTTTGTTCAATAGAAGAAACATGCAAATATGTAATTGCATTGTTTATTAATTTTAATTCGAATCCCATTTCTAGTAGGTTTGTTTGTATCTCTTTAGAATTCAGTTTTTTGAAACGTACATCTTTAGTAAATAATATATCAATATTTTGATTATTATTGCTCTTTGGAGATTCATATGCTTTGATATTTTTAATTTTATATCCGATACTATTATTTAAAATGGAGGTTGGATTAAATTTTTGATCATTAATTACTTTAATATCTTCTTCTTCGGAGTTGAAATTTAAATTATCAGTAATAGCCTTTTCTAATCATGAGTTATAATTTAAGTTGTAATCAGATAATAATCAATTTTAATTATGAATAAAAATAAAACTTATATTTTAAAGTTAAATGATTTATCAATTATAATAATAATTTATCGAACTAAATACACTAATCATTACTTGAATTCTGTTTTTTAATTTGAAAGTTATCGGTATTTTCTTTAATCTCTTCTTCAATTAATAAATTCCTTTTTAAATTTTCACCATCCATTTTTGAAATTTCAACTTATTTTAAAAAATATTCCTTATTTAAGGCAAATAAAAATAATCTATGAAAACAATAAAGATTGTTTAAACAATATTAATTTAATTCTTTCGCATAAATTAATATAATGCTATATACTAATAAAAAGATTTATTGGGGATTGGGGATTGGGGATTGGGGA
>Ga0194116_10007223_pt1 | contig 11558 bp, 16 predicted proteins | sample TA2MahsurfametaG_4_FD_148617 | JGI IMG/M metagenome (GOLD analysis project Ga0194116, IMG submission 148617) | Freshwater microbial communities from Lake Tanganyika, Tanzania - TA2015008 Mahale S9 surface | ecosystem: Environmental > Aquatic > Freshwater > Lake | place: Tanzania: Lake... | reverse complement strand
ACGATCACATGCCACATAATGCTGTAGCTTTCTGTATTTAGTGTTGAATACCCACAATTCATTTGCGCCGACGATCTTGGATGGATCGATACTAACCAGCTTTAATTCTGGGAATTCCTTCATATACTTAAGCTTGCGAACATGTTGATCCGCACTTTTGGTAGTCTTTCTTCTCGCTCTGGGCTTCTTCTTCTGATTTCGCGCCCAAGTTTCACAGTCTGCAATTATTGCTCGAAAGAAATCTCGAACAGCGATTAGATGCTTTTTACTATACGACGAATAACCTTCAACGACCTGTATATCGCCTTTATTTAGCGCGAGTTCAATTTCGTCTAGTTCATCACGATACATATCGCCCAGCCTCACTGCAACCATGGGCCCAACCTTCTCGGCCAATAGCCATTCATAGCAATTGAATGTATGCTTCGGATCTGAGAACATCTTATCGACTTGATCATCGATATAGGCGGACTTATTATGTGCAGACAAACGAATATTGTCGTGTACTGAACCGACGGCCGTTGTCTGGGTCTTGATCTTATTTTTTTCAAGTTTCTCCATTCCAAGGCGGATCATATCTTGTAGCCTGGTATCGAATGCCTTCTTACGGTCATCCGACAAAATCAGTCCGCGTAATTGCATTCGACATTGAGATAGGAACCAATTGGGAATTTGCCAACAATCTAGCGCATTGATAGCACGAACATCATCGCTTGTGGCCGCATTTTTACTGATATAGTCCGCTACGAGCTTATTCTTATCTTTATCTGCCACTGCATAATTATACCAATTATACGCATTCACAATACGGCGCTCATTATCATCAATCTTAGTTGGATCGAAGTTAGCCCAGCTAGGTTCTGCGCCGATAAATCTAAATAAGTCGGCGGCAATTTTAATATCTTTCATATCAATTCGCCATAGAGCTTAACAAAGCATTCCACTGTTGCGCTCGTATATTCCAGTTGTAGAAATTATCAAAGTACATTTTCTGAAACTTTAGCTTATTCTGATTGTTCTCCTGCCAATATTCACGGATCATCATGTGAGCAATAGCCGCAAACATATTAGCATGTGCATTGTAATCTTCATTGAATCCATACATCGTAGCAAAGTTGGCGCAGGTTTCGGGTAGAGCCGCAAAATTTGGACATATTACATTACATCCAGCACTCATGGCTTCGATCACGGAGATGCATGAGGTCTCTGGCCAGATGTTGGGGTATGCATAAACATGAGCCTTTTTTAGTGCCTCGCGCACGACTTCATTGGGTTGATACCCGTGATACGTCATATTGGGATGATCTATAATTCGCTGGAAGATATTCTTGTATTGGTCATCGCGAGCATTCCATCCATAAATCTTAAACGACGAATATACGTCCAGATGAATATTGGGCACACTCTCAGCCAGTTTTTCAAAGACAGGAACAAGAAGCTCCAGCCCTCGGTGTGGTGTGGTATGATAGATAAATCGAATAATCGAGGACTTCTTATCGTCGGGAGTAAGCGTAATCGGTTCAATTGCATTTTGAATGACCACTCCCTTATTGAAGGGAACGCCCAGCCCGATATTGAAGGTGGCCTGCTGATAGTGCGACACAAAAATTAATTTGGAAAACCGATCTAAGCTCTTCTCATCTTTAAGGTGCTGACTTTCGGGATCGTCCCATGTGTCATGTAGAACAAGAATATTACTCTTATCCTTAGAGATATTTTCTTCCCGCACGCGCGAATGAATAAGATTGAACTTGGCAAGAAGTTCTGGAGGTACTCGATTACGAATCTGCTCGGCTATCATTTCGGTACCGCCGCGCGCGCCGATATGCGAATACGTGCCGTCGCTATTCGGATCGATGTTCTTTGACTCACTTTTGAGCCCAGTAATATTAAGTTTTGTCATTACTAAATTTCTTTCGACGGGGTATAGACCGCGGGCAAAGTTACATCCAATACCGAATCGACGCGGAAGCTTCGCCAACCCATGGCATCGATATCCCATACCGCGAGAACATTCGGATTTTCTTTCGTAGTTATTTCCTCGACATCTTTCTGAGGAGGAAGATATTCCCTGAGTAGCGTACATTTCATAGTACGTTCTTCGCCATTCACCTTGATAAATCGAACGGTAATCACATTATTGAGGGCTGCCTCAAGCAGTCCAATTTTATCATACGTCATATATAATATCCTCATCATAATTGCTGTTCATGGCAATAACCCGGTTGAGATAATCAATCGCATCATCATAATTAAGAAACGACCGCCCAGTTATGATATAGTCCCATTCGTCCATGCGCCATGGACGACCCATAGCTCGAAACTGAGTCATTAGATTGAGTGTGCTTTTAGCTTGTGTTGCGGTCATGTCATCATGTCAATCATTTGTTATTTCATTATATATCATGATAATTGCAATGTCAACCGCTTAATGGTGCCGGATGAGAGATTCGAACTCCCGACCTGTGGTTTACAAAACCACTGCACTACCACTGTGCTAATCCGGCATTCTATCAATACCTAAATTTTGTACTTGATCCGCGCGCGATTTAGTGATCTACTATCTATATCCGTAAATTTACGCAACAGCTTAAAATATTGATTTACAAACGCCTTATCATGATCATCATATCCAAGAGCATGGGTTAGTTCATGAATTAAAATCACAATATTGCGCTGATTTCTCGCGAGCACAATTCCATAGTATTTTTCATAGTAGCTATACAGAGATCCATTATATTTTACACCACGACCTGCGCGAATATTAGGCAGTGGATAGTAATCTCGACCAGATGTGGAAAATAAATCGTGCCATATTTTCATGGCTATGCGACGTAGCTTAGCCATCGGCATATTTCTACTCAGAGGATGCCCGTGAAAGTATTGGGCCTCGAATAGATATACCCGGCGCGTATTCCATCCAGAACTAGTCATTTTTTAGCGCCTCTTTGCGTTGCGTTTCTTCCGATTCTTTTTTTCTTTAGATTGTAGATGTTCAATAAATTCTTCTAGATCCATCATTCCCTGTTTATCATGACAATGTTTACACATAATAACACCATCTTCTGTTTTTCCACCATAAGCATGTGGTTTATCGTGTGCTAAAACACAATCATCTACCGATTCCATTTTATTTCCACCATAACGACAGCTTTCTGTATGCAAATCGATATAACAGCGACGCTTAGCTTCAATAAACTTTTGATATCTAATATTCCGCGGAACACTCCTTTTGCTATCTAAAACTGTGATGCCACATTCCTCAGGATTTCCGTTATTTGCCTTTAATAATTCATCCCACATAATATTGGCTGCACGGGTAGTCTTTTCTCCGTCAGAATAAGACTTTGAGTAGTTTCGTACCAATTCTTTGATATTGGTTTCTTCATCCTCTAGATTGAGGGCAGTTTTAGTTGAATATTCATTTTTCGTTTTTCCTGTCAACTTCACACGAATGTCCTCAAATTCGTCCTTGAAAGTATCCATATCTAATTTGAAATTTTCTTTATACTCCTCTTGTAATTTGAACCAAATTGCATGTAAAGCTGCAAACATGTCCTGACTAATTTTTTTGCCAATCTTCTTTCTATACGTCAAACAAAAATTCCAAAATTGATCCACATGATCCCAAGCTTTTTGCGGAACCTCAAAATCACCATTTTTTTCCATTTTCAATAATTCTTTTGTATCATTTTCACCAGCATCACAATTGGACATGTTCATACTCTTATGTAATGCGACGAAATTATAAGTGTGCCAAATTGCTCTTTCATTGACATTAGTAAAATGTTTAGCCGTATCATCATCAGTCAACGTAAAAATTTCATGACAATCGTTATCACCATATTCTGGATATGATCTCGACAACTCACGAATTTTTCTACAAATTTTGGACTGATCATCAGACATAATCATTTCGTAAGCATTGACTTTAGTTGTGCTATTGAGTCCCTTGAAAATTTCAATAGCTTGCATAGAAGTACAAATTTTTTTTTCCATATTTATTTTTCTCGACATCAAATGATCTTTTTCATTCGGAGTCATTTTGTTCCAATTTTTCTTTTCTCCATTGATAGTGCAACTAAATTTATTATTCATAAAATCTCTAATACCACGGCAACGATGACCACCATCGATAACCAGATAATAATTATTTGGATAAATCCTTTTTATCTCTTCTTCTTCACAATTTCTAATATCTCGAACAGTAATTAGCCCAATACCAATACCATTGTATAAACATTGAATAATTCCTTTATTTTTGTCATTATCCGGATTAGCTTTGACGGGCGGTCTTTGACCAACGGGATTACAATTTAGTTCTTCGCGAAGCATCATTTGACAAAGTTTTTCAACCGACAGAGTTTCGGTTTTTGACTCGATTATAGGATTTTGGTTCTTCATTTCGATTTTCTTTTGTGCTTTAGTCATATCAAATTCTCCACATTACATAATGATCATTTTCCTTTCAGAAAAGGAAAATCATAGATCATCATTATGATTAGGACTTTACACTCATAAGCTGGTCTATCACCGTCTGAGGCACAATAGTCTTTACCTTTGGTCCCCAAGAATTACCATGCTTTGTAGTAGTTTTACTATATTTGGTGCTAGTGATCATATAGCCCTGACCCGGCACAAACGCCGCAATCGGAGTATCATACGAGAAAAGAACTTCCACACCCTCAGGTAATGCAAGAACCGCGACATTGTTAGACATTCGTGTAAGTTTCATCATATTATAATCCTAACATAGCTTAGGGCATTTGTCTACCAAAATCGACGGTAATATTATTGCTTTGTTAAGGTATTATGAGCAATAATATTACTCTACTGATTTACGTTGCGATATACCCAGGCATTATCATGTTCTGACCAATACCACACTCTACGAATACCGGCTACGGTTATGGCCTGCCAGCACGCCATACACGGGTGACTGGCCCTGATCCTATTGGCAGCCCACCGAGCCACGATCATATCGCAACCCGTAACATCCGTCCGCGCACAAATAAGAGAGTGCATTTCGGCGTGTAGCCAAGTATTGTTGCGCTTATATGAATGAGCCCAGCGCATCATATAACGGGCTTGCCGTGGATGAGTCTTTTTCTGGCACCATCCGGTAGATATCACACTCCGCCGATCAAATATAACGGCACCAAAATGGTATCCAGACGCATTAGCTGATTTGGCAATAGAAATTACATAGTCTTGATGAAGCTTCATATTATTATTATACACAGTCATAGTCATATTGTCAAGCCATGGTTGACTTATTGCTAAAATTGTAAACTATCAATCCCATAAAGAAGATAGATATACTCCGAATAGGCGATTAGCATTCTGTTTACGATCCTGCATGATTTCCAGTAACTCTCTTCCGCGCTCTTCTGGGAGAATGGAAAAATAAATATCTTTCTCTTTGTTTCGTGCATCAGTATCGAACGCCCAGATCATTTCATCCAATATCCAATTGAATCTATCGAAATGATAATCATCAATATCCCACTCGTTCTTTTTAGCTGGAGCTGCGGTCGAACGAAGATGCTCGGGAACATCCGAATCTTTTACATAAGGAGCTCCACATTTTTTTAACTTTAATTGAATCAGCATGGGATGAACGATACTATAAATAGTCTCGTCCATATTCCAGATATCATAATGATCGATTCTAATCTTAATTCTTCGCTTGAATATAGAGCGGGCCATCACCCACTCACAGAAAGTGTTTACCCAAGTGTCGCATAAATATACTGCGATTGTGTCGCGACGTTCTTCCGATACGCCAAATATCTTTAGACAGTCAGTCAACATGTATGGGCTAATATACAAACTCCTATAGGGACCCATATAAATTTTCATAATTTTACTTCTTTGTTTTTCATACTTCGCCGTATATGTAAGCCGCGCTCACCGCCTCGGTGCTCATTACCGGATTTGATTAGGAGTTTATATTTCATAATACTTTACCGAGTAAAGAGTTAAAATTTGGTCGGCGCGGTGGGATTCGAACCCACAAGAAACAGTCGTCCACTGCTAAAGGCTTTATAAGGGCCTCCCCACCATCCCGGTGTCACGCCGATTAGTAAATTATACTATCCCTAATTTGAATTGGTGCCGAAGATCATATTCGAACTGACATCGTGCCGCTTCCAGAGCATGTGTCTCCTGACTTAATTTTATTAATACCTCCGCAATACGTAGGTACATCTACTAATTCCGCCACTGAAGCCTAACGCTTAGCATCCTCAACTATACGCCTGTATCCCTCCCAGCTGGGATGAATCTTATCAGGCTGTACGCTGGTGATTTCGATAACGGTATCTCCATAGATCGCCGCTACTTCTCTCACAATCTTTTGAATCTGCTCAACTGTTACTTTTGAGTTCGGATTGTTACCAAACGGAAGGATCCAATATACTCGTCTAGCGACGATCTTATTCCTCGCCTTTATGAGTTCCGACTTAGTGTTTACGCCGATGTGGTCGTTGGTGCCGAGGCTTATTACTGCTCGGTCGGCGTTTTTTGTAAGCACGTTCCATGACTGATTCCACTGCCAGGAGTTGATACCTCCCTTGCCGTATAACGCGCACTCTTTCCAGAACATCTGAGTGCCAACGGCTATTGAGTCGCCAATTATCATACAGTCTAACAACATAATCTCCTTTTGAGCATGGCTTTCTTATAGATATAGAGTAGAAAGACGCTCTGTCTGTCTCTCATTGATGCGTGACCGCGAAGTCGTTATGGCTTCGTTTCCCTGTGGGCCTGGACAGCAAATGTGATCGGCCTGTAAACGGACAAAATGCTTCGATATCGTTTCTCTTCCTAAGCGCATCAACAATCTCAGCGTAATATGCATATTAAGCGATTTGATTTTGATTGTCAAGTGATATAATTTAAGTTTAGATTCATGATCTATTTTCTTTCCATATTCATCGATTGTCGAGAAGGAGAATTCGTATAATGTTCACTCACTGTAACATGATCAGACACGATTGTCTAGTGAAATCGCTGATAATATTGTTACTTTGTTTGGGCAGCACACACAATAATATTATTGAAATATCGGTCTTGACTAAATCCAAGATGTTAAATTATTATGATCAACTCTTCTCCAGAAAGTTGGGCGGTTGTTCCAGCATCGTGTCGGTACCTGTTCGTAGCCATGTGCTGTTAGCTTTGCGCTAAACGCACGGCTCACTTCATTGCGTGATATTACATTTCCTGCGTGCAAATAGACATTGAAGTGTCCAATAGCACTAGAATTGAACGTGTTGGCAAATAGTAGATATTTTGGTTCGCAGTCGGTTAAAACCTCGAACAGATGTTCGATTGGTGCTTGAATATGCTCAAAATACTCCGACGCAAAAATCAGATCGGCCTTGATTCCTTTATGACTATCGCGCATCTTAAATCCGTTACCATCGCCGATATAACTTGACATTGCGTATTGACTGCTATCTTTGAAATTTGTACCATATACATCCGCGTTTGAAAATATTCTCTTCAGTTCAGCGGTCGTATATCCCGCTCCACATCCTAGATCCAAAACACTACCGACATCGGTCATCGACTCTACTATGCTTTTACCAAACATATACCGAGGCGATTGAATATATCGAAGATACCTCTTGGAATATTTTACCCAGCACAACCAGGTCTCGCAGAAATAATAGGGATCTGCATAAACAGTATAATCAGGATTCTTAGAATCTATTGCTAATGAATCGTACCATTTCTTTTCCATGCGTGCCATTTCTACGCTATCGCCACTATTGTACGGCTTCTTATCGTGGCGCTTGATGGCCGCTAGGATTTCTTTCCTAGCGATGTCAATATCAATGTCGCAAAATTTGGCACATAGATTTAGATATTCATCAAGAGCATTATTTTTTGCCATATCAGCCCTTAAAGTCAGTAATCAATTCCATACCGTAGTTATTGATGCCTACTGGAATCGAAATGTTCGGCTTCATGATCAATTTATTCTTTTTAAACTGATTGTAATCAACATAATGATGTTCGCGGCCATACCGAATGACCTTTGTTGTAACGTCTGGATGCATCTGATAGAGCATATGAGACTTAGGATCAGTGCCCTCAGCCGCATAGAACTCTGCGGTATTACCACCACCGAGTGTCTGCGTTGCGGCCTTGCCCTGCAAAAATGCGTTGAACTGGATGGTACATTGCCCAGCTTTCAATACGCGGAGACAGATATCGGTATCTTCATTGTATCTACCGCGCCATCTAAACTTACAGGTGTTATCAATCAATAACACCGAATAAATGCGAGTGTTTGTCACAAATGCAGGATATTTGCCATTGGGTGCAATGAAGAATCGATACTGAAAACCAGAGATAGGCACATTTTCAAATCTATCTACAAAGTCTTCGGCTGCGCGAAAGATAGCACCACTCTCTGTGCGAATACGAAAGTTCTGGTGCAATCGATAGAAGTCGGAGATATTATCATCTAGCACCCAGTGGCGCTTTGCCCCTAGGGCGATAGCATGATCCCAACACCAGTTACGCGCACGGCCCGGGCCATCGCCATGATTGGAGAACGGCAGTACCAAAATCTTCGCGGGGTCGATGACGGCCGCATAGGACTCATAGTCTTGTGGCTCAATAGCAATATAATATGGTACCTGCATACGTTCAAGTGATCGTGCCGTCAATCGACTATCAGCACGACCCTTCGATACGATATAGAGTGGATACTGTGGGTTGGTGTGATTACCATTGGATTCTACCCACCGCTTCTTTGCGTTGGCGTCACGATCTAGCTTAGGATACCAAATGCTGCTGGTGTTTTCAGATAGATTTTGCTGAACAATCTTCGCAAACGCAATGTATCCAGCTTTATCATAAAACCGCATATCAATTTTATGATACGGCTCACAGTCTTCCTGCTCGTACTCAGGCATGCCTGTCCAAAGCTTGCGCCACTTACTATCGGCGTTAGGCTTCAGTTTCTTCTTAGGTTTCTTGGGTATAGCGTCCTTATCTAGAAACTTATACTCACTGACCTTATCAGTACTATCGAATAGTAATGATCTGGATTCTGGATACCAAATCTCATCGATCAATACGTCTTGCTTAATAAGATTGGCAAATTCTCGCAAGTCTTCTTTGGTGCGAAAGCTGACATAGATTGACTTATAAGCGCCGCCAATATTTTTGATCGTCGATTTGTACTTCGGTGTCTGATTGGCAAAAGTTGGATCATCGATGAAATTGGCTACAGTCGGCATCGATTCTGTCGCCTTGAGATCCATGCAATTATCGTATACTGTGGATTCTTTAATAATGCTCTTCATTGATTCCTACAGAGTCTCACATAAACTATCATCTTCACATTTTACCGTATTGGTAGGCCCGGCAGGACTCGAACCTGCGACATAACCGTTATGAGCGGCTCGTTCTGACCAACTGAACTACGAGCCCATATAGTTCTTAGTACGTAAGCTGTCGCCTTATATTTCATAGACCACATGAAAACTGTCAGATAGATCATAAACCTATCTGACAGTTCATAGATTAGAACCTGAATGTAGTACCCATGGTTACGACATTCTCCTTTGCATGATTAGTCATGCCCTGAAGGTAACGATAACGAAGATCAAGGTCTGTGTTTGGAGTAACCGCAGTTCGCATACCTCCGCCAACATTCCAGACGCCCTGATTAAGGCCATTCTGCCACTGATAACCTAGACCAGTCAGCGCATAGGGTGTCACCCTAAGACCCGAAATAGGATACTGAACAATTACGTTACCAGTAAGGTACTTGGACGAGTATGGCTGTGTACTAACTACATGGTCGAAGTTCGCTTCGCCACGCACATATTGATTGACCTGATAGCCACCAAGAGCGCCAATAGCAAGCGCGCCCCGATTAAGCGCAGCGCCAATCGTCGGACCAGCATAAACGTATGATGACGAGCGTACTTCCTGTGCCGTAGCATCGAAAGTCGTCATCATGACGAGAGAGGCGGCGGCGAGTGCAAAAATATTCTTCATATTAATATTCCTTTGATTGTTTCAATTGAGTGTCGGTAGATAAGTTACGTATATGTACATTACATAATTTTTACTCCGTTGTCAAGTTATTAATTTAGTCGTCGGATTTACGGTCACCGAATATCTGTAGAAGATGAATGAAGATGTTAATAAAGTCTAGATATAGTGTTAGCGCACCCATAATCTCAGCTTTGTCGTAATCTCCCTTGCCCGAATAAATCTGGATACGAATGCGTTGTGTATCATAGGCAGTAAGCCCTGTGAAAATGATCACCGCCAGTATGCTAATAAGCATTTGCATCATGCTATTTTGTAGAAATATATTCACAATAGCAGCCAAACAAATACCAATAAGACCGACGATTAGAAATTGTCCGAAACTTTCTAGGCTTCGTTTAGTGAAATACCCATACGCGCTCATCGAAAGAAATAATGCAGAACTTACAAAAAACGCAGTGATGAGCGAATCGGCGGTATATATTGCAAAAATAGTCGCGAGACTAGCACCACTGGCTACTGAATACAAATAGAACAATACACCAAGAGTTTTCGCACTTAGTTTTTCTGCACCAAAACTCATAACGAGAACAAAACCCAGAGGCAATAGAATCACTGGCCACATTAACCATGTCTTGAATAATATCGCCATTAGCTCTAAATTCTGCGAGATTATCCACGAAACAGCACCGGATATAGCCACGCCTGATGCCATGTGGTTATACACGCGTACCATGCTACTATTAATGTCATCGACCGTCGGGAATTGAAAGTGTGTGTCCATCATTACATTCCTATTCTGTTAGAACCATCAACTCGTATATAGCGCAAGCTATGGCGGTATTATCGACGCATTTTTGCAATTTCTTTGGCGTCATCATGATTAAATACGGGAACCATGTTACTTTTGTGCATCGTAGCAATGCCGATCAACTTATTTCCCGTATAGGTCTTAGGCTCTGGTTTGGCGCACGCGCCCGATGTAATGCCATATTTTGAATGTGAGGGAATTTCAGCAGTCGGATTATGGTTTGCAGAAAAGTCGGCGCTATATTTTACAGGCTGAATCGATATCTTCTTTCCTACGTTGTACTTCATATGTAGCTGAGCCAATGCCTTTTGCTCGACCATATATCTAGCTTTTTGGGCTGCGCTCTTGAACCTGATATTTCGACGCTTCTTATAATTAGTCGTGGTCATATGTGGACCAACAAGATGCATTGTCATGTTATTTCACTTTCACTTATCGCTTAGATCGGCCCATGGAGTAAAAAATGTCGAAGCTTTCATGTCATCAGTCCAAGTATGGGCATACTCGTTATCCTGATGCTTATGAAAAATCCTATCGGTCGAAGCACATTATTCATCAAATATGATTATAACGTACCGTATGGCGTTTGTCTAGCAAAATCTTTGGTAATATTAATATTACGTAATGATTTAGGCCTGCCTCGTCATGAAATTTGGACGCATTGTCATGGGATTAAAGTATTCATCAAATACATCCATCACGGTGTCCATGCTAAAACTCCTAC
>Ga0194116_10007222_pt1 | contig 11559 bp, 10 predicted proteins | sample TA2MahsurfametaG_4_FD_148617 | JGI IMG/M metagenome (GOLD analysis project Ga0194116, IMG submission 148617) | Freshwater microbial communities from Lake Tanganyika, Tanzania - TA2015008 Mahale S9 surface | ecosystem: Environmental > Aquatic > Freshwater > Lake | place: Tanzania: Lake... | reverse complement strand
AAACCAACAAGTAATTTTTATTATTCACTGTAATCATCCATCAGAATTAGATGCCGAGGTGACACAAGCCCTAAAATCTATACAAAAAGTTGGCATTCCTATACTAAATCAATCCGTATTACTGCGCGGTGTAAACGATGACATTGAAACTATGAAAGCCTTACTAGAAACTCTTACTTTAGCAGGTATAATTCCCTACTACCTACACCAACTTGATAAAGCAATCGGGGCAGCTCATTTTGAAACATCTGAAACTACCGGCATAACACTTATCAAAGAACTCACAAAGTGTCTCCCTGGATACGCTATTCCAAAGTATGCCAAAGAGATCCCAGGTGAACCTTCAAAAACAATAATTCCCATATACCCATCCTAACTCATATTTAAGATTGTTATTGGAATTATTCATAGATATTCGAAATTCAACACTAAATATTGGCTGCAGATTGCATTCTATTTTTATGACGTATAAATGCTATTACATCCTCTCTACTGTCTTTAAACCGAGAATTTCGAGTCCTTTAGAAAGAACACGCGATGTTGCCTCACATAACAGGAGCCTACTAACTTCTTCAGCAGATCCTTCCACGCGACAATCTCTATAAAACGCATTAAACTTTTCAGCTAAATTATATAGATAATCGCACAATCTATTAGGCAGAAGATCTTTAGACATAGATTCTAAAGTTTCTGAAAATCTTCTTAGATGTAAGCCTAAACTGACTTCTGAAGGATGCTCCAACTTTAAAGAACCTTTATTAATAAAATCGCTTAATTGTTTTTGACCTTTTCGCTTTATACCCTGAATTCTAACATAAGCATATAGCAAAAATGCTGCAGTGTTACCTTCAAATTTCAACATTCTATCATAACTAAAGACATAATCTTTGACGCGATGGCATGATAGATCTGCATACTTTACAGCTCCTATTCCTAAGGCTGTAGCAAGCTCCATCTTTTCAGAAGATGAGGTATCTGGAAGCCTTTGCTCTATTATCTGTTCGGCCTTATTTACAGCTTCATAAAGCAAATCTATGAGCTTTTCAGTCTCACCAGAACGGGTTTTAAACTTCTTTCCATCTGGACCAAGAACAACACCGAATGTTACATGATCCAACTCCACTTTTGAAGGATCATAGTATCCTGCTTTTTCAGCCGCCTGAAACACTTGCTGAAAATGCAACGCCTGCCCTGCATCAGTAACACATATGATTCTATCAGCTTTTTCCACTTCCACCCTATGACGAACAGCTGCCATATCCGTGGTCTCATAGTTATAGCCACCATCAGACTTTTGAATAATCATAGGAAGAGGTTCACCTTCTCTACTTATAAAGCCATCCAAAAAGACACATTTGGCTCCTGAAGAAATGGTTATCAAGCCTTTATTTTCCATGTCTTTAACTATTTCAGCTAAATATGGATTATAAAATGACTCACCCCTCTCAATCAAATTTACATCCATTAGATCATAAATTTCCTTGAAGGCCTTCCTAGAAATATCGCAGATCATCTGCCATGCCTGAAGAGCTACGGGATCTCCTCCCTGAAGCTTAACAACTTCTAACTGAGATTGTTTTTTGAAATCGGGATCTTCATCAAATGTTTTCTTAGACAACTTATACCAGCTCATCAATTCAGATAAATCAGTCTTTTGTTTTCCTATAAGAACATCATGATGATACGTTTTAAGGTAGCATATTAGCATCCCAAATTGAGTACCCCAATCACCAACGTGATTTAATCTGAGAACATTATGTCCTAGAAATTCAAACAACCTAGCAAGACAATCTCCTATTATTGTAGATCTTAAATGGCCAACATGAAGTTCTTTAGCAATATTAGGCGAAGAAAACTCTACGATAATCTTTTTTATAGATTGAGGAAATGGGACCCCTAATCTTTGATCATTAAGAATTTGCTCAACTTCATTAGAAAGAAAAACAGAAGACAAGGTCATATTGATAAAACCAGGACCAGCAACTTCTAATTTTGAAAAAATTGAATCTCGGGAGCTTTTTAATTTTTCTGCTACAGCATCGGCAACTTGCCTTGGATTAATCTTTAAGTGTTTTGCTATTTTCAACGCGTTATTACACTGATAATGACCAAACTGTTCTTGATTAACTTGCATTACCTCCGGAACTAACAGTTGATCATGGCCAATAAGATCTTGACTGTATAAGCTTTGCAACACATCTTCAAGCAGAAGGAAAAGCCTATGCTGTATATTCTGCATCATTTCCTCTTTTATTGCGCGTGGTGATAATAGAGCTGTTCTGTTCTTTTGCCGATTTTATACTTCAATCGATATTCAACTAAAGAATTGGCCGCTTGGTTTGTGGAGCAATTGTTCTGTTCAGCTATTTCAAAAATAGTAGTTAATTGATCGTACAAACGATCCACTTTATTTCGTGCACTTTCGGGATTGTAACCTTCGACAGAAATCTCATCGGCTACGTTTATTAAACCGCCAGCGTTGATTACATAGTCAGGAGCATAAAGTATACCCTTCTTCATAAGCTCCTCCCCATCTCTTTCGGTTAAAAGCTGATTATTTGCAGCTCCGGCAATAATTTTGCACTTAAGACCGGGTATAGTGTTAGCGTTTAGAACCCCTCCTAAAGCACAAGGGGAAAAGACGTCGCATTCAACCTTCCATATTTCATCAGGAGTGCAATATGTTGCAGCGTATTGTTTTGCAATTTTTTTTGCTTTTTCCTCAGACAGGTCTGTAATATAGAGTTTAGCTCCATTCCAGAATAAAATATCAGCAAGGATGCAACCTACACTCCCCGCTCCTTGAATAGCTATTTTCTTATCCTTTACAGACGGACTACCAAAAACCTTGTTGAGAGCAGCTTGTATTCCTCTATAAACTCCCCAAGCAGTAAAGTAAGAAGGATTGCCACTACTTTTTACATGAGGAAGACCTGTAACATACTTTGTAGCCTTACTGATGATATTAACATCATTAACATTACAACCTACATCTTCGGCGCAAGTGTAAAGTCCATTTAATTTATCAACCGCTCTACCAAAAGAAAGAAGCATTTCCTCAGTTTTACCTTGAATAGGATCGAGAATAATTACACTCTTAGCCCCGCCTAATCCACAATCAGATGCTGCGGCTTTATATGTCATACCTTTTGAGAGCCTCAAAACATCCGTAAGGGCTTCATCAAATGTGGCATAAGGGTATATTCTAGTTCCACCTAAAGTAGGGCCTAAAGTTGTATCGTGAATACATATGATCGACTTTAAACCAGTCTTTTCATCAGTAGCTTTTACGACTTTCTCGTATCCTTCTACGAAAATCTCCTCTAATTTGAGTGTATCTTCTAAAACTAAGGACATGAGCTTTCTCCTTTTAGTTAATCAAAAAAAAATATTTTAACATTAATTTGGATCGCTATAATACCACGTCGGCAAGCGCAAATCAACCTATCTTTTCAAAGATAAAATTTGCTTTTGACAAAATTAAAAATCACACGTAGCGTTTATGAGGCACTCCTTTAAAAGCCTTGATGAATATTAGATTCGTAGAGTACACTTACTTTTTTTAAAACAAGAGTTTAATAAATAAAAGAACACCTTGTACAAGGTGCGCTTGCGAATATCTGAGGTATCAATGGGATCACTGGTGATTACAGAAACACTTAAAGATGAACTGTTTAGCTTTTTACAAAAAAACAGAAAAGCAGATCTGATCACGACATACCTCTACTACCTTGAAAAGAAGTTCAACTGTAAACCTGTACTTTTCATAAGAGAAAAGACAATCTACCAAAGCCAAGATCAACTTCTAAAGAAACTTGAAGACAACGGAAAGCTTTGGAGAGAAACCGAGATAAAAATCCAAACAGGTCCTCAGTGCGTAAACGAACTTACAAAAAAAGTATATATATGCCCATTTACTGGCAAAGTGTTTGGAGACAACACTCATCCTAACCCACAAGATGCTATATACGATTGGGTTTCTAGATGCCCAGAAAACTCTGAAAGAATTGGCGGCCTTAAAGTTAAAAGGTTTTTTGTGTCAGAAGATCCCGAAGTAATAAAAAATTACATAGTAAAGAGAAAAGAACCTATTACGAAAATAGTTTTTACATCTGTTACTACAGGAAAACTTTTCAACAGCAAAGCAACCGTTATAGACGATTTTCTCAAATCACAACTCAAATCGATTCCTTTGGCAGAAGTCCCAAATCAAAATAAATTTCAAATTGAAGAGTCGTTTTTAACGTTCATTCAAAATCATCTTGATGAAAGTAAAATATCATCTTTTGTTGAAGCTCTTTCGCAATTTGAAGAATTTTCAACTTACCTAGACCATTGGCTAGAAGAAGATAAAGAAGAAGAGTGATTTCAAAAGACGCTGCAGATAACTGCATACTGAATCAGCAAGGATTATTTTCCAATTCGCCAGAAGACACCTACGCTCTGGCGAAAGAATTCTCAAAACTCCTCGTGCAGGGTGACTTGGTTACATTAAAAGGAAATTTAGGAGCAGGGAAAACAACATTCGTTAAGGCCTTAATTCACTACTTATGCGGTGTGAATCCTGATGAAATATCCAGCCCCACTTTTACTTACCTTAATGTATACAATACAACACCGACTGTTAACCATTTTGACTTCTACAGAATTGCAAACGAAGAGCAAGCAATCCAGCTAGGTTTAGATGAGCACATAAACGAATACTCTATAGCACTTGTAGAATGGCCAGAAAAAGCACCGAATATAGTCAAAACCCCAAGTTATGAGGTGGAAATTCTTTACCTCGGCCAAACAGAAAGAGCTATACAAATTAAAAGTCTAAAAAAATGAAAAAACTTGAATTCTCAAAAACATTGTTTCTTAGATCAGTAGTTAAGTCAGAAGATTATCCCGTTCTTCATAAAGGGAAAGAAAAAGTTCCCGAAGTCGCCCTAGTCGGCCGATCAAATGTTGGCAAGTCATCTCTTATTAATCACTTAACTCAACTTAAGGCATTAGCAAAGACATCTTCCGTTCCCGGAAAAACACAAACTATTAATTTCTATCTAACAGATAATAATCTTTGTTTAGTAGATCTACCTGGCTATGGATTTTCTAAAGTCTCTCATACTGTTAAGCATACGTGGTCTGAATCTTTAGAAAATTATTTAAAAAACAGAGAGGAGCTTAAACTCATTCTGCTTCTTATTGACTTTAGAAGAAACCTATCAGAAGAAGACAAGGATTTTATCGAATGGGCTTCATCCGAACAAAAAGAATTATTTTTCATATTCACTAAAGCTGATAAACTTTCTGGAGAAGAAAAGAAACGAGCTCTTGAAGATTTACTTTTAGAAATTTCCGGCATTTATTCTCATAAAGCTTTTGAGTATATCACTTACTCAGTTAAAGAAATGGACTGCCGAATCAAACTACGCGAAAAACTCCAACAAATCACGAATTAAGAGAGATTAATGGGCTTATTAAAAAATGAATTATTCGTATGTCTAGACTGCGAAACAACAGGTCTTAACCCTGAAACAGATAAAATCATCGAAATAGCCGTAGTCCTATTTAACTTCGAAGGGATTATCACAAGCTTTGAAACGTTAATAGATCCTGAATGTCCTATCTCCGCAGAATCCATGGCAATACATCACATAACCGATGAAATGGTTAGAGGAAAACCTAAGATCAAAGAAGTCCTCCCCACAATTATTCAACATATTGGCAGACATACGATTGTAGGCCACGGAATCACTATGGATATCTCTTTCCTTGTTCAAGCTGCCAAAAATTGTGAAATTCCAACGACACTTGGATCTCATCCTTACTTCGACACACTTAGATTAGCAAGACTTTACGGTGAAAGCCCAACAAACTCTCTCGAAAAATTACGAGAACACTTCAACATCGAACCCGAAGGGGCGCATAGAGCGATGAGCGATGTACTTGTGAATATAGAAGTTTTTAAGTTTCTTACAACTAACTTCAAAACCACCGAGCAACTTAAAGAAAGACTCTCCAAACCTATTCTTTTAAAATGCATGCCCCTAGGCAAACACAAAGGCAGATCATTTTCTGATATACCTGTAGAGTATCTACAATGGGCCGTAAACAAAGATTTTGATCAGGATCTGATGTTTTCTTTGAAAACAGAACTAAAAAAAAGAAGAAAAGGCAACCAGTTCGGACAAGCTGCCAGCCCTTTTGCAAATCTTTAATTTTTTTGATGCAAAAATTACTTTGATGTTTAATTGCTGCAGTTCTAAAAAAAAATTATAGAAGCAATCTTAAATTTGGATTCGTATATGAACCTGCCTTCGATTAATAGTTTAGATCTTTTTAATAAAAAAATCTTAATACGTGTTGATTTCAACGTACCTCTTAATTCGGATAGAACCATTGCGGATCCAAGTAGAATACTACAAACACTACCCACTATAAATTATGTGTTAGAAAAAGGGGGCATCCCCATATTAATGAGTCATTTAGGACGCCCTAACGGGAAAGTAAATCTTGATTACTCTTTGAAACCTTGCGCTGACTACCTTAACAACGTTCTAAAACTTAACGTTATCCTAGCACCGAACTGCTGCGACGAATCAACGCTTAGCATGGCAAAATCTTTAAAACAAGGAGACCTCCTGCTTCTTGAAAACCTCAGATTTCATAGAGCGGAAGAACATCCTGAAGAGGACCCCTCTTTTGCTAAAAAACTATCTGAACTGGGCGATATTTATATTAATGATGCTTTCGGAACGGCTCACAGAGAGCACTCTTCAACCTTCACTGTCGCTCAATATTTTAAAGGAAAATCCGCAGCTGGATTACTACTTGAAAAAGAGGTTAATTACCTTGAAAAACTTCTACTTAATCCCACTATTCCATTCTATGCAATAATCGGGGGATCTAAAATTTCTTCTAAGCTAGGAATTTTGAAAAGCCTCGCATCTAAGTCTCAAGGAATATTTATTGGCGGAGGCATGTGCTTCAATTTTATGAAAGTCCTTGGACATGAAATCGGAGACTCCTTATGCGAACCAGACCTGCTTTCTACAACTAAAAATTTTATCGATGAGTGCATACAGCAAAACACTAAACTTTTTCTTCCAAAAGACATCCTAATCGCAAAATCAATCGATGCCAGTGCAGACACAAAAATAGTTAATTTCAACTCTAACATCCCCGATGGATATATAGGTGTTGATATAGGACCTGCAACCATAAAAGATTGGTTCGAACATTTAAGCAAAGCTAAAACTATTTTTTGGAATGGCCCAGTTGGAATATTTGAAATTTCGCCATTTTCTAATGGCACTTTTTGTTTGGCCAAACATATCGCGTCCATAAACGATTGCACCACAGTCGTTGGCGGAGGTGAATCAGTCTCAGTTATCCACAAACTACATTTAGAAAACAAATTTTCTCACATTTCCACTGGCGGCGGGGCTTCTTTAGAATTTATTGAAAACGGCTCACTTCCAGGAATTAAGGCACTCATAAGCTGAATTTATTTAAATTTTATTGTTAACTTGTTTCAATTTTTCTCTTTCTAACTAATTACATAAAATCATACTTATTTTTTTATCGTTATAGGATCTTGTTGTCAAATAAGATAAAATCCTTATAATTGATGGCATTCTTAGGATTAGTCATCTAAATGACAAAGGCCCCATATAATGCCAAAATTTGAGCATTTTTACAGTAGCCCGAGGCAATGTAATCAGAGCCTAACCTCCACTTACAATCAAGAGAACATTCATGTCTATATCTACCAATAATACCTCTAAGGAATTTGGTCCGATTCGGTCTTTTTTATGGCCGATTCGAAGTAGTGAGTTAAAAAAGTTCATACCGATGTTAATAATTTTCTTCTTTGTGGGTTTCAATTATAGCGTACTTAGAATTACCAAAGATGCTTTAGTTGTAACAGCTCCAGGATCAGGAGCTGAAGCCCTTCCTTTCTTAAAGGTATGGGCTATTCTTCCTATGGCTTTTCTATTCACTTTCATTTTTACAAGAGTATCCAACAAACTAAGCAGAGAAAAAGTTTTTTATGTCATGATGAGCATATTCATCGGCTTTTTCTTTGTATTTAGCGTCTTCTTATACCCATTCAGAGATGCCTTACACCCACACGCACTTGCTGACAGTATACAAAGTTATCTCCCTATGGGGCTAAAAGGATTAGTCGCTATTTTTAGAAACTGGACTTACTCTGCATTTTATGTAATGGCTGAAATGTGGAGCACTATCATCATGACAATACTAGCATGGGGATTTGCCAACGACGTTACATCCGTTAAAGACGCAAAAAGATTTTATGGAGTACTTGGCATAGCAATAAATATTTCGGGAATAGCTGCTGGTCATACAGTTACTGTATTATCACAAAATTCTGTTTGCCCTCTGTTTAACTTTATTGCTGCCGATGCATGGGGACAATCGATGTTCTTCCTAAACTCGATCATCATAATAAGTTCTTTATTGTGCGTAGCTAGCTTTAAATATCTACATGCCACAGGTCATGGATACAATTCTGAAACATTCAAGCACCACCATGGCGAAGCTAAATTCAAAATGGGGCTAAGAAAAAACTTCTCTTATCTTGCAAAATCAAAATATCTTGTATTCCTCGCAGTGATAGTAGTTATGTATAACATAGCGATTAATCTTGTAGAAGTAGTTTGGAAAGACCAAATGAAGCAGTTATGCCCAAATCCAAGTGAATTCAATGCTTATATGGGTCAAGTCTTAACAGCAGGCGGTGTCGTCGCTACAATAGTAAGTATTTTCGTACTTGGCGTTGTAATCAGAAAATTCAGCTGGAAAGCGAACGCTCTTATCTCCCCAGTGATAATGGTATTTACCGGAATTGGTTTCTTCTCTTTCATTCTTTTTAAAGACACAAGCTTTGGAAGCATAGCAACTTGGTTTGGAGTAAGTCCTCTTGCTGCGGGTGTATTCTTTGGTTCTATGCAAAACTGCCTAGCCAGAGCTTCGAAATACACATTCTTCGATGCAACAAAAGAAATAGCGTTCATACCCTTATCAAAAGAATGCAAACTCAAAGGTAAAGCTGCTATTGATGGCGTTGGATCTAGGCTAGGAAAATCCGGAGGCTCTGTGATCCATCAGGGTCTGCTAATGTTCTCAGGTACTGTAGCCTTGAGCACACCTTATGTAGGATTTATTCTGCTGGGTGTTATCGCAGCCTGGATCTTTGCAGTTAAAGGCTTAGGTAAACAATTTAATTCGCTAGTAAGTCAACATGAAACAATCTCTGTCACTGATGAAGAAACATCTACTACTAAAGAAGAATCCGCACAACCTGTGCCATCCACAACCTAAAAATACGGTCTTTCTTGTATTTAAACCTTCAAAAAGGCTAAAAGAAACATAAGGAAGACCTTTTTTATTTAAGAGTAAGAACTACAAATGGAAAAAATAATAGATCTAATTTCAAGTAATGCACAGCATGCGCATTGGTTTATTTTTTTTGGTCTATTACTTGCTGGCTGCAACATCCCTATAAGCATAGACGTTGTAATGATACTAACAGCAGTTCTAGCAGCTTCATTTGTTCCAGAAAACACTCTCATACTATTTTTAAGTCTGCTTTTAGGATGCCTGTTCTCTGCCTGGATAGCTTACTTCATAGGAAGACATCTTGGCGAAAAACTATCTAAAACAAAGTTATTCTCAAAAGTTTTAAGCCCCCAAAAACTTGAAAAAATCAATAAATTTTATTCGAAATATGGAATATGGACATTTATAGTAGGCAGGTTTATTCCTTTTGGAGTAAGAAACTGCATCTTTATGACTAGCGGCATGAGTAAAGTCCCATTCAGAAAGTTTATGTGCAGAGATGCTGTAGGATGCACTGTTTGGGCATCGACTTGTTTTACTATCTTTTATTTTTTAGGGCAAAATTTTGAAACAATCTTAAGCAAGATGAAAGCTTTCAATTTGATTATTTTCGTAGCTTTCAGTGTGACTGTAATTACCCTAATCTGTTATAAGCTTAGAAAAAATAAATATACAAAAAAACCTACCGAAAACCTGTAGAGATAAGGTCAAATTTCTAAACTGAAATGAATCGAACTCTAGATCAAAACATGTTCACATTATCAAATATTTTATCTCTAGTAAGGGCTCCGCTTGCTTTTCTTTTTTTATCCTCTAATACAACATTAAGGTTAACAGCCATTATACTAGCGATGTTTACGGACAGCATAGATGGGTACATAGCCAGACGTTCTAAGTCTGCTTCCAGACTGGGAGCCATATTAGACCCAGCTATGGATAAATTTTTTGTATTTTTTGTTCTTTTTATATTACTTAGAGAAAATAGAATGGAGACATGGCAAGCTGCCGCCATGGTATCCAGAGACTTCTTTCTTTTAATTTTTGCTAGTTATTTGTTAGCTACAAGAACACTTAAGAACTATGAGTATAAATCAATAAGATGGGGCAAAGCATCAACAGCCCTTCAGTTTATCACTTTAATAGGCATATGTCTTAACATTGCGATCCCATCTTCTATTTATTTGATTTTTGTATTACTCGGATCCTTAGCTTTTGTTGAACTTTTTGTAAGACTTAAAAGTTCTAACTAACTCCATTTGCTATAGAAAGAGTAAGAACTGGCATTTTCACTCCTTCGCTCTCAAATATTCTATAAATTGAAGAATATATCTCATCTTTGACTTGATGGTAATCAGCTAATTTTGTCGAAAATACATAAAGGTCTAGATATATTGATAAATTACCATCTTTGAAGGAGTTCAAAAAAACAAGCGGTTGAATTTTAGAATCAACTGATGGGTGTTCTTTTAGATATTTTCTTATTTTACCATTAACAATTTCCAACTTATCAAAATCACTAAAACGAATGTTTATCTGATCTAAAATTCTTCTATGAGACATTCTAGAGCTATTAATTACTATTGCATTAGAAAAAAGTGCATTTGGTAGGTAAACAGGTCTCTTATCTTTATCTCTAATTACTGTAAGGTACCATCCAATTTCTTCAACAGGCCCTTCAAGGGATATAGATGGAATTATAACTTGATCTCCAACAACAAACGGTCTAGTTAAAGAGAGCATTAAACCACCACAAAAATTGCTAATCACATCCTTGGCAGCAAAACCAACGGCAGCAGCACCAATACCTCCAAAAGCAAGAAATGGCCAAATATTTAAGTGAAACACTTGGAGTAGAACTAGAACCGTTATCACAAAAATCAAAATTGAAAGGATTTTGCCTATCGTATGCCCTAAGCCCGTAGTCAAAATTTTGGGATGGTATTGCAAAGAATGAATTAAATTTTTTTTCCAGCGCATAGCCATCCAAGCAAAACATAATGATAAGTATGCATTCACAAACGGCTTAGAATGGATTGAAAATTCGCTTAATTCAAAACGAGTCGAAATGATGGAAATACAATAATTGATCCCTAAACCAAAAAAAAGAAATTTTAATGGCAACAAAAGTATCGAGTCTAATTTACTATGATGTTTAATATTTAATTTGGCTTTTTTCTTGCATCGCCGTTTAATTATGAAAGAAATCAT
>Ga0194116_10007220_pt1 | contig 11560 bp, 13 predicted proteins | sample TA2MahsurfametaG_4_FD_148617 | JGI IMG/M metagenome (GOLD analysis project Ga0194116, IMG submission 148617) | Freshwater microbial communities from Lake Tanganyika, Tanzania - TA2015008 Mahale S9 surface | ecosystem: Environmental > Aquatic > Freshwater > Lake | place: Tanzania: Lake... | reverse complement strand
CGTATTAACCTACCACATTGGAAATCAAATGGGAAATTATTCTCCAAGAACAAAATTGTGTGAAGTAGTACTTAATGATGAATACATTGGTGTGTATGTTTTCATGGAACGAATTAAAGTTAATCCTGGAAGAGTGAATATTAACCCAGTATTACCTCAAGATACCTTAGAAAATGAATTGACGGGTGGCTACATTGTTAAAATAGATAAAACTACTGCGGGTGGTATAATTGCTTGGACCTCCCCTTATGCAGCAAGTTCACCTAGCACAAATGCAATTCAATATCAACTTCATGATCCGGAAATCGACGAATTAAATACCAGTCAAATTTCATACATACAGAATTACATAACCGAATGGGAAGACTCCTTGTCGAGTGTAAATTTTTCTGATCCAATAAACGGTTTTAGAAAGTTTATTGATGTTCAATCATTTATAGATTTTATGTTGGTAAATGAACTATCAAAGAATGTTGACGGTTATCGAATTTCTACTTTTCTGCACAAACAAAGGTTTAGTGAAGGAGGAAAACTAGTAGCAGGCCCTCTTTGGGATTTTAATTTAGGCTGGGGAAATGCAAACTATTGCTACGGTGGAGATACTACAGGTTGGGAAATTGACTTTAATAATTATTGTGCAGGAGGTTTAGATAACCCATTTTGGTGGAAAAGAATGTTAGAAGATTCAGCATATGCTGATGAAGTTAATTGTCGTTGGTTTACATTAAGAAATGGTGTTTTAAGTAACGATTATCTTTTAAACTATATTGACAGTTTGGCTGCCATATTAGAAATCCCGGCTTCTCGAAATTATAACAAATGGCCTATTCTAGGAACCTATGTATGGCCGAACAACTTTATTGGTCAAACTTATCAAGAAGAAATTAATTACATGAAATCCTGGACAATTGGAAGATTAAACTGGATGGATAATAACATGTTCGGGTCTTGCCCAAATCTCAGTGTTAATGTTGAAGAAAAACAAGATATTGTATTTTATCCAAATCCGAGTAATTCAGTTGTTAAAATCAAGGGCTTAGATCAGTCAGATGTACTGCATATTACAGACATTTTTGGAAGGCTCATAATGGAAATGTCAGTGAATAAAAACGTTCAAATTGATGTGTCAGGTTATGAAAGTGGTCTGTACATTTTTGAATTAAAACAACAGAAAATAAAATCAAAAATCTTAATTAAATAAGTATGAAACAAACATTTTTACTCTTACTATTAGTCCTAGTTATCGCTGCTTGTAAGAAAATTGAAGGCCCCGGAGGCACTTCAGCAATTCGAGGTCAATTAACCGGACAGGATTATTCTTTTGGTGATAAAGAAATAACCACTGTTTCTTTTACCTCAGGCGCTACGATTGAACATGGAGATTATTGGTTATTAAATTCTACCGAAAACTCCAAATTGTATTACATTTATTATACGAACCCGACTTGGATTTCATCTGCTGATCCACAACTTCAAGGTAGAATTGGAATAGCAGTAAGTTTTAATTATAGTGATTCAAATATTGAAATTGCACAGCGAACTTTGGATTCTATCAATCAACAAAATGATTTACCTTTCGAACTTTCGTTAACACAAGATATTTTAACTGTAACTTCAAAGTTTTCAGGCGAAGTGGTAGATGCAGATGATTATACCACACCATTTTCTGTCGATATATCCAATCAAGGGACTCCAAATATGTTAGGAGACACTTTCGGAAGAGCTGGAGAACGTGTTTACATTATTTATGGTGACAATACATACTCAGCAAATTCAATTCGAACGGATGAAGAAGGAAAATTTTCTTTCGAAGGATTACAAATTGGAACATACACAATTTACGCGATATCTGAAGATACAATCCAAAATGGCAAATTCAATCGAATTTCAAAAACAATTGAAATAACGGAAAAGAAACAAATTGTTGATGGTGGGGTATTCAATGTTTTTTATTAGAAAACTATTCTTTAGCATTGGAATCATTTTGATTTCCAGTTCAATTCATAGTCAATTTTCGACTTGGATGGGAATTGGAGTAAATCATACTTTTCATAAAATGTTCAGTGCTGAATTGGGCTATGAATATCGCTTGAAAAACACGAACGAATTTGATAAATCCAATGTGGAATTAAAGCTTTCACAGAATTGGCACAAAGGAATTGAGACATTTGTCAAATACAGAAATTCTATTGTAGGTAACAGAAATAGCGCTTTAAATTTAAAGCCATTTGCTTACGATAATCGTGTAAGTTTTGGACTAGACGTATCTTTTTTAAAATTTTTAGATGTCAAACGGACAAAACTAAATTGGGTCATTACGCAACAATTTGACAATTATCAATTCAAACGAAATTCAAGTATGTTGAGAAATAGATTACTCTTCAAACATGACGTTAAAGATTTTCCACTCTCTCCATTTGTTTCAGTTGAACATTTTTACAGGTGGAACCGTGATGTTGTGTATACAAATGATGAAGTCATAATCTCAGGAGGGACAAACGCATGGCGTTATTTTATCGGAACTGATGTTGAAATCTCAAAAAAACAACGACTCATGTTATCTTTTGGGTTTAGAGATCTAATTCTTTCAACTAATGATAACCTTATTCTTCGGGTAAATTATAAGTTGGATATTTGATTAATAAACTACCCGTTTTTATCCCTCAATCACAATCGCAACTGAATCAACATCTCCATTTATTGGAGGGGTTAGCTTGGTGATTTTAACAGCTAAGTCTAAAACGCCATTCAATTCAGTTTTAATGCGAGAGAAAATGCGCTGTCCAACAGTTTCAATCAATTTCGAACGAATCGCCATTTCTTCTTTGACAATCGCATTTACATAAACGTAATCGACCGTTTTAGATAAATCATCGGTATTTGCAGCTTCTGAAAAATCAGTAAAAATGGTTACGTCGACAACATAATGTCCACCAATTCTTGCTTCTTCTTCCAAGCATCCGTGGAAGGCGTAAAGCTTAATGCCCTTAACCTCGATTTTATGCTTCATTCAAAATTTCAGTGATTTTCTTTAAACCAAGTTCGATTCGGGCAACAACTTCATCTTTACCCAGAAATGCAGAAATATCAAACATACCCGGCCCAGCTCCGACTCCTGTTACGGCTAAACGGAAAGGTAACAAAACCGCACCAATTCCCATTTGCTTGCGCTCCAAAAACGCTTTGAAGGCAGTCTCAACATTGGTTGAATTGAACTCATTGATTTGAGCAAGTTCATTTTTCCATTCTTCAATGACTGCTGTCGTTTCTGGTTTCCACTTTTTTGAAATTGTTTCACGATCGAATACGGTAGGACGAGCCAACAAATAAGCTCCATCCGTTAAAATATCCTGAACAAAAGTAGCACGCTCTTTCATCAAATGACAAACTGCTTTTAGCGTTTCGAAATTGTATTCATTCTCAGAAATCTCTTGCAGTTTCAAGGCGATTTCTTCATCGGATTGTGCCCGCAAATATTGCTGTTGGAACCATTTTGTTTTTTCAGGGTCAAATTTGGCTCCTGCTTTTGAAACCCGATCCAATGAAAAGGCTTCAACTAATTCGTCCAAAGTAAAAATTTCTTGAGTCGTGCCTGGATTCCAACCTAAAAGAGCCAACATATTGATGAAAGCTCCCGGTAAATAGCCTTTTTCTCTGTAACCGGAATACAATTCACCTTCGGCTGTCGTCCAATCCGTCGGAAAAACCGGGAACCCAAGTCGGTCACCGTCTCTTTTTGATAATTTTCCATTTCCATCAGGACGAAGCAACAAAGGTAAATGTGCAAATTCAGGACAATCCCACCCAAATGCTTCATATAACATGACATGAAGTGGCGCTGAAGGCAACCATTCCTCACCACGAATCACATGACTGATTTCCATGGTATGATCATCAACAATATTTGCCAAGTGATACGTCGGCATGCCATCGCTTTTGAAAAGTACTTTATCATCCAAATTATTTGTATTCACAACCACCCAACCACGAATGATATCATGAAAACGTATATCGCGATTTCGAGGCATTTTCATGCGAATCACATAAGGTTCTCCCTCGGCTAGCAAGCGATCAACCTCAGTTTGAGGCAAGGTCAAGGAATTTCGCATGGATGTGCGGGTAACACTGTTGTATTGCCAGTTCGGCATTCCCATTTTTTTGGCTTGCTCACGCATATTGTCCAACTCTTCAGCGGAATCAAACGCATAATACGCTTTTTCCTCCTTAACCAATTGCTCGGCATAAGGCTGATACATTTCTTTTCGTTCAGATTGTACGTATGGACCGTAGTTTCCTCCTAGACCTGGGCCTTCAGTTGGCATAATTCCACACCATTTCAAGGCATCCATAATGTATTCTTGAGCTCCAGGCACAAAACGCGTTTGGTCAGTATCCTCGATTCGAATCAGAAATGTTCCGTTATTCTTTTTTGCAAAAAGGTAATTATACAAGGCTGTTCGAACTCCACCCATGTGAAGTGGACCTGTTGGTGACGGAGCAAATCTTACGCGAACCGGTTTTTGTGACATCTGAAAAATTTTGGCAAAGATAATCGAATTTCAGAGAAATGTTGGGTGGATAATACATAGCAAAAAGTTCAATAAATGAAATTTTGTAACCTTTTCAAGATTCTGGATTTAATAGAATAAACTCTTTTGATGGCATAACTCTACCTAATTCATTTTTTTCTTAATTCAAATGAAATAGCCATGAGAATACTGAGCGTTTTAACCTATTTATTTTTTGTGAGTTTTGCATTTACTCAGAGAGATGCAATAGACGAAAAAAACATCATCAAAGTCAATGAGGTGAATGACAAAATAGTTGCCTTATTATCCAATAATGTTTCAGAAAAAGACATCATCGATTTAGGTAATTTCTTGTATGCGAACAAACCTAAAAATGACGAAATTCAATTTGTTTCATTGCTCAATCCTTTTCTGGTAAAACTAAATAATGATCCCAATCAAAAAATAGATAACGTTTATTTAACTGAGTCATTTCGAGGGCTCGTAGGAAAAACGGATGTTAAGGTGGAATTGGAATCAATAGAAGATTACTACGAATACCTCGATCCGTCAGTGAGGACTTCAGATTATTTATTGAATTACAAAATAAAATTTAAAGACGACAACTCTTTTGGTAAAAATATGGATAATTATATTGAGTTTGATGTTTTCGTTTCCAACCGTGAAGTCTTCTCAATTATTCATCAAATAAGATATATCTAACCTATTAAATCGATAATTCCATGAAATACTCAAGCAGAATATTATTATTGTTCGTTCTTTTTTTCGCTGGACTAACATTGGCACAAAATGAAAAATTTATTCACGAGCAAGTAAGTAAGCAACTAACTAAATCCAGGGCAGAATCAGGTTATATAAAGTTCAATAGCGATGACAAATTGAACAAGGCCACTTATTTTTATTTGGAAAATATAATCTCTAATGACAAAGCAACTGATTTGAAAGAATTATCAAAAAAATTCGGTATCAATGTTTTCAAGTTGAATGTTTATCCCGTTCGTTACCTAAATGATGAAATCTGGAAAGAACAACTCCAATATATTGTGGATGAGGAGAAATTCAATAACTCTTCTTTGACAAGTCCTAATGATTTCTACCGAAATGTTGCAGTGAGAAAGAATAAATATAGTGAATACCTGGTGATTGTGAGCTATGGGACTTATTTAGATGTGGCTTGTTGGTCTAAGTAAAGATTACTGATTATGAAAAATTTATTTTTTTGGTTTTTGGTTTGTTCTGCAGGTTATACTTGTGCCCAAACTGTCTTCACTTTCACCTGTTTGAATCAAAGTGAAAATAAACTTTTAGATTCATATGGTATTGATTATACTGGACCCTATACTCGTTATAAAATTATCTCTGGAGAATATAAAAGACTTAAAGATACTTTGCTTCGAAATCAATTCATAGAAGCTTTTGAGAAATTCCAGAAATGGAATAAAAACTATTTCAAAACAATTCCCGATACAACGTATTTTTCAGATGGGATTGAATATATGAAGAATAAAGACGCAGATTCTTTTTTAAAAGCAATATTTAATGAAACAAGAAAAATTACAGGAATTTATAGTATCAAAATAGAAGATAAATTAAATAATATTCGAACAATTGAAATATTGGAAATATACAACACTGGAATGAATAACTACATAGATCATATTATTATGATTGAAAATTATAAAGGTTTTTGGGATTCGTTTATGTATGATGATGATGATCCTACATTGGATTGTGGTAGTTGCATGATTCCTTGAATGCTGAGCTTCTACTGAATAGTAAATTATTTAGATGTAGCTAGAATTTAAAATTATTTATCTCTATCAAATTATAAAGACATGAGAAACTCTTTTTTCGGCCTTCTTATTTTATTTTTCGTCAATAATTCAACTGGTTTTTCTCAAACAATCACATTTGAGTTAAAAGAAAAACGCACTCGTTATTTGAAAAATGAAGGTTCAGATGCAAACATTTGTGATAAAACAGAAACTGCCTACAGCACCTTGATTTTTGATTTAAAAGACAGCTTGGTTTCTATTAAAGATAACAATGGTATTAGTACCACAAAACTATCCAGTTTATCAAAAAATGGAGATCAATACTTTTTTCAAACCACTGGGGAATTAGCTATAGATGACTCTAAAAAGATTACGGTTTATTACATGATTGATTTAAAAAAACAAATTGGTCGACAAAAATATCTTAGTTTTTGTATGAAAGATATGTGGCATGTAGTTGATTTTAAAGGACAAGTGAAAATTAAGAACTTGAAAAGTTAATTGAATTGTAAAAGATTAAGGAACACAATACAGCGTATCATACCAAGGAGAAAAACCTGCCCAGATTCCCAAAGCACCACCTTTTATGTTGGTTGGGATATTGATTGGCGTTGAATACGGATTATCGCTTGATTCCATTTGTGCGGATTTTTTATCAAAAAAATCGTAGGTTTTCTTATCCATTTTGGAAAATTTCACAACGACAGAATCTCCCAATCGGTAATATCTCTTATAGATTTCCAGGTGCGTGCTGTCTTTTCTTTTGAGTGGATTTTGATAATAAAAATCAAAGGTCAAACCATCAAAATATCGATCCTCGCGATATGCTCCAAAACCGTGTCGAAAGGTTTGATCCAAATCTTCTCCATTTTTCTTGTTGATTCTGCGGACTTCCCACTTATAGGCGTCAAATTGTCCGGGTGGATCTTGAAGTCTCGCCCAAGAATAACCATATTCACCAGATTCAGGCTCTAATTTCCAATAGATTGATTGAAGAGGCGTCGGTGCAGGTAAAAACGTTTTTGCATTATACAGTTTACCTTGGTGATTAATGATTAATTCATAGGTCTTTTCGGCTTGAGCAATCAAACTTGTGGAAGAATAAACCCGAATCGGTAATTGTAACAATTCATTCAGTTTAATTCGTAACATTTCAGCAAGTTTCTTTTGTGATGAAACCGGAAGATCTGTGGATAAGATATAATCAAGTTGGAATGTATCATTTTCAACTACAACTTTGACACCTGCATCCGAGACAAACGAATTGACATAAGAAGTAATGTATGATTCTGAATAAATATTTGCAGATTGTGACAAAATTACGATTGGATGCCCTCCTGCTTCGATGTTTCCGTCAACCATAAGTTGTTGTTTGTAGCCTGGAATATCAATTTTCACTTCTTTCATACAGGAGAAAAAAAAGAGTATTAAAAATAAAAAGGCGAAAATTCGATGCAAAATCCTTACTTAACTTCAACTAAGTTAGGCATAAAAAGTCCACGCTCAAAATCGATGTCGATGCGACCTAAGTTCACACCAGCCCAACCAACTTGGTTGATGACCACAGGATTTCCAACGGTATTTTTTTCGATGGTAGGTTTTTCCAAAAAAGTATGGGAATGTCCGCCAAGAATTAAATGAATAAACTCGGTTTTAGAAGCTAATATGCGATCAGAAACTTTTATTGAATTTGGGTATTCGTAACCTAAATGGGAGAGGCAAATGACTAAATCACATCCTTTTGAATTTAGTTCCATCGAAATTCGATTTGCTGTGTCAATGGGGTCGAGGTATTTCGTTTTTCCAAATTTATCGTCAGGAACAAGCCCTTGGAGTTCCACTCCTATTCCGAAAACGCCAATTTTAAGTCCACCTTTTTTGAAAATTTTATAAGACTGAGTTTGATCTTTGAGAATTGTTTCCGAAAAATCGTAATTGGCGCAAAGAAAAGGGAAATTGGCGAATTGTTTGGCATTTAAAAATCCGTCCAAACCGATGTCAAAATCATGATTCCCCATCGTTGCTGCATCGTAGCCCATGGTTGACATCAACTTCATTTCCAACTCGCCGTGAAAGGTATTAAAGTAGGGTGTTCCTTGAAAAATATCGCCACAATCTAATAATAAAACATGATCCTCTTCACTTCTGATTTTTTGAATTAAACTATGTCTTTTCGCAACGCCACCCATTCCCGGGAATTTTGAATGATTAGCCGGAAATGGTTCGATGTGAGAATGTGTATCGTTGGTGTGCAAAATCACCAATTTTGATTTTCGAATGGAAGTTGATTGTTTTCCGAATGAAAATTTACCCAGAGCTATTGCTCCTGATGTTAGCGTTAAATTTTTGAGAAACTTTCTTCTTTGCACAATCGATTTTCAATGGGCGTAAAGATAGAAATGTAAAATGAAATTCAGATAAAATCGTTGTTAAGAAACGAATTGAATTTAACTTTTTCCAGCGAAAGCTTTTAAAAATTGATCGATATGCTTTGCGCGTGGCTCGGTCGTTAATGAGTTGGGTATTTATCAAAACACATTGTTCTCGATTAATTTTAATTGCCTGATCAATCGGATTTTGTCCTTTCATCTCAATCACACCATTCTCATTTTGCCGAATCCATTCCTGAGAGACTGGCAAGTCAGAAAAAATCGGGATACATGAAACCGACATCGCCTTCAATAAATTAACTGTTTCTTGTTTTTATTAATTCGTAATATAAATTCTCTGCTAAAATCATGTTCGAATTCCAATTTCCTCTTTTTTCGATAATATTTCTATTAAACTCAATTGATTCTTCTGTCGGCTTGGAAAAATTCTCCATTGATTCTATCATCGCTTTTGCTAATTCTTCCTTGTCGAATAGGGGAACTATTAATCCATTTAGATTGTGCTGAATCCAACATTTGTTGGCAGGAATATCTGAGCCAATACAATAATTACCACAAGCAATTGCCTCTACAAGAGAAACCACATCACCATCCGTTGTTGAAACCGTTACGAAAACATGCCCTCTATTTAATTCCAAAACCATTTGTTTTTGAGAAATTCGCCCTAGAAAGTGAATGTTTTTTCTAAGATTTCTATGTTCAACCCATGACATCAATTCCTTTTTTAATGAGCCATCACCAATTAGAATTAGACTTACTTTCAAACCTTTTTCAATTAAAATTTCAAAGGCTTCTAAAAGTTGAATATGATTGTAAAGTGGCTCTAAATTTCTGGTACAAACAAAGGTGAAAACCTCATTTTTTTCAACTTCTTTTTTATGAAATAAGTTTGTATTTATGCCATGAGTAATAATCTTGACTTTTGATTGAGGGACACCGAAAGATACAACACTTTCCAGCATGTGATCTGCGACAATCGTAATTGCATCTGATTTGTTCAATGCCCACTTAATTAAATTGTGCATTATTTTGGACGATTTAGGACTAACGAGTATGTCCGATCCCCATCCTGAAATAATTAGTGGATGAAAATTGGTAAGTGCCGCTGTAATTCCGTAGCTCGTTGCATAATGCGCATGAAGAATATCCGGTTTAATCTTCTTTAAAAGAAGGCGAACTTTAAAAAACTTTAAAAGGACTTTCCAATTCCCTCCTTTTACATGAATTCTCCCAACGTTAATATAATGTACAGATACACCTTCAATACTCGAATTTCGAAAAGTAATTAAATGAACCTCATGACCTAATCGTTGGAAATGTTCACACCATTTAATAGTATGGGAACTTTTTCCATCTGCGAAAAAACAAATCTTCATCGGTTCAACAAATTTTCTAGGTTCAATATGTAATTTCTGTGTAATGTAATCTTATTATATGTTTTTTTAGAAAAGTTAATATTTTCAATACTAGGAGAAAGATTTCGATTTTTAATCAATACTAGTAACTCCTCAATTTTATGCACTAATTCGATTTCATTTTTCACCCAATGAATACATTCTGATGGATGTGTCCAAATTACCTCTGCCCCTACAGATAAAGCCTCAATTACCGTAACTGAAAAACCATCATGATCAGTCATTCGTAAAAAAATAGGTGCGATTACTATTTCCTTATCCATTTCCTCTGATTTGAGCCAACCTAGTAATTTGATATTGGAAGGATAATCTTCAGACACATTTTTGAGACCAGCTACTCTAAATTCAATGAATGGAAATTTTTGCGCAGCCAATTTTATCTTCTCCCAACCATAAAATTCCATTCTCGATTCAGCGACATACGTAAAAATTGTCATTTCAGGATAAAAATCAACGGGAGTTAATTCCCTACCATACTTAAAAGGAACAATATAAATTGGTAAATTGATACTTTTAACTTCTTCTTGTTGCCAAGGAGAGTCGACAAAATTTGACGCGTAATCAATATATTTTCTGTAAATAGAACCATTTTTAAATCGTTCCATCGCTAACAGGGCATCTGTTCCCATCCATTGAAGAATCAATTTCTTTTTCCAACGCAATACCCAATCAAGAGTTCCGCTTTTGTCCGTCACTCCGTTAAAGGAAATTACCAAAGAAGAAAAGGGAAGGGTAAAAAAAAATAAAATCTTATCTGTAAAGGAATAATAAGTATCAAAAGCGAGGTATGTCTTTGATTTATCAATTTCACCAAGGTCATTTGCCATTTTTTTGGCAAATAAAGGTAAACCTACAAAAATTATTATTTTTCTACCCATTTTTGATAATAGAATTTTCTGAAAGATAATAAATCACGAGAAGGGGCAGGAATATCCTACTAACCTCTAAAAGTAAAAACGCAGAAGGCATTAACCAACAAATTGCGATGGATATACTGAAGACAGCGATCCCAGAAGCTTCAATTCGACTTTGATTTAATTTACTAATGAATAACCTAAATAATAGCGAACAGATAATAATAAAATAAATCCATGCAACAAAACCGTATTGACTTATTATTTCAATAGGAAAATTATGAGCAGACCGTTGCGTTTTCAGTTGAAAACGATCTTTATTGGCCTCACAGTATTTTTCAAAGGCCCCTGGTCCGGCTCCAAAAATTTTATTATTAGATATAAGCTCCATACCCACATAAATCATTTGTTTTCTCACATTTAAAGATTTATTAGGATTATTCTCATGAATTGAATCAAGTGCTTTTATTAATTGAATTTGCTCCGTTTTCGAATATTTCTCATTAGCCTTTTCTACTCTAAAATTATTTAATGAGTCTTTTTCGACAGACTGAAATGAATTTATACGATATGACGCAGAATTACCAAATAAAGGCC
>Ga0194116_10007219_pt1 | contig 11563 bp, 5 predicted proteins | sample TA2MahsurfametaG_4_FD_148617 | JGI IMG/M metagenome (GOLD analysis project Ga0194116, IMG submission 148617) | Freshwater microbial communities from Lake Tanganyika, Tanzania - TA2015008 Mahale S9 surface | ecosystem: Environmental > Aquatic > Freshwater > Lake | place: Tanzania: Lake Tanganyika... | reverse complement strand
AACTCCGCGGGGCTTTTCGGCTCGAGCCCCCTTTTCTGTATCTCGCGTTGCAAAGCATCGTACGACAGGTTCAGTTTGGCTTGTTTCTGCAGGCGCAGGCGGACGCTGCATACCACAAATGCATCTTTGAAATCTCCCTTAAACACCGAATCGCGGTAGGCGAACCGGCAAGCCCCGGCGTCCATCACCATACGTCCATGATCTCGGTGGAAGCCGAGCAGGTCAACAAATACGTCCTTCAGCTCAACCCCATAAGCCCCGATATTTTGTACGGGCGATGCACCTACCGTACCCGGAATAAGCGCCAGGTTTTCCAAGCCGCCATAGCCTCGCTCCACGGTGTAGCGCACCAACTGATGCCAGTTTACCCCTGCGCCCGCCTCCACGACCACCTCAGAACCATGATGTTCCTCTTTAATGCCTTGCAAATTGGGATGAATCACTACACGGTTTAGGTCCGAGCAAATGAGCATATTGCTTCCGCCGCCCAGCACCATTATGGGGTAGCCCAAGTGTTCAGCCATTTCAAGGGCAGCAGGCACGTCTTCTTCCTTTTCCGCTTCCACAAAATAGCGGACATGAGCCGACACCCTGAACGTATTGTGGTGTTGTATATCGAAGTGCTTTTGAACTCTCATCAGGCATCAAATCGGGGAACAAATCTATCTAAAAAAAAACCGACACCCCTTTTAGGGTATCGGTTTATTGTAGAATTCTATGGGCCTTGAGTTCAACTTGAGAACCAAGGAAGTGCATTCATCTTAGCGGTTCACCACCAGACGAAGTGTACGGCTTCCGCCGAGCATGCTTACACGTACCAGATACAGACCTGCATTCAGACCGCTGATATCGAGTGGCAAGCTTTCCTTCATTCCCGCAATTTGGCTGCTTTGAGCAGCCACCAATCGGCCCGTCATGTCTAATATTTCGCAAGAAACTTTACCCGCTGGTCTTTCAGCAGCGATATCGAGCATGGCATAATCACCCTGAGCCGGGTTGGGATACAAATTCAAACGAACATCAGAGGCCAGTTCTTGTACGGATACACCGGAAGATGCACGTCCGAAGTTCATGAACATTCTCATGGCGTTTCCGTTGTTGTACCACTGATCGGTATATAATACTGATACAAACCAAGGCATGGTAAACGTAACGTCGTCGAGGAAACGAATGCGATTCGCGCCATTATTGGAGAACATTTCAGCAACCAACCAATGGTCTCCTTGCTCCACAACACGGTCTTGAGGTGAACCAAACAAATTGGCAGGGAAAGGAACCACAATAAAACCACGGGCAATGTCTTGTGATGTGATAGTATACACATCGCTTTCAAACAAAACAGTCGTTAAATCGCCAGGCAGTCCATCAGCACCAGGGGTACGGACTGTAAACACCACCGAAGACCCAGCTTGGGTGCCATTAGTGCCTGTTTGAAGGTATGCGGTAGCACTGGTTACTGTATCAGCAGTTAGAATCTCAAACAAATTGCCCAAAGAAACCTGTTGGGCCGCAGGACTGCCCCATTGTCCCGTTCCGGAAAAGGATTGAGACACCGGTGCAATTACAGAAGGAGAAAATGCCGAGTCCGTAATCGCAAACTGCCTCGATGCACTGTTATTCAACGTATAGGCGTCGGTACTGTCGGCCGTTACATTGAACGTCACATTCATGTTGGCAACGGTGGTGGCAGGGAAAATAGTGTTTAGACTAATCAACTGCTCATTGCCAGGAGCCAAAGTAGGTATGGACGCCGAACTGGTGTAGAGTGGTGCACCGCCTGAAGTACGGGTCGCATTAACCGTTAAGGTAACATTGGTCTGTGCTGAGGTCCCTACGTTACGCACCAAAGCCTGGAAAACCACGCCGCCCGTATTCGGGGCAGGCACCATTCCATATTCCTGGAAGCGACCATTGGTGGTATCGGGTAGAAAAATTGACTGAACCAAAGCCAAATCATGGTTGGGCGCCTGGGTTATTTTCACATCGTCAATCTGCCAAAAATAGTAGTCGCCATGGAACAGGAAGGCGATTTTGGCATTGGCAGCACCGCCGATATAATCCGAAACATTCACACGGATGAGCGAATTGCGCGCAGAAGCCTGGTTCACCGCGATGCCCGAATTAAGGGTTAACGTATCGCCCCAAGTGGCACCGCCATCCGTTGAAAACAACACATAAGTTGCAGGCTCAGCTTGGCTGGTAGGACCGGCAAAACGACGGTAGTACTGATAAAACTCTAAGTTTAAAAAAGGATATTGCGCCGCATTAAAACTTGGGCTGATGAGCATTCCTCTATGAGGGGCAGGGAAAATGCCCTGTCCAAATGCACCTTGCACACCATTATTGTCGAGCCAATCCGAGTCAAATACCATAAAGCCATTGGCAGGTGTTGACGATTGCACAGTTAGGTTGGCCGTACCATAGGCCCCACGAGAACCCGTACCTGTGTTGGGTGTGGTTGCCGGACCGCGGTACTCCCATACACCTGTGGTATCGGGTGTTGTTCCGAGATTAAGACCCTCAAATCCCTGATTGGTCCAAGAAGACGCACCGGCAGAAAAGTCATCCTGAAAGATAATCGTATTTTCAGGCGTTGCAGAAGGAGAAACGGGGCGATCATGCTGTTCCAAAGTGGCATCCATACCACGGAGGTAAGGCAGCGGCTGAGCAGTTCGAACGCTTTGCTGGGCAAAAGCAACAGAGGCTGAGAAACCCATGGCCAATGCAAGAGGTAAAATTCTGATGTTCATTAATTGAATATTTTGGTTAAAGATTATGCAAATATAAGACGAAAAGGAATCAAAAAGACCTAATATGCCTTCAAACGATTAGCGCCCGCTTCGAACAAGCTTTTGAAGGGCAACGGCACCGGCGGCATGCCACTCCAAAAGATAGACACCCGTGGGTACATCATGCAGATCAATCGATGCGCGGTGTTGGCCTGGCACTTGATAGCCCTCATGCAAACGCGCCACTTCGCGGCCCGTGAGATCGCGCAGAATGCCCTCCACTACAGAAGGGCGGTCCAAGGAGTAGGCCACTGTGATTGAGCCACTGCTGGGGTTGGGAAATACCGACTGCACACGAACAGGCATTGTTTCTTCCTCAACAGAAACCCGAGAGAAAAAGTGCCCAAATACCGGATTCACGGCTAAACCAATGCCGTTGGTGAACCAGCGTGTTTCTGATGGGGAGTAGATCACAGAGGTGTAGGGCGGCAAAAAACGCTCGTAGGTGTAGTCATTAAAAACCCGGACATCCTGGGCACCTTGGTTGGAAAAAAGCTCAGCGGCGGCGTAGTAGGCACCCGGCTGCAAAATGCGGTTTTGCGGTGCTCCAAACAAGGAGGCGGGCATGAGAATGTTCACAAATCCATTGGCTACATCCTGAGCGGTGAGGGTATACAAATCGCTTTCGATGAGGGAAGCGAAGGAAGTTTGCTGGGCATATTCGGCATTGGCCAAGCCATTGGTGTCGCGAACACTCACAATGATTTGGGACCCGGCGACCGAAGTCCCCAACCGAATTTGAATAGCCGATAAGGTGTCGGATGCAGACAACTCAAACAAACTGGCACAAATGAGACCATCTTCATCGCCCGTAAAGGATGCCGTACCCAAACTGCCAAAGGATGAAACCACCGGTGAAACCACTGAAATGATGGTGTCGCGCACTGCAAAGGGCACCGATACACTGTTATCTGCTGGGTTCTCATCTACGCTGTCCATGTTCAACTCAATATGGAGGGCATAAACACCCGTATCCACCAACAATGCCTGCGGGAAATTGGTGGCCGATACCACCGTATCGCGGCCGCCTGAAACCAAACTGAGTGCGGCCGTGCTGTCGCGCCAGAGGGAATTGGCCGACCCCCGACCCACACGGCTGCGCATGCGAATGCTCGATTGTGCGTTGGATCCAAAATTTTGAATGGCTCCCTCCGTCTGCCATTGGTCGCCTTGTTGGCCCTTCATCAACTGCCCTGTGAAGGTCAGAAAATTGACTGGATTGATGGAATAATTCTCAAGCGCAAGGTCATTGCTGGGCGGCAAACTCAGCTGAATGTCATCGATACACCAGAACCAGTCCCACGCACCCACATAATGGAAACGAATCCACAAATTCGGCTGATTTCCGGCGATCGACGAAATATTAAACCGGAGGGTCGAAGGGTTCGGTATGGTCGTACTCACAGGTACCACGTCCGCGGAATTATAGAGTCTCGTCCATACAGATGAGTCGGTACTGATCTCTATGATATGATCTTCCTGAAAACGGCGGAAAAACTGCTGCACGCTCAACATCACTGCGGGCTGGTTGGCCAAACTGATGCCCGCTTTGATGATGAGGTAGTCGTCCTGCGTGCCATTGCGGAAGGAATCCGAATTGATTAGGGCAAAGGGCGCGCCCGAGGCTGAGGCAATGGGCGGGAAATTCTGCGATACCAAGTTGGGTTCCATCGCCGACACCACCTTCCATGAACTACTTGCGGCGGCTCCGGGTCCACGCACCACAGTCATGCCCAGGGTGTTACTGAAATCAAAGCTCCACAGAGGGTTAAGTCGAGCCGATGGATTATTTGACGTCGATGGGTGGTTTGTTTGGGATGGGTCATACAGTACATCGAGCATCGATCGTCCGACCATTTTCTTCTCGTGCTGACCATCATAAGAACGCATCCACTGGGCCCCAGCGGACGAAACCGTGCCAATAAAGAGCAAAATGAGTAGTGTTTTTTTCATTTTAAAAATTTGAACAAATTTAATTAGAAAATTGAATATGGTGATCTTATTTCAGTTAGCAACCAATTCGCTTGAGCGATAAGGGGAACAACAGCAATCGGTTAACATACAAAAGACTTCATCTCATTCAGCCCACCACTTCATAAGATTCGATGGGCGGGCAAACACAAAAGAGGTTACGGTCGCCGTGGGTGTTGTTGACCCGGCCCACCGTCGGCCAAAACTTAGACTCACGCACCCAAGGTAAGGGGAAAACCGCCTTTTCGCGCGGGTAAGGGCGCGACCAGTCGCCCACCAACTCAAATGCGGTATGGGGTGCCTGTTTTAAGACATTCAAATCCCGGTCGTAGATCCCCATTTCAATTTCGCGAATCTCCTCTCGGATGTGCAACATGGCCTCGCAAAAACGATCCAGTTCGGGCTTGTCTTCCGACTCGGTAGGCTCGATCATGATGGTACCCGCCACCGGAAACGAAACTGTAGGTGCATGAAAACCATAATCCATCAAACGCTTGGCCACATCCTCCACCTCAATGCCGGCCGATGCTTTAAACGGGCGCAAGTCAATGATCATTTCATGGGCACAGTGGCCGCCAGGACCCGTATACAATACAGCATACGAACCCTTCAGTCGCGCCATGATGTAGTTCGCGTTCACAATCGCCAGGCGGGTGGCCTCAGTCAGCCCCGCCCCACCCATCATTCGGGCATAAGCATAGGGGATCGGAAGGATGCCAGCACTGCCCCAAGGCGCACCCGAAACGGGAGTGATGGCTGATTGAGATGGGTTCACCTCCACTAAGGGATGGCTAGGCAAAAAGGGTGCAAGGTGAGCGGCTACGCCAATGGGGCCCATACCGGGTCCGCCACCACCGTGGGGTATACAAAAGGTCTTGTGGAGGTTGAGGTGACAAACATCCGCGCCAATGAGCGCCGGACTGGTGAGGCCTACCTGGGCGTTCATATTGGCGCCATCCATATACACCTGCCCTCCATACTCGTGGATGACGCTGCAGATTTCGCGAATGGTGGTCTCAAACACCCCGTGTGTCGAGGGGTAGGTCACCATCAAGGCGGCCAACCGATCGGCATGCCGTGCCGCTTGCGCCTTCAGATCATCCAAAGAAATGTTGCCGCGCTCGTCGCAGGCCACCACCACCACCTGCATACCCGCCATCACGGCCGAGGCCGGATTGGTGCCGTGGGCCGAGGAAGGAATCAATGCGATGTTTCTGTGTCCATCGCCCCGGCTCAGGTGGTAGGCGCGGATCACCATGAGACCGGCATACTCACCCTGAGCGCCCGAATTCGGTTGCAAGCTGATGCCCGGGAAACCCGTCACCTGACGCAAATCCTCGGTGAGCATATCGAACATGCTCTTGTAGCCCTTGGCCTGCTCAACAGGTGCAAATGGATGCAAATGAGCAAATTCGGGCCAGGTTACGGCGATCATCTCGGTGGTGGAATTCAACTTCATGGTGCATGAACCCAAGGGGATCATGCTGTGGCACAGCGATAAATCGCGCGATTCCAGTCGCTTAATGTACCGGAGCATCTGGTGTTCGCTGCGGTATGAATGAAAAACAGGGTGCTGCAAAATCTCATCCTTGCGTAAAAAATCAGGATGAATGAGCCCCTTAGATTCCTTGTCAAGCGCCCCCAAATCGACCTGTTTGCCGTTGGTGATGGCCGCAAATACCAGGGCTACTTGGGAGAGTTGCGCGAGGCTGGTGGTTTCATCCACCGAAACCCCTACTTGCCCGGGCACCAAAAAGTTGAGGTTGATGCGTTTGCCCTCCGCTATGTTCTTGAGTTTCTGGAGTTCTTCCTCGGGAAGTTCCACCTGTAGGGTATCGAAATATTGGGCATTGACCTGCTTAAAGCCCATCATTTGGAGGGCAGCATCGAGCACAGCGGCGCGCCGGTGGATGCGCAGTGCGATTTGTTTGAGCCCGTCCGGCCCATGGTAAACGGCATACATCGACGACATAATAGCCAAGAGTACTTGGGCGGTACAAATATTAGAGGTCGCTTTTTCGCGCCGAATGTGTTGTTCGCGTGTCTGTAGAGCCATTCTGAGGGCCACTCGACCATGAGCATCACGCGATACCCCAATCAACCGACCCGGTAAATTGCGTTTGAATGCATCGCGCGTGGCAAAATAGGCGGCGTGTGGACCGCCATAGCCCATGGGCACGCCAAATCGCTGCATGCTCCCCACCACCACATCGGCACCCCACGATCCGGGCGATTCGAGCAACACCAAGGCCATCGGGTCGGCGATCACCGCCACAAAGATTTGACGTTCAGCTGCCCTTTTCGCCATTTGCCTGTAGTCGCGTATCCGTCCGTATCCATCAGGGTACTGAAAGATCATCCCAAAATAATCCTCATCGAATCCAAAATCATCCACGCGTCCAAAAACCAATTCGATATTCAGGGGCTCGGCGCGCGTCTGCAAAACCGCCCGTGTCTGGGGAAATACTTTATTGGAGACGAAAAATTTGCGGCTTTCCGCTCGGTTTCTTTGAGCGAAGAGCATCAACATCGCTTCTGCAGCGGCTGTAGCCTCATCGAGTAGGGAGGCATTGGCGATATCCATACCCGTGAGGTCGCACACCAAGGTTTGGAAGTTGAGAAGCGCCTCGAGACGACCTTGGGCAATCTCTGCTTGATAGGGCGTGTATTGGGTATACCAACCCGGATTCTCTAAAATGTTCCTTTGAATGACGCCCGGCACCTGAACGGGGTAGTAGCCCATTCCAATATGGCATTGATACACCTGGTTTTGATCGGCCAGTGCCCTCAAATGCTCGATCAGCTCCTGTTCATTCATGGGAGCCGGCATTTCCATTTGGTCCAAGCGGCGAATGCCTTGGGGGATGGTTTGATCGATCAATTCATCGACTGAGCCCACACCAATGGTGTGCAACATGGCATCGACATCGGATGCTCGTGGACCAAGGTGGCGTGACTGAAAATCGGATTGGGTGGTATGGTTCATTGCCATTGATAATATAAAATCGCTGCAAAAATACGGCTTTCATTTTCTACATTGTACGGCCTTTTGTTTTATGTACACCACCCACATCATGCAAGCCTTCATTTTTTGTGCGCGATGGATTGAGCCGGCCTCCAAGTGGCTGTTGATGCCCTTATTTATGTTCATTCTTGCGCACGGACAGAATTTCGCATTGGGCCAACCCCAGCCATTCGAGTGGGCAGATCATACGGTATCCGCCGGGCGCTCATGTGCCCTTCCATTCACCCTTATCAATGTTTCCGTGGGCTCCGTAGATGTTTCGGTCGATGGGCAAAAAACCAAGCAGCCGCTTCACCCCGCTTGGAGCCTACTGCCCCCCTTATTGGCGATCCTATTTGCCCTTTGGTTTCGAGAAGTTTACAGTTCACTTTTGGCCGGCGTACTGGCGGGGAGTTATCTTCTCGCCTACAGCAGCCGCGGAGGGATAGAGGCCATTGGGATCGCACTGGGCGATTTCCCCACCCAACATTTGATACCAGCGCTGAGCGATGCAGACCATCAGTCGATCATTGTCTTCTCCATGCTCATCGGCGGGATGGTCGCTTTGGTTAGTCGCAACGGCGGCATGCAAGGGGTGGTAGAAGCCCTGGCTCGTCGTGCCAAAACCCCACAATCCGCCCAATTCATGACCTGGCTCTTAGGCGTGCTGATCTTTTTCGACGACTACGCCAACACACTTTTGGTTGGAAATACGATGCGGCCCGTGACTGATCGTTTAAGGGTATCGCGCGAAAAACTCAGCTATTTAGTGGATGCCACCGCCGCTCCTGTGGCCGCTATTGCCTTCATCAGCACCTGGATCGGCGCCGAAATCAGCTATATTGAAGGGGGATTAGAGAAGCTCCCATTGGTCGGTCTTGGCGCATATCAGGTATTCCTCTACTCGCTCTCCTATGCCTTCTACCCCATTTTTACCCTGATTTTTATGCTGTTGATTATTGGGATGAAACGCGATTTTGGCCCGATGTTCGCTGCTGAATGGCGTGCTCGTGCAGGTGCTTCACAACGGTCCACCCCTACGGCCTCTGGTTTGGGGAATTCGGTTTCGGGGGATGCCCATGGGGTCGGGGGAGAAACCCATTTGGGCGGTGCGGGTGCGGGCGATGCAGATTTCAGCATGGCGCCCGGACTCACTCCATCTCCTTGGCTGGCCATTATTCCGGTTTTGGTGGTGGTGTTATTGGTTTTATTAGGCCTCGCCGCTACGGGCTATGAGGCCAAAACATGGGCCGATTCTACTATTCCACGCTCTCAAAAGCTCTCCATCACAATCGGAGGGGCCAATGCCTATACTGCGCTGCTGTGGGGATCATTCGGTGGACTCCTCACAGCGGTTGCACTGAGCCTATTGACCCGCAGGCTTTCGGTTCACGATGCAGTAGAAAGCGTCCTCAAGGGATTCAAGACCATGTTGGGTGCCGTAGTCATCCTTATTCTGGCCTGGGTATTGGCCGGAATCACCGTAAAACTCGAAACAGCGAACTTCCTCACCCAGCAGTTGTTGTCGGTCAACCTGGGTCCGGGCTGGCTTCCTGCCCTGACTTTCGTTCTGGCATCATTGGTTGCCTTTAGTACGGGCACAAGCTGGGGCACCATGGCCATCTTATTCCCGTTGGTCATCCCCGCCTCTTGGCAGCTGACTGAACAAGCGGGCATCCCCCATGCCGAAGCTGTGGCCATTTTATGCAATGTCGTGAGTACGGTTCTGGCCGGAAGCGTGTTGGGTGATCATTGTTCGCCCATTAGTGATACCACCATCATGAGTTCGCTCGCCTCAGGATGCAGCCATATCGAACACGTACGCACCCAGTTGCCCTATGCCCTCGTTGTGGGTGGCGTTTCGATCGGAGTGGGCACCCTGCCCACAGGATTCGGACTACCCCCTTGGATTAGTTTCATGGCCGGCACCATCATCATGGCATTGATCATTCTGCGCTGGGGTAAAAAAGTGGTCGATGAGCATTAATCTAAAGGGCGTACCCGTGCACTGGCCAAAATCAGGTATTTACGGCCCGTATCTTGACAAACACAGAGACAGCGGGTTCGTCTCAGTTCAACCTTAGAATAGGTTCCTCCTTTCTTCGTGGCAAAACGGGCGCCCACTGGCAGCTCCCTAAGGATAACCTCAAATGCTGATGGAGGATTATGCGCCGATAAGGCCTCCATAAGATGCGGATCGGTGCAGCTGCTCGCTGCCGGATTGCGCAAATAGCGCTTCAACACCGTCAATAAATTACTGGGAAACACCTCATCTTGAAGCACAGGCTCCATAATGCGGGCAAACGCCTCTTTCCATTCAGGACCGTGCGGCCGCACGGTGTTTTTATGTTGCTCCCACACCCGAAGGTGCGCAAACTCATGCAATAAGGTCACCAACATGGCATAAGGGTTGAGAGTCTGGTTCACCGAGATGCGGTGTCCCAGTCGTCCGTCAGGAGGCCTATAGTCGCCATATTTGCTTGACCGCTCGCGTGTTAGCCGCACCCGTGCCTGGTGTTTTAGGATTAAATCGGTCACATACGCTAACGCTGCAGCCGGCAAGAAACCCGACAACACCTCCACTATTTTTTCGCGTCTGGTTTGCCAGGATGTCGACATAGAAAAGTGAAATGAAAAACTCAGGTGGACGAATGGGCGCGATTAAGATAACCAAGTATACACCAACAATGAGCCCAAATAGGCCAATGCCCCCATATAAAGGAACTGCACCGCAGGCCACAGCCAGGTTTTGGTTTCGCGCCGGGTAACGGCCAGTGTGCTCATGCACTGCAATGCGAAGGCATAGAACACCAGTAGACTAAAACAAGTAGCGTTGCTGTAGACCGGTTTACCCGTTTTCGGGTTCACCTCCGATAGCATTCGTCCTCTCAGTTCCGACACCTGAAAATCCTCCGTACCTAAACTATACATCGTGGCCATGGTGCCCACAAACACCTCCCGTGCCGCGAAAGAAGTCACCAAGGCAATCCCAATCTTCCAATCGAATCCGAGTGGCTCAATGGCAGGCTCAAGAAACTTACCCGCATGTCCGGCCCAGGAGGCAGCCAACAACTCCTGCTCAATTCTGGATTTTTGTGCCTGATCATCGGCCGATGCTGTGCCCAATGCAGTCTGGGCGTCCAGTTCCTTGCGAAGCGACTCCATCCGGTGGCCAGGGCCAAAATTACTCAATACCCACAGTATAAGCGATATAACAACGATGACTTTGCCCGCTTCCATAACGAAGCCCTGCAATCGCTGGCCCACCACATGCCCCACATTGCGCCAAACAGGCCATTGATAGAGGGGCATCTCTAACATAAAGAATGAGGTCTCGCGGGTCTTGATAAACCAGCGCAACACCAAGGCAGCGGCGATGGCGGTGAATAAACCCAAAATATACAATCCCATCAAAACAAGCCCCTGCACATTAAACACCCCCAACCATTGATTTTCAGGCACACAAATGCTGATGAGCAGCGTATAAACGGGTAAACGTGCACTGCAGCTCATCAACGGCAGCACCAATATGGTGAGCAGCCGTTCTTTTCTGTTGTTGATGGACCGGGTGGCCATGATGCTGGGCACTGCGCAGGCAAAACCCCCAATCAGGGGCATGACCGAGCGACCGTTGAGGCCGACCGACTGCATCAAACGATCGGTGAGGAACGAAACGCGCGACATATATCCGCTTTCTTCGAGCACACCCAAAAAGAAAAACAATAGACTGATTTGGGGGATGAACACCAGCACCCCGCTGAGACCGGCCAGAAGCCCATCAACCAGCATCCGCGAAAAC
>Ga0194116_10007214_pt1 | contig 11567 bp, 9 predicted proteins | sample TA2MahsurfametaG_4_FD_148617 | JGI IMG/M metagenome (GOLD analysis project Ga0194116, IMG submission 148617) | Freshwater microbial communities from Lake Tanganyika, Tanzania - TA2015008 Mahale S9 surface | ecosystem: Environmental > Aquatic > Freshwater > Lake | place: Tanzania: Lake Tanganyika... | reverse complement strand
CAAATCTTTATTCATCCTAAGGTTGTTTTCTTTGATGAAGGAGTTGAGATTGTAAATCCCTTTACTCGCCATTTGATTGGTTGGCAAGATGTTGATCAAATCGACACTCGCTACACCATGTCGATTAGAACCATTGGCGAAGGTGTTGGAGATCGAAAAATCCATGCTTTTGCTGCCCCTGCACCAGGCAGATATCACAGCAGATCGATTCATCAAAGTGAGTTGCGCGGTTTGAATATTCAAGGAGCAGGCAGTATTCAAACCAGTCAAAGCCCAAGATCTCACTCTGGAGTTGCCTCGGTGATAGCCAATCAAAGATTGATTGAGTTTAAAAGGATTAACCAACCTAAGTTTGTTAAATATCAATATGAATTTAATAAGAAGGCGCTTTTTATGGATCTGACACTTTTGCTTGCTGGTACTCTGTTTTCGATTATTCATAATTAAGCAACCTGATCTCGAGAATTTATCTCACGAGCATTCTCTTTATCTTTTTTAGTGAGTCTACGCCTTTGGCGTGGATCAAATGCATCACGTAAGCCATCTCCGATAAAATTCACACAAAGCGCAATAGCGATGATGAAAATACCCGGATACCAAAATAACCAAGGTCTGGTTGTAAAGGCATCTTGGTAATTTGAGATCAAAAGTCCTAATGAAACATCGGGAGAAGTAACGCCAAAGCCTAGGAAGCTAAGTGCGGTTTCAAGCAAAATAGCACCTGACATCAACAATGTAACTGAAACAATTATTACTCCTATAGCATTTGGCAAAATATGCTTAAAGATAATTCTCCTGGTTGTGGCACCAGCAACTCGCGCAGCATCAACAAACTCCCGCTCTCGAAGAGATAAAAACTCTCCTCGCACTAACCGAGATAGTCCAGTCCAAGAAAACAACCCCAACAGCAAACCAAGAAATGCAGCTCCTTTATTTCCGAAATAAAATCCAATTACAGAGCCGATAATGATCACTGGGATTGTGATGATGAAATCAACCAAGCGCATTAATAACGCATCAGTCCATCCTCGAAAAAAGCCTGCTAATGATCCAACGATTGTTCCTATTGTGGTTGCAATCAACCCGATTATGAACATAACCAATATTGAGCGTTGCGCACCACGCATTACCAACGCAAAATAATCTCTACCAACATTATCTTGCCCAAAGGGGTGCTGACCTAACTGGACTCCGTCACCATCCACAAATGGGACAAAATCAATAGTTGGGCAACCAAGTGTTCCTTCTGAACAACCCTCAGATAACAAATCTGGCATATCTTCAAAACCATAACGCCACCAGCCTGGGATAGTGAACCTAGGGTTGCGTGGATCTCCAATCCGCCAATCAAGAGCTGTGTACACGAGTACCACCAAGGTAGTGAAGAAAAACAATGCCACCATGGCAGCACGGTGGCGAACAAACCTCTTTATAATAATTTGACTCTGACTTAACCCTTCAGTCTCCTTATTAAAAATAGCGTTCTCATTACTTTCAAGGACTACCTCTGTTTCATTTGAACTCTTATTAGTTTTACGCGCCATTATTTTCCAGCTCCAACTCTGATGCGAGGATCAAGCACTGAGTAGAGAAGATCAGCTATCAAATTTGCTAAGATTGCTAGAGTTGATAGAAAAAGAATTACTCCCATAAGTAGGTTCAAATCAAATGATGTTATTGCTTTGTTGAACAAAGTTCCCATTCCATACCATCCAAAAACTTGTTCAGTAATAATTGCACCGCCTACAATTGCTGCAATATCTGTAACCATAATGGTGGTGAGAGGAATCATGGTATTTCTGAAAGCATGACGCATGATTACTGTTCGCTCATTTAGACCCTTTGCTCTAGCAGTTCGAATATAATCTTGATTTAAGACCTCAAGTAAAGTTCCGCGCGAGAATCTAATGTAACCTGCAAATGAAATCAGAGTTAGTGCAATAGTTGGAAGAATCATGTGCAGAACAATATCTAGGAATCTAACCCAAAATGGTACTTCATTCAACCAAGATGTACTCTGCCCAAAAGTAGAAATTGGTCGATAATTAATATCATCACTTTGGATATAAGGTCGCCAAGCCTGCATTAACTTGTCAACAACTATTAGTAAACCAATAATTGTTACCGTAATAACGTTGGTGCGAATAATTGGTCCTCTGTCAATTTGATTAAATAAAATTGATCCCATTAGAGCAACTCCAACCAAAGCAACAAACAAAAGCATTATGCCTACTCTAGGACGGTTCGAATCGAGCAGAACCTGTGCTGGGAAATAGATGATGGACGCAAAAGCAGCACAAAACAAAGCACTCTTTACCACAGATTTATTCTCAAGCCCGACCGAAAGATAGGTAACTCCGAAAGCGATACCAATTGCTGCAATCAAAATTAAAAAAGGACCAAGCGTTGGATTTAGAAACCATTTAGCAGCGCTTAATATAGATAGAAAAATCACATTTACTAAAAATGCTCCGCTAAATATCAGAAAAACTCTTTTTCTCGTTCCACTAAAAATTGCAGCCCAGAAAAATCCAACCACAATACTGGCAAAAATTATTGTAGGAAGTGAAATTTGAGCCGAAACCAGGAAATCATTAAAGTCAATTGCCAAAAATTGCTTTAGCAAAACGGCTACCCAGAAAATTGGTAATGAGTAAAGCAAAAATGCAAAAAATGTCATGGCGTAATCAAATCTTGAGTATTGGCGAAGGGCTGAGGTAATTCCCAATCCAATTCCTAAAATGATGGCAACAATTGTTGATACAAAAATCAGTCTAACGGTGATTGGAAGAGCGAGAGCTATCTCTGAGATCACCGGTTGAGTATCTCTGGTTTGTCCAAAATCAGCCTTACCCACAAAAATACCTAGGACGCCTCGAAGCCAAATGAAGTATCTAACGGGAGGAGGTAAATCTAAACGTAACTCACGAGTTAAATTGATGATTAACTGCTCCCGGTTTGGTGCAGTACTTGTACGCAGCTCTTCTAAAGGATCTGCGGAGAAAGCTGTCAGATTGTAGATGATAAAACTTGAGCCAAATAAAATCATTACTAAAGCGCCTAGACGACGTGCTACATACGCGAGCATTTACTCTAACCTTCTAGTAGCTAAGACAATGAATATCAATCAATATATTGAGTGGCGTTCAAATCTCTTTGAACGCCACTCAATTTACTTCTTATAACTACTTATTGCTAAGTAATCATTTATTAAGACCCGTGGCCTTAATTAGTGTATTTCCACTCCCAGTAGTTGTGAACTATCTGTGGTGCTAGCGGTCCTGGCTTAATATTTTGGAGCTTGCCATTTACGCCAACTAACTCGGGGAATTGAACAATTGGAAGAGTTACAGAATTAGCCATTAACTCTTTTTCAATAATTATGTACTGTTCCAATTTCTGCTTTGGAGTCAACAGAGTCGCGCCAAGCTTCTTTTCTGCTGCATCAATCTTGGCATTTGAGTGTCCAAGGTAGTTTGATTCACAAACTGTGCAGTAGAGAGAGGCCATACCTTTTTGATCAAGGGCTCCCTTGCCAAATGCAAAGTGCTGCGCATCATATGCACTATCAGCGAGGAATCTTGACCAACCCTGTACGCCCGGAGCTGGAATATCAAATCCAGCACGTTTTCCAGCTGCTCGGACCAACACCATAATGTCAGTTCGTCGAGCGTTGTTTGGATTTCCCCAAAGAAGGTTAACCTTCACATCAGTTGCTGAGTGCTTACGCACTAATGCAAGAGCTGCGGCTTCACGACTTGCCTGTGTACCTTCGGTGAATTTAGAGACGCCACTAGCTGCGATAATCTCTTTAAACCCTGGCTCGCTTGGAAACACTAGAGGTGAATCCAATCGGATTGAACCAGGATTGAGCGGTTTGAAGACCTTCTCAACTATTTCATCTCTTGGATACATCAAAAGGAATGCTGTTCGCAAATCCTTAGCCTTTTGGCTATCTCCAGCAAATGGACCGGTGTATTCAACTGTTGATCCTTGTGCCTTATCGACTCTTAAGTCAATGTGCTCGAAAAATGAGCTGCTTCCACCAACAACCTTAGCGGTTGGAATTGCTTTTAATAAAGCGACTGAATCAGCGGTTGGTTGCCCAGCGTAGATATCAATCTCCTGGTTTCGCAACGCCTGTGCTGCTGCAGTTGCGTTATCGATGATTCTGAACTGAATGTTCTTAATTCCACTGGTTTTTGGACCAGAAGGATTGGTCTTGTGTCTTGGGTTTTCTACCAAAGTAATTGTGCCATTTGGAACAACCTCTTTAAGTATAAAAGCACCATTGCCTACCAAAAGTAATGGATTGGTTTGGGCATCAACTTTGTTAGTGTTGTAATCATTTGACCATACTTTGCCCATGGCTGCCATAAGATTCTTGTCATAGGAGTAGAAGGCTTTCTCAAACTTTGCCTTTGCAGCTAGGTTTGCTGCAGCACTTTGTGCAGACTTCTTTCCTTCTGCCATCTGAACAAGTGCATGAACTGGAGATGGTCCAGGGGCGTTGATCTCCCAATCTGGAATCGCTGAATCGTACTCAATTGTTAGCGACATCTTATCTGCAGATAAGACTGGCAGATAAACAGCGTGGGTGTCATAAACTCCACCATAACCACCTGAGTTGAAACCAGGTTTAGTATCCTCATTCTTTGGATCACCTAAGCCTGCACCAAGTGAGTATGAGCTTGAGCTAAGAACGTGTGAAAGTAATAGATCAACTGCGGTGATTGGTGTGCCATCTGACCAGACTTTGCCAGGATTTACTTTATAGCGAACCCTAAATGGATTCTTACTTATAATCTGATAACTTCCAAAAGTTGGATTTTTTACAAGTTTTGGAGATGCGTCGTACCAGAAAAATCCAAAGCTTTGTAGATAATTTACATCGGTATTGATGGTTAAATTCATCGATGAAACTGATGGATTTAGACCAGTCAACGCGTTGCTGGTAACGATTACAACTGTGGAACGGGTTGCTGCGTTAGCTGGTACCAATGCACCAGCGACTAGGCCCGCCGCCGCAGTAGCAACGAGCGCTACCTTAGATAAGCGATTTAATTTCATTTACTCTCCTAGGTTTAGGTCAAGAGAATCTGGAATGAGAAGTCGACTAATCCCACACCAAATCACTTGAATTGAGCGTAAGTCTGCCCTACTGATCGGCCTATCCACAACCCCTTCAAGGGGTGAGGGTTACTTGGCAGCCGTGCGGGCTGATTCAATCTTTGCTGTGGTTAATCTGGGAGCGGCAAAGAAAAAAAGGATTAAGCCAGCTGCTGCCACCAAAAGATATGGCAGACGCAGGGCAAACTGGCGATCTGCGCCTAATTCAACAAGATCAACCAATGCCCCGCCAATTAAGGTGCCAATTGGCAAACTGCCCCAAGCGAAAAAGCGGTAGACACTATTTACTCTTCCTAATAAATGGCTGGGGATAATGGATTGACGTAACGAAACTGTTATCACATTCCAAAGCACTGCAAAGCAGGTTCCAATTACTGAAAGTGCCCAAAATAGTTGCCAAGATGAGGTTAAGCCAATTATCAAACTGATCAATGGTGCGGTCAGTAAGGTCAGATAAAGGGATGGTCCACTTCCTAACTTTGCTGAAATCTTTGGACCTAAAACACCTCCTATGGTTCCACCAATAGCACCTGCGGTTCCTAAGATTGCAAAAACAAATACAGAGGTTTTTAAAATTTCTTGAGCAAACAAAATAAAAGTGGCAGCGGTAATTGCACCTAAAGCGTTTAAGCTTCCCAGGATAATTGCCATTGGGCGAAGTAACTCATGCTTCCAAAGCCAGGTAAAGCCCTCTTTTATCTCAGCTCTAAAGTTAAGATCTTTTTTCTCTGGCTTATCCTTTATCGGGCGGGCAACTGTTGCCAAGGTTGCAATCAATGCAGCTGAGACAAAAAAGGTAGCTGCATCAAAGTAAAATGGTAAAAAGACAAAAATACCAATCAAAAAACTACCTAATGGTGGCCCAATAAAACTGTTAGTTACAAACTCAACTGACCAAATCTTGCCATTGGCGCTCTCAAGTTGATCTGCCTCAATAACCTCTGGCAGAAAGGTTTGGGCTGAGTTATCTCGCAATACCTCTGCGCAACCAAACAGTAAAGCGGTCACAATAAGCACGGTATATAAAAACCAGTTTGTCGGCAGGGTAGCTCCACTTGCCACAGTATCTAAGGCAGGAAGATTATCTACCTCAACAGTTACCGCCACCGCAACAAGTAAGGCAAGGGCGGCTCTAGTGATGTCCATGGCGATAATTATTTTCCTGCGATCAAAGCGATCGGTAATTACTCCTGCTGGCAGGGTAAAGACCAACCAAGGCAGCCGGCTAGCTACAGCAACTGAGGCGATTAAAAGTGGTGATCTTGTTACCGCAGAGGCTAACCATGGGTATGCCACCTGGGAGATGCCATCTCCCAAATTACTTACACCATGGGCAAACCAAAGCCGCCAGTAATTCTTACCTAATGGCTTGGTGGTGCCTTTTTTGCGCTTTTTAAACACCAGGTGAGCCTACTTTGTTTTATGGGTTAACTCTTGGAAACAGTTGGGGCATTACCTAGGTTGAGGAAAAATTTAAGTGAGTAGATTGCAATAGCTGTTGAGATAAAGCCGCCTACATAAAGTGGGGTTCGCAAGGTAATTGTCGCAAGTACACCACCTAATACAGATCCAATTGGCATCATTCCCCAAACCAAGGTACGTCGGGTGCCATGTATTCGTCCATAGATCTCATTTGGAATCACACTTTGATAGGTAGACATCAACAATATGTTCCATTGTGAGATGGTAAATGCCCCAATTGCTGCCAGTCCAACAAATAGATAGATATTTGGTGAAAAGCCTTGGATCAGTAAGAGAAAGGAGCTCATAAAAATAGCAAAGCTCATAACTCGATCTCTGCCAAATCGCTTTGAGGCATGAGGAGCAACAACTGCGCCAACTAATCCGCCAACTCCTTGAATAGTTAAAGCCAGGCCAAATAATGGCTCAGGAAGATCAAGCTCGCGCACCATAAAGAGCACAATTGTGGCGGTTGCCATGGAGTAGCAGACGCCAATCAGTGAGGTAGTTAAAACCAAGCGCCTGAGTAATTTGTGGTTAAACAGGTATGAGATACCAAATCTCATATCAGCTAAAAAATGCGGTTTTTCTGCCGCTTTTTTCTCATTTCTAACATCCTGCAGAAAATTAATCGGCATAGAAAATGCCAAAATTGCAGCAACTATGTACCCAACGCTGTTGAAGAAAAATGGGATATAGATTGCAAGTGCGTATAGAAAACCGCTAAATGGTGCGCCAATAAAGCCCTGTACCACCGTCTCTGAAATTTGCAATCTAGAGTTGGCTTTCTCAAACTGCTTCTCCTCCAAAATCTGAGGAATCAAAGAGGCTGCGGTGGTATCTGTTGCCACCTCACAGGTGCCTATGATGAATGCTGCCAATATCAACAGATAAATATTTACTAAATCAGCTGCAATTGTGAAGGCAAGAAGGCCTACGATGCCACTTCTTAGAAAATTTACACCAGCTAAAATATATCTGCGATCTAATCTATCTACTAATGTGCCAATTGGAATGGCAAATAACAGCCATGGCAACATCACCATCGCACCCAACAATGAGATCAATACCGTGTTGTCAGTTAAAGTGATTGCCAAAAGTGGAGCAGCAGCCAGCAGCACACCATCTGCTAGATTTGAAACTAAGCTAGCAGACCATAATCGGTTAAAGGCTTTACTCACTCCATAACCCTACCTGTTTGCAGGGGCAGGACGAAAAAATTAACAACTAATAAAGCATTTTTTGTGGTGAGCTTACGATCTATGTTTCTCTTACAATTTAAAAAGTGGGTCAATACTGCAATCATTAACGCTGGTATAACAATCTTGTTTTGGGATGGTTTCATGCCTGATTTAACGGTGGGCTTGATATTGAAATGCTAAATTCCAATGCAGCGATAAAAAATTGAGAAAATACCGAGAATTAATCAAAACCATATAAATGCTTCTTATCAAAAAATGTTAGTGGTGTAGAGTGCATGCATGCAGATGCAGCTAGCGGTCTTGGTTTTCTTATTTGCCTATATTTTAATTGCCACTGAAAAAATAAATCGAGTGGCGGTAGCCCTAGGCGGCGGCGCTGCGATGATTGTTATTGGTGCGACAGATGCCGATGCGATTTTTTATAATCACGATACTGGGATTGACTGGAATGTAATCTTTTTACTTTTAGGCATGATGATCATTGTTGGAGTCATTCATAAAACTGGTTTGTTTGAGTATTTGGCTATAAAGGCAATAAAAAAAGCAAATGGTGAGCCAAAACGGGCGTTAGTTTTTTTAATCATTTTAACCGCAGTTGCAAGTGCAATTTTGGATAACGTAACAACCATTTTGCTTGCCGTTCCTATGACTCTAGTAGTTTGTAAGCAACTTAATATTTCATCGGTTCCATTTATTTTGTCCCAAGTTTTTGCATCAAATATTGGCGGCGCGGCAACATTGGTTGGAGATCCACCAAATATCATAATTGCTAGTCGCGCAAATCTTTCCTTTAATGACTTCTTAGTTCATATGGCTCCTTGGGTAATAGTGGTAATGATGGTTATAACGCCTATGTTGGTTTTCATGTTCCGTAAAGAGTTGGTTAACACTGCAGCAGATAGAGCTCGAATAGATAAACTTGATGAGAATTCCTACTTAAAAGACAAAGTTTTATTGAAGAAGAGCTTATTTGTTCTTGGCGCAGTAATGATCGCATTTGTGCTGCATACTGCACTTCATCTAGAGCCATCAATTGTTGCCATGCTTGGTGCAGGTGTACTAGTGGGAATCAGTAAATTAAAACCTAAAGATTATGCAATGGATGTTGAATGGGCAACCTTGGTATTTTTTGCAGGCTTATTCATAATGGTTGGCGCACTTGTCAAGACTGGTGCGTTGGGAGAGTTTGCTGATTTTCTAAAGGGTCAAGTAGGAGATCAAGCATCCCTTGCGGCCATGATGCTGTTATTTGTCTCGACAATACTTTCTGGAATAGTAGATAACATCCCATATGTTGCAAGTATGTCACCGGTTGTAACTGAGCTTTCTACTGGAATCCCATCACAACATGGGGATGTTTTATGGTGGTCATTGGCATTCGGCGCCGATTTTGGCGGAAATTCCACAATCATTGGTGCCAGCGCAAATGTGGTTGCGATTGGCTTAGCTCATAAAGCAGGAATTAAGATCTCATTTTGGCAGTTTGCAAAATACGGTGTTCCAGTGACTCTAGTTAGTGTACTTATGGTTGCCCCATATATTTTAATTAGATACTTTTAATCAAGAATTGATAACGTACCATCTAGCTTATGAGTTCTGCAGCGATCGTCACTGGAAAGATGCGAGCGTTAGCAAATGATAAGCTGGCGACTGCTCAACAAGGTTTTTACCAAACCCAACCAGGTGGATATGGGGCTGGAGATAAGTTTCTAGGGATCACAGTTCCCCGCTCTCGCCAAGTTGCCAAAGAGTTTAAAGAGTTACCACTCTCTGAAATCAAAAGATTATCAACTAGCCCATTTCATGAGATTAGATTTGTAGCCCTTGTAATCCTAGTTAATCAATTTAGAGCAGCTAAAGATCAAAGAGTGCGCAAGCGGCTGTATGAAACATATATTTCAATGGTTAAAGGTGGCGGGGTAGTAAATAACTGGGATCTAGTTGATGCCACAGCGCCATATCTGGGTGAGTACCTCATCAATCAACCTGGTCAGGTAAAAACTTTGATGAAGTTAGCAAAAAATAAAGATTTATGGGTTCAAAGAGTTGCAATAATCTTAACCTTTGCATTAATCAGAGCAGGCAACAACAAACCAACATTAATTTTGGCCAAAGAGTTTTTAAACCACCCACATGATCTCATTCACAAGGCCACAGGTTGGATGTTGCGAGAGGCAGGAAAGAGAGATCTGGTGGCACTTCGTGGTTTTTTAAAAAAGCACGTTCACCAAATGCCTAGAACAATGTTGCGATACTCGATTGAGCAGTTGCCAAAATCAGAGCGAAAAAGATGGTTACTAGATAGCAAGAAGTAGCAAAATGTATTTAGCTATGCTCTCAACAACTAGGAGGCTCTCCAACAGTACCAAGCAACAACGCTACGCATTCCTTTGAAGGGCTCTCCTAAAAGATAAAGTGCTTTAGCCTTAGTCGGTTTTGAATTTGCGTGAATGTTGTCCCATCCTCGCCTGACGGCTAAATCATCAACTGGCCACACATCCAGCCTTCCTAGATGAAAAATCAAGAACATCTCTACAGTCCAGCGACCTATTCCAAATAACGGAATCAACTCTTGGGCGATTTCTTCATCACTTAAGTAAGCAAATTTTCTGAAACTAACCTTTCCGGACAAGGTTGCATGTGTTAGTTCGCTTATGGTTCTTACCTTTGCTCCTGTTAAACCTATCGATTGGAGCTGCTTGGTTGATAATTTCCCTACCTTTGTTGGTGTAATTGATCCATCACACTTAGTTTCTAAGCGCCATGAAATTGTGCGAGCAGCCTTAGTGCTTACTTGTTGTGCGATCACAGCACGAATAAGTGATTGGTACTGAGTCATCCTTGGATTTTTCAGTCCAAAAGTACATGGCTCTAAATTCTTAATGGGCGAGGCAAAAGCTGGATCTATCCTTACTATCGCGCGCTTTACTGAGGCGAGCTCACTTGCACGTCTCATAAATCCTTAAAGGCCATTTTTTTATCTAGTGCTCAGTTTCAATCTCAAATGCCCATAGATCTAACTCATCTAAATCAACTGGGGTAAATCCTTTAGCTTCAAGTGCTGATGCGATTTGAGCTCGGTGCTCTGTGGCGTGGTGGATTGCTTGAGAGAGAATGGTTGAACGCCATCTTTTAACAAGCTTTCCTGAGTAGTTTGTGAACTCAATCTGCACATCATCTAATGAGACCGCCTGCAATAGCGCAGCATCAATTGCTGCAGCCTGCTTTGCAATAAGTGCTAAATCGGTAATAGTTTTAATCTCAGGAATCGACTCTCCAGGTATCTGTGGGTGATTTCCGGTAATACGAAATGCATATGCATCAGCAGCATCAACAATGTGGTGGGTAATCTCTGAAACCTGCCACTTTGGGTTGGTGGCAAAGGCTGATAAAGATTGCTCAGGCAAAGTTTGAAGATGTGCAATGGTTTTTTGGTTGGCCCAACTCATATGGGCTAGTAATCGATTAAGTGCAATAGTCATATGGACAGTCTAGGTGAAATATATTTAAAAGGTAATTTTTTTATTAACCGCTACCCCGATTAATTTGCCCGTTTTGATTGGCTAAAGTGAAATCAGTTTTGTCAGAAATGATTCCAAAAGAAATAATGAAACTAGGCGGGATTTTGTCCCGCCTAGTTCAATTTAAAGAAGAGTCGCCCTATAAGCCGGATCCTGTAGTTCTTGCGAACTGATCATCATCCATCTAGATCTGTAATTACTTACAGATTCAAGCAACCTACCCGTTGGCTCGAGCGAGTAGCTCTTAAAATGC
>Ga0194116_10007211_pt1 | contig 11570 bp, 11 predicted proteins | sample TA2MahsurfametaG_4_FD_148617 | JGI IMG/M metagenome (GOLD analysis project Ga0194116, IMG submission 148617) | Freshwater microbial communities from Lake Tanganyika, Tanzania - TA2015008 Mahale S9 surface | ecosystem: Environmental > Aquatic > Freshwater > Lake | place: Tanzania: Lake... | reverse complement strand
TCCGCGGAGTGGTACATTTAGTATGCGAGACGCTGCACAGCGGTGGCAGGGTCGACGCCAAACCCGCGCAGGCGGTTTGTGCGCCGATCAAAAGCGCCTAACCTAGATAGACCTGGATGCGGTCGACAAGTCGATCGATGCCCGCGTCGACACCCGACTCGCGTATAGCCGCCACTGACGAGTCCGCCCGAGGCCCGAACACCGGAGCCGCACAGCGCGGCGCGGGATCAGTTAGTCTGCGTCGATGGAGTCGGACGCCGCTCGCTGGCCTCGAGTTGCCCTCGGAAGTTTGTTTGCCCGCTGGGTCACATCCGAGCGACGCCAGTGTCTTACGCGCAGCTGGCGACGAATTTGGCGCCGCGCCGCTCGCCGGCTCACGGCCGTCCACTATTTTCATCAGGCAGACGATCCGTACAGTCAGTTGGCGGCGAGCCAACTCGATGAATTTTGCGCGCGTTATCCACTTCGTCTCGAGACTTACGCTGTGCCCCCACCGGATCGCGCTGCGGCGCCGCAGGCCGAGGCACTGCAGCGGTGGTCGCAGCGTGACGCCGCTCGTTGGGCGCAGCACTTCGGACTCGCGCTTCCTGAGCCGCTTCTGCACCCCGACCAGCTAGCGCTCGCGCGCCGCGCTTCCCCACGCGCGCTCGAAGACGGTGCCGCCCTACGACGCCGGCTCGGTCACTATCTTGGCGGCATGTTTTATTGCGAGGGTGAATGGTACTGGGGTCTCGATCGATTGCATTACCTGGAGTCGCGCCTTGCCACTGAAATGAAGCACAAGGCCGCACCGGCACCCCTTTTTTTGCCACCCGCACTGCAACTCGCGCCTACGACCCCCGCGGTAGAGACACCAGTCCTCGATTTTTTTTGTTCGCTGCGCAGTCCCTACACCTGGCTCGCGACCCCGCGAGTACGCACGCTCGCCAAGCATTACGGGGCCTCACTGCGTTTGCGTTTCGTATTGCCGATGGTGATGCGTGGTCTACCGGTACCACTCGTTAAGCGACTCTACATTCTCAAAGATGCCAAGCGTGAGGCGCTGCGACTCGGCTTGCCTTTTGGCGATGTGGCCGATCCGATCGGCTTACCGACGGAACGCGGTCTTGCGCTCCTACATCATGCTGTTCAGGAGGGCTACGGCGAAGAATTTCTCGAATCGTTCCTGCGCGGCGTCTTTGCCGAGGGTATCGATGCGGGCAGCCGGCGTGGTCTTGAGCGCATCGCAATACGCGCCGGACTGAGCCGCGCAAATATCCACGATGCGCTCGCCGATCACTCGTGGCGCGCGGTTGCCGACGCCCATCGCGAGGAGTTGTTGGCCTCGGGACTTTGGGGTGTGCCATCGTTTCGGGTCGCCGGTTTACCCGCTCTCTGGGGACAGGACAGGCTGTGGATGATCGAGCAAGATTTGCGCGCCTTGAGCGCCTCATGAGCCGCATGAACAAAAAATTTCTGAAGATCTCTGCCGCGATCATCGCCACAACCGCTACGCTCGCCGTGGGCGTTCAGCTGTTCGGCGGTTGGACGGGTCTCGCCCTGCGTTACGTGCGCCATGTCATGAGTAAAGAAAGCGCCCCTTTCAGAGAAATCCGTTGGCAACAAGGACCCTCCAAGAGTTTCTCGACTGCGCAATCCTCAGCGACCGGTCGCCCGAACGTGCTGCTGATCGTCGTCGATGATCTCGGGTATGCCGACCTCAGCGCCTTCGGTGGCGGCGTGGCCGAGGGCCGGGTGACGACGCCTAACATCGACAGTCTCGCGCAGCGCGGTGTGAGTTTTGATACAGCGTACGCAGGTAATCCGACCTGCGCGCCCTCGCGCGCCGCGATCATGACCGGACGCTACCCGACCCGGTTCGGCTTCGAGTTCACACCGACACCGTCGCTGTTCATGAAGCTGATCGCCCGCGCGGGCGCGCGACATAGCGCTGAGGCTCCGCCCGTTTATTTCGCGGACCGCGAGATCGGACAACCCGCTTACGAGGATATGGGACTGCCAACCTCGGAAATCACCATCGCCAAAGTATTACAAAGCGCGGGTTATCACACAGCGCACATCGGCAAGTGGCATCTCGGCGACAGCCAGAAATTCCGCTCGTATGCACACGGCTTCGACGAGTCGCTCAGCCTGCAGCACGGCGCCTCAATGTATTTGCCGAGCGCAGATCCGCGCGTTGTGACCATCGAACCTGAGCACAACATCATCGACAAATTCATTCTTGCCAGTCAGCCTTGGGGCGTACGCTTCAATGACGGCGAAGTGTTTAAGCCCGATCGCTACCTCACCGATTACTTCACTGATCAAGCGATCCGTTTCATCAATGCCAACCAGCATCGACCATTTTTTTTGTTCCTCGCCTATAACGCGCCACATACACCGTTACAGGCGATGCGAGAAGATTATGACACACTGCCGTTCATCAAAGATCGCGCTTTGCGCGTCTACGCCGCGATGCTGCGCTCGCTCGATCGCAACATCGGCCGTGTACTCGCTGCGCTGCGCGAACGCAATCTTGATACCAACACGCTCGTAATCTTTACAAGTGATAACGGCGCACCGCATTACATAGCCTTGGGTGCACGCAATGCCCCGCTACGCGGTTGGAAAGCCACTTACTTCGAAGGTGGTATCCGCGTGCCACTCTTTCTAAAATGGCCGGCGGCCTTGCCGCAAAATGTACGCCGCACAGGTCCTGCTGCACACTTTGATATTTTCTCGACCATCGTGGCCGCCACCGGCGCAACGGGCCCAACCGACCGCGTCATCGACGGCGTCAATTTACTGCCCTATGCACGCGGCGACATCACAGGCCGACCCCACAACTCGCTCTTTTGGCGTACCGATCGCTATCTCACGCTACTCGATGGCGAGTGGAAATTGCAGCTTACCGAGATGCCACGTAAAGAGTGGCTCTATAATCTCGCGCTCGATCCAAGCGAGAGAAAAAATCTCGTCACCAACGAGACCGCGCGAGTCGTCGCCATGAGATCCCGTATTATGGCGTTCGATCGCGAGCAGGCTGCGCCAATCTGGCAATCGCTGGCGGCGGTCGCAGTGCCGCTTGATCGCACGGTCACAGACCCACCGCGTATAGGTGAAGAATATGTTTATTTCTCGAACTGAGAGGACGCATGCAAACATTTGAATTCATCGTGAACGGTCAACAGCAGACGGTGGAAGATGTTCCCGCCGATATGCCATTGCTTTGGGTGCTGCGTGACCGACTGGGTCTCACGGGCACGCGCTTCGGTTGCGGGATAGCGCAGTGCGGCGCCTGCACGGTACATATTGAGGGCAATCCCGTGCGCTCCTGCTCGGTGCCTGCGAGCGCGGCGGTCGGCAGCCGCATCACCACCATCGAGGGACTCGCTGCCCCCGATGGCACACTTCATGCTGTGCAGGAGGCTTGGCTGGAACACGACGTTGCGCAATGCGGCTACTGTCAATCGGGCCAGATCATGAGCGCAGCCGCCCTACTTGCTACTAATATCACACCGAGTGATGCGGATATCGATGCTGCCATGGCCGGAAATATTTGTCGCTGCGGAACCTATGTGCGAATTCGCAAAGCGATCCGCTCAGCAGCCGCGGCTCTGCGAATGCGCATATGAGCGTGCTCCATATTCAAAAATTTGATCGGCGCCGTTTTTTGCAGCTCTCAGGTCTCACTGGCAGCGGCTTGTTGCTCGGCGTTTCCATTACCCACTCAGAGACTGCGCACGCCGCTGCCGAAACGCGCGTACCAAGTACCCTAGCACCAAGTGCGTTTTTGCAAGTTTCACGCGATGGCATTGTGATCTACGCCACGCAGCCCGAGATCGGTCAGGGCGTGCGCACCTCGATCCCGATGATTTTGGCGGAAGAGCTCGATGTGGCTTGGAAGGATGTCGAAATCCGCACCGCGAGCATCGACGCTACACGCTATGGTGCACAGGCCGCCGGCGGCTCAACCGCAATACCTCGCAGTTGGAATCCGATGCGACGGGCGGGCGCCGTGGCGCGCGCCATGCTAATAGAAGCCGCTGCGCGCACTTGGAACGTGTCGGCCAGCGAATGCCGCACGCGCGACAGCGAGGTCATGCATGCCGCTTCAGGGCGACGCATGCACTACCGCGATCTTGCCGAGGCCGCAGCAACGCTGCCCGTACCCGATGCGGATACCCTCCAGCTAAAGACCCGCGACGAATATCGACTCCTCAACTCACGAGTACGCACCACTGATGGCCGCGATCTCGTCAGCGGACGACCGACGTACGCCAGCGATGTGCGCATTCCAGGCATGCTATACGCGATGTACGTCAAATGCCCGCGCATCGGCGGCAAGGTGCGCGTCGCTAACCTCGACGCGATCCGCTCGCTGCCCGGGATAGTGGATATATTTGTACTTGAGGGTAATGGCGATCTCACCGAACTGAAGCCCGGGGTCGCGCTCCTGGCGCGCGATACCTGGTCCGCCTTGAGCGCCCGGCAGGCGCTGCGCATCGAGTGGGATGAGGACAGCGCGGCAAGCGACGACTGGCCAAGCACCCTCGCTAAGGCGCGTGAGCTCGCGCAAGCCGGTGGTGATGGCGCGACAGGCAGTGATCTCATCGCCGAGCGCGGTGATGTCGCGACCGCGTTCGCCTCAGCAAAGAAAACGCTGCAATCGACCTACAGCTACGCGTTCTTGTCGCATGCGCAACTCGAGCCGCAAATCTGCGTGGCGCGGCCCCTCGCGGGAGGCGCCATGGAACTTTGGCCACCGAGCCAGACACCGCAACGCGCGCAAACGGTTGTCGCCAAACTTCTGGGTGTCGCCGAATCTAACGTCACCATCCATCCGCAACGCCTGGGTGGCGGCTTTGGTAGACGCCTCAACAACGACGTCGCCTGTGAGGCAGCAGCGATCGCAGCCCGCGCCCAAGCGCCGATCAAGTTACAGTGGATCCGTGAAGACGACATGACCAACGATATCGTACGCGCCGGCGGTTTGATGGCGTTACAGGGCGCGCTCGATGCGCGTGGGCGGCTAACGGGCTGGCGCAATCATCAGATTACTTTTTCACCAGATGGCAAGCGAATCGTCTCCGGCGGTACGTTGCGAGCCGAAGAGGATTTCGCACCGCTGCTGCCTGCAGTGCGCATCACCCGCTCCGTGCTGCCGTGGAGCTCGCCCTGCGGCTTTTGGCGTGCACCTGGAGCAAGTGCCTTCGCGTTCCCGCTGCAAAGTTTTCTGCATGAAATGTCGGTCGCCGCGGGACGCGATCACTTGGATTTTTTGCTCGAGCTTTTGGGTGAACCGCGCTGGTTGCCGCCCGCCAATGCCGGCGCGCTCAACACGGCGCGTGCAGCTGGAGTGCTGCGCCTCGCCGCCGAGAGAGCCGGCTGGGGCAAACGGCTGCCAAAAGGCCGCGCGCTCGGGATCGCTTTCTACTTCAGCCACACGGCGCATGTCGCCGAAGTCGCCGAGGTCAGCGTCGACGCAGCAAAGCACATTAGCGTGCACGCGGTGACGGTGGCCGTCGATGTCGGCCCGGTCGTCAACCTTAATGGCGCCGAGTCCCAGTGCCAAGGATCGGTGATCGACGGCTTAAGCGCGATGGCTGCTCAGCAACTCACCTATCGCAACGGCATCATCGACGAGAAAAACTTTGACCGTTATGTGCTACGACGGATCGGCAGCGAGCCGCGTATTGACATCCATTTTCTACAAAGTGACTTTCCACCCAGCGGTCTCGGTGAGCCGGTGCTGCCACCGGTCGCACCGGCGATCTGCAATGCGGTATTCAGCGCCTGCGGTCAACGTATCCGCTCACTGCCGATCAGCGCGGAAGGCTTCTCGATCTGATCAACTCGAAGGCGGCCCGCAGGGATTCTGCGGGCCACTGCCCGGGTGCGGAGGTCGCAGCTCCGCCGGCGAAACTCAGGGCAGAGCCGAACATGCCGCAGAACACCCGGCTGACCCCGCCGAGCGGACCCATCGCCATCGTGATGAGCGGTCGTTCGAGCTCACGATAGCCTCGCTCCGAGGCTTCGAGCAGCCGCAGGACATCTGTCATCGATCGCGGCATCACCGCCACTTTGGCGACATCAGCGCCCGCCTCGACTGCACGCTGCAGCCGAGCAAAGATTTCGGCAGTCGGTGGTGTACCCGAAAAGTCGTGCGACGAAACGATGGTCCGTATCCCCGTCTCTCGCGCGGCACTCAAAGCGGCGGAGAGTAACGCCGCAGGGGCCGACAATTCAAGATCGACAAAATCGATCGTACCGCTCGCTATAGCACTGCGGATGACGCCCGCCGCACGGCTCGCATCGAGTTCGCGGGCCTCCCCGCCCTCGGCCTCCGAGCGCAGAGTGAAGATCAGCGGTGGTCGCGCAGCGGGCATCAAGACCATGAGTGCAGCGCGCAGTTGCCGAAGTACATCAGGCACGAGCTCGACTTTATTAGCGATCAAAAAATAATCAACTCGCCACTCGATGATGTCGGGCGCGAGCGCAAGCACCGCGTGTAACTCGCTTTGCAACGCGACTGCTTCGCGGGCTACCAGCGGGATACAGATCGCCGGGACGGCGCCGCCACCCAACGGTTTGCCAGCAAACTCGATCGGTCGAAAAAAATCTGTGGGCAGCCTTGCGTCGGTCATGGTGACGTTACCCTAGCATGCGTCAGGCGGCTCCGGCAGCGCAGGAGGCTGCACATCACCGGGTGAATGCACTCCACGCATTTTGCGTCTCTAGATCTACACAGCGCCTCGCGGTATTGAGCAACACTTCGGTCGAGGCGTAGGGCCGCTCTCTTACCAGCGCATCGATGCTGGCCTCAATTCGCTCATTAATCCGCATCTTTTCGGCGCCGTCCGTCAAATCACCGACCAGACGCTGCTCGATCATCCGCAGCGAGGGCGCGAGCGATGCTCCGAGTCCCGAGGATTCGGCATTGGCAGCGCCACTACCATACTTTTCTTGCGTCAACACGATCGCCTTGTAACAAGTGATCAGCACTTCGATACGGCGCTCGCCAAACCGCAAGGTCGGCCTATCGGTCTTGTACTCAGCGCTCCTCGGCGCCGGCACTTGATCGCGGCCACAGCCCGCAGCAAGGCCGACCCCCACGAGCATTAACAGTACAACGCGTACACGATACGTCGATTTCATTGACTGAGCGCCACTTGTAAACCGCCGTCCTGCGGCGCTACCAGGTAGGAAATTTTCGTATCGACCTGCTGGCCACCGTCGTAGTCGATATCAAAGTGAACGGCTGCACGACAAGAAATTATCACGATGGTGTCAGCGGTAAATTTGGTTTCGATGCTCGACGCGGAGGCTTTTACCGCGGCTTGCGCCCAGTCCTTGCAGGCCGTGGCGCAGCTCGGCGCATCGCCGTTTACCCGCGTCGGACACGACGCAGCGATCTGCGGTATTTTTTTATACAGACTGTCTGCACATTGGGCGGTCAGATCGGCAACAACCCCCTTACTGGCCAGATCGAGCATTTTCTCGACGGCTGTTGGGTCATCGCAGACGGGCTTCTGGCTACACGCCGACAATGGTGCGAGCAGCATCAACATGAGGGCTGCTGATTTACATGACAAGTTTTTGCGAGCCAATTTTGCAACGGCCTCGCTCATCGCGACTCCTCCGACCACCGCCTCAGCTCACCATACCCGCCTCAACCCAATGAAAACGCTTGGGCGTAATGCTCCAAGGCAGGTATCGTCGTGGCACACCCGCTGGCAGCAGCTCCCCGGTGCCGTGATCGATCCAAACGCCCTGATGACCCAGTTGTTGCAAGCGTACTGAATCGAGCGGCGATTCGCTGACGAAACCCCGCTGATTCGGCAAAACTCGGTCGCCGAGGGCGCTGTCGAACCCCCCTTCGATGACCGTGGAGAAACGATCATGGAAGCTGGCCCAAGAATGACCGTCGAGCAGCTCGGGCAAGGCCGCCAGCCACCGCTCGTAGTCGGGTCGCTCCAGGCCCAGTTGTCCGAGGACGTTGCAAAAAAGCACCGGCGTGCCACGCCGCGTGCGCAGCAATAGGGGTAGCCGGCTGACGAAGTCCCCGAAAATCCACTCTGCGGACGAGCCCGCGCGGCGCAGCTCGGCGCCATGCCGCAGCCGAAAAAAAAACGGCGCTGACCGATCGAGTTCGATTATCGTCAGCCGACTAAAATGGCTGAGGAAGCGAGAGGGTAGAAACCACCCAGCGCTTGCGCCAACCAGAATCAGCCCGTTGCTGTCGGGACGCCACGCACTGAGGAATTCGGCAATCTCGTCCCTGAACGGCTGGTGTAGTCGCCATCGTCGCAACACTCGCGCGTGCCACTGCAGACCACCCGTCCTGCGGAAAACGCCGGGAACGGCGTCGTTCGCTACACCGTGAGTCGTTGGATCCATGTCGGTACGTAAACTATGTGTACTTTAGTTAATAAGAGCAATATTTACCCCATCCCCAGTGCGCGTGACGGACTCAAGGCGCTCGCTGCTGTCAGCCTCGTCATTCTGTCGGCATGTACGTACAACACAGAGCTGACCAAAACAAAAACCGCGCCTGCGGTCACGGTCGGTGTGGCCTCCGGAACCTGCGTCACGGCCACCGAAGAGGCGGTCGCCGACCTCTTCCGTAAATGGAATCTAAGCCTCGCCACGCTCGACTCATCGAAGGTAGCCGCTCTCTACTGGCCGGATGGAGTGTTATTGCCGACCGTCTCCAATATTCCGCGCACCGATACCGCCGCCATCACGAATTACTTTGACTACTTCCTTCAGAAATTCCCGCGCGGGAAAATTCTTACGCGCACAATTTATCGCAATTGCGGTGTTGCACTCGACATGGGAACCTACGAGTTCTCGCTAATGGACCCGGCGGGCGTACCTTCTACGGTTCGAGCGCGTTACACCTTCGCGTACACCTACCGCGATGGCACCTGGAAAATACAGCACCATCATTCCTCAGTCATGCCCGAGCCTGCGAGCGACGTATCGACAACATCTGCGGCGGCGACACCCAGCGCTCACGATGACAAATCGACGCACGATACGCACAGCACACACGATCAACCGGAAGTAGCCGTGCCCAAAAGCGCCCCCGCCTCCACCGCCAATACGCGCACCGCTTCACCACGCACTGCTCGCATCCAACTCGACGCGGCACCGCGCACACCCGATGCGCTTCTGACCTCCGATCAACGGAAAAAAATCGGCAGAGAAACCGTCGGCTTAAAAATCTGTGCAAGCGGTGATTCGGGGGCGCGGTCAATTGACGTCTCGGATCCGGCACCGTACGCGGAAGCGAATAGCGCCGCAGTCTCCTGGGCGAAAGAGGCCCGCTGGAAAATCATTGGCGGTACAGACTTCGCCGCTCCCGTCTGCGCGCAGGTGGTGGTTCGATTTACCGACGCGGGGATCTAGGTAACTCGACGGAGTCGAGCGAATTGAATTCTTGTGGCAGTGCCCATTTCTTTGAAAATTCCGCCATGATCACCGCTGCGCGCTGGCGCTCATCGGGCGTCAGAAGCGCTGCGATCATGCGGCGGTTCGTGTCGGCTTTTGCCGCAAAGTCAGTGTCCCATCCAGAGGCGCTCATCTTTGCCGCCGAGAGCCACACATAGGCCTTGAAAGCGTTGGGCTCAACTCCTTTGCCGTACGCATAGCGAACGCCCACCTCAGCACGGGCGCGCGAATCGCCACGAAGAGCAGCCGTCAGATACCAGCGTGAGGCCAGACGCTGGTTCTCGGTGACGCAAAGCCCCCGCGCATAAAGTTCACCGAGACCAAAGGCAGAGGATGAATCGCCCGACTTCTCGGACTCGAGCCACGCCTCCTTGGCCTTGCAATAGTCGCCCGCCCTGAACGCATCGAAGCCATCTAGAAAATGCGCCGACGCCGGACTCGCGAGTGCTGCCACAAGCACTACGAACAGCGCCACTGAGGATTGCCGTTCAGTGCCGCGAAAGATCATTCGGTCGGTCGTGCACCGTCGCGATACAACACCGTGATGCTGATCCGGCGATTACGCGGATCAGCCGGGTTGATCGGATTGACCGGTTGCGAGTCGGCGACACCCTCGATTCGGGCGAATCGCGAGTTATCCACACCAATATCGTTCAGCAATTGACGCGTCGTATCCGCGCGAGTTGCGGATAAGTTCCAGTTATTATTGCCGGCGCCCTTGAACTGAACGTTGTCGGTGTGGCCGCGGACGGCGATTTCGTTCGGCACGCCCCTCAGACTCTCGCCCACCTTTTCGATCAGCGCCTTTGCTTCGTTCGAAATCTGGTTGGTGCCGGAAGTGAACATGGAAAATCCGGCATCGTCTAGAACTTCGATCCGCAAGCCCTCTTTCTCACGTACGAATTTAACAATCGAGAGCAGCTCGGCAGTCTTTTGATCGGCACCGATCTGCTTTTCGAGCGTATCCTGCAGATTCTCGAAACTCTTTTCGTCCTGCTCCGCAACGATTTTCTTTTTTTCCTCTTCGCTCAAACCCTGTGGTAGGGCCTGATCCTCTGAGGTCGACTGCTCCTCCTCGGTGCCGGGCGCTGTCAACTGCATAATGCCAGTCTGCGTCAACGTCATCGGTAGCGCCTTCGGGTCAATCAAGGACTGACCACCAAAAAATCCGCTCGAGCCGCCCGAGTTGTCGACTATGGGACGGTTGGTGGGTTGAAAGTACTCGGAAATACTCTTTCTTTGATCCGCATTGGTCGCACCCAACAGCCACATAAGCAAGAAGAACGCCATCATCGCGGTCATCATGTCGGCGAGCGCGATTTTCCAGGCACCGCCATGCCCGCCCGCATGCCCATCATCGATGATTTTCTTGATGATAATCGGCTGCAGGGGTGCAGCTGCTTCGGCGGCAGGCTCCTCTGCCGGTGCAGGCGCCGCAGAGGTCTTCTCCGGCGCGGCGGCACCGCTTGGATCCGCGTTTTCAGCGCCCGTCGTCGCGAGCGCCTCAACCTCACTTGCCGCGGAGGCCATCGAAGACTTCCGCGAAGGTCGGACGCGAGTGGTGATCGATCGCAGCGCGGGCAGACTCGATGATCAGCGGTACCGGATAACCCTTCAGGTGACCGATCAAAGTCCACTTGGCGACAACGTAAATTTGTCCCTCTTCGTCGACGATTTGTTTGAGGCGTCCGGCCAGTGGCCCAACAATGCCGTACGCAAGGAAAACGCCGAGGAATGTACCTACCAGTGCGCTACCGATCAGCGCACCAAGCACGGTAGGCGGCTGGTCGATTGCAGCCATCGTTTTTACGACACCCAGTACGCAGGCCACGATACCGAGAGCCGGCAAGGCCCCCTCAAGGCTGGTAAGCGCTTCAGCGGGCTTCAAGGCGGCATGATGATGCGTTTTGATAGCAACGTTCAGGGTATCCTCCACCGCATCAGGACTCGGCGGCTGGTTGGACGTCACGAGCAGACGAATCGTGTCGCAGATCATCTCGATCAGCGCGTGGTCCTTCAGAAGCTTTGGATATTCGCCAAAGACCGCACTCGCTTCCGGGTTTTCGATGTGCGGCTCTAGCGCCACAGCACCCTCCGCCTTGAAAAGCTTAAAGAGCTTTACGATGAGCGTAATT
>Ga0194116_10007206_pt1 | contig 11576 bp, 9 predicted proteins | sample TA2MahsurfametaG_4_FD_148617 | JGI IMG/M metagenome (GOLD analysis project Ga0194116, IMG submission 148617) | Freshwater microbial communities from Lake Tanganyika, Tanzania - TA2015008 Mahale S9 surface | ecosystem: Environmental > Aquatic > Freshwater > Lake | place: Tanzania: Lake Tanganyika... | reverse complement strand
TTGCGTGCCAAATGAAGTGAAGAATGTCACATATCGACTCCATTCCGCCTTGCCTCGTTCATTCACTCCCCGTACACGAATGTCATAGCGATGATTATTGGAGAGATTATGCATGGTGAATTCATTGGTCTTGACAATTGTATCACGACTGAATTGTGCATCCGCATGCAAGACTTCCACTTCATAAGCATCCGCAAATTCTGCTTTGTTCCATCTGACTGCAATCGTATCAGTTTTTATGATGATGCTGTCTTTGGGAATTGTAATTTGCGTCAATAGCGGAATCGGTGATAGATGCCGATATGTAGCTGAATCTTTCATGCTCCATGGACCATATCCACTTGCATTGTAAGAACGTCCCATCCATGATACGATGCCACTGCGTTTCGGCATTGCAATGATGAGCATTGTATCAATGAGTGATGTATCATCGAGAACAATCTCATCATCCAATTGAATGCGAAGTTGATGTCTTTGAATCATCGAACCTGCAGGTCTCCACTTGAACATGATGGAATCACTTGTGATTTCTTTGGACTTCGGCTCAATAAAAGACATCATGCCCGGTAATTCAAGTGGTTTAGGTGATGTTGAAAGGACTCGCGCATTACTTTCGAGTCCCCAACCGGAAGCATTCACCGCCTGCACTTGCCAAGTATATGTTGTTCCATATTCAGGCAAAGCAAATGCATATAATGTGTCTTTGATGTCCGCTTTGCGATGAATGACCTCAGTCCCTTTTCTCAGCGTGAATGTATAGGACAATATCTTACTCTTCGCCGCATTCCATCGAAATTGTATCAGACTATCTTTATTGACTATTGCATAATCTTCGGGAGACACTGCAATTGTTTGTGAAGGAAGGGGAAGTTTCATTGAAGTGTATGTCCATGGACTATTCCATTGACCCCATCCTTGAGCATTTTTTGCTCGAACTCTCCATGTATGCAATTGCGAATATTCAAATCCACCGATATTCACCATGGTGTCTTGCAGGGTAGAATCACTTTTGATGATTGTGCCTCCCCGAAGCAACTCCACATGATAAATTGCATTGGGGATCTTGTTCCATGAGAATTTGGTGATTTCCTCAGTGAGTGTTTGTCCATAAGCAGGAGCAATCATCGTTACCAATCCCGGAACTTGGGGTGGCTCCGTATGAACATTCTGATAACATTCGGCGAATGAATATGCTCCATTGCATTGCGCTTTTGCATCCCAATTGATGCTCCATGTCATCATGCCTTTAAGGTTAGGATATCCATTTCCTGAAACCATCGAATATGATCCCGGTTTGTTTCCTTTTCCTCGAAGATATTTCATGGCTTTCATGATTGTTGCCGTATCCACATAACCACCACCTGCGGCATTGGTGCATGCGGGAAGACCGACAGCAACTTTGCTAGCGGGCAGACCATTGAATTGTCCGCCACCGGTTGCAAATCCCTGAATCACTGCTTCTGTCATGGCCACGATGAAATCAGCAGTACCTTGAGTATAGATATTTCTGTCGATGCCGTACATCGTTCCTGAATTATAGAGTTGCACTTGAAGAATATCGAGTGAATCCCGCAATGCATGAATGATTGGAAGATAGCCACCCCAAATACTTCCGAATCCTGATTGTCCGCCTTGCACATAAGCTGTTTCCGGTGCCATCGTGAGCATCATCTTTTTTCCTTTTGATGAGCGATGATGATCCATGATGGATTTGATGGATTCTATGAGCCTGATTTGAGATGCATTCGCCGGATTTGCAATAGTTCCACCTGTTATCACGATGCAATTACCATGCTCGATATCGATGTCGATGCCGTCGAAATCATAGGTATCCATGATGCCATTCATCGATGTGATGAATGCCTGTTTTGCATTGTCATTCGGAAAATCAAGATATGCGGTGGCACCCCCGATGCTAATCAACACTTTTTTCCCTTGTGCTTTGAGTTGTGCTATTGCTTGCTTGAATGCCTGAACGGACATATTCTCCGGCGTGAAAGTCATGGTCATGTCCGTATTCGAAATCGGCATTGCAAATGCAATCGCAATCACCGTATAACGAGCATCTATGTTCTGCGGATGCACCCATGCAACATCCTGTGAATTCCAATTATGGAAATATCCCACTAATTCATGTTGAGCTTTGGATATGCCATATGCTGAAATGAACAGAATGAATACCGTGAAAATGCTTCTCATATACGAACATAAGACTATGATTGATGCGGTAATTTACGCATAAATCATCATATCGATCTTTTCTCTATATGTATCCCTTTCCATTCCGAACAATGGATCATTTATTCTTCAAACTCACGCCAGGGCTTTTCATCATAGGTGAGATACCATTCCCACCAAAATATTTTTTTTGCCCGTGTCAATGAATCTCCTTTTGAACGGATGTCTGCTTTTATCAGGCCGATGGTAAAAATATAACAGTTCGCACTACTCCAACCTTCATAAGTAGAATCCAAAATATGTTTATCATTTTCATATTCTTCTTGGATTTCCTTAAACTGTTGTTTATAGTAATCGGATGTGGTATCAAATTGTGAAATACCGTATAATTGATTGGAACGGATAAATTCCAATTGTTCACAATTTTTAAGATAGTTTTTTCTATCTATTTTAAGAGCTTCAATAAAGTTATGAGCTTGTTGTTTTGTTTCTGGTTCGAGATTCAAAGATTTTGACTCAATCATCTTTTCAACAGGATATTTCATCAAAAGAAGATTTGGTTGCCCACAATCACTTTTACCCATAACGGGTCCACCATTAGGTCCAACAGAGACAATCCATGACCATTCGGGTGGTTCGACTGGACTAACACATCCAAGAATACAAAGTGAAATAATACAATACACCAACAAAAAAGACCTACTCATACTAACTCCGATGATAGTTGTGAAGGGTAGAAGTAATAAGTTCTACATAGTTGTAAACAACGCGTTCTACTTTTCTCTATTTCTTACTGTATGCCGGGTGGCTTACCCCTGAAATTCAGTCATCCATTCTTTCCAATGACTTATAACTGTACACCCAATCCAAATGTTGCCGAATACAGTTCTTGATTATCTATTTGCAGGATATATCTCTCATCATTGTTGAACCACTTTCTAGTAAATTTTGCTGTAATAAAATAGTGTTCAGAAACATTGTATTGAACCCCAGCAAGCATTTTATATGTAGTTGTCTTTATTTCTTCTGCCATAGGACAGTAAGTAATGCGGTTTATACCTGGATATGTATTGTCTACGATACTAACAATACTCGTTTGTCTGATTACAGCTTGACCAAACCCCATACCGATGAGAGGCGTAATCACTGAATGAGGAAGAGGTTTTACTTCCATATCTAATGTGTATGATTGTATTGCTTTCTTGAAATCAATTATTCCATTTTTAATCATGGAACTAAGTTGACCATGCATGCCATCATAAGACCAATCATTCTGAAATGTTCCCTGAACAGTTAAAGAAGGTAATAATCGGACACCGGCAGAAATTGAATATGTCAAAGGTTCTTCAACAGTGATTGGCAATGATTGGTATGTATCAATAGTACTCTTTGTAACTTTTCCAATGTTCAATTGAGCTGTGAATTGAGCATGTGTCATTGAATATGATAATAATCCGATGAGCACCAACAGAAATGCATTCATGTTGTTATCCTGTGATTATAACTAAAAGTGATTTTCCCTGATCCTCTTCAGCATGCCGGGTGGCTTGCCCCTGAATTCAGCCACCCTGTTGTTGTGCTCGCATGTCTTATTCTTGTGTGATTGCATTGGCAGCAGCAATCGTTTTGGAAAGGATTCCTTTGATGCTTTGCAATGCTCTGGTATTATAGATTTTCGCGCTTCTTGGTGATTGTCCAAGTACGATATGTTCTTTTGGTGCAACATATATTCTTGCGCTTCTCGGAGATTGACCCAATACGATATGCTTTGTTGTTTCTTCTTTTGTTTCTTCCACTTTTGCAACAGGTGCATAAATGGAATTATAGATTTTTGCACTTCTCGGAGATTGACCCAATACGATATGCTTTGTTGGTTCTTCTTTTGTTTCTTCCACTTTTGCAACAGGTACATAAGTGGAATTATAGATTTTTGCACTTCTCGGTGACTGACCCAATACCTGATGATTGTTCATCTGTGTATTGTAGATTTTAGCGCTTCTGGGTGACTGACCCAAAACTTGATGTTGAGCAAACAATGATGTTGACATTGCAACAAAAGCGAGCAAAAAAACGATGCTTTTCATAATACTAACCCTGATAAAAATGGAGATAAAAATGTTTTTCAAACCGTTGTGCGAGCCCTGAATGAAAGATTGAAACTGTGTATCATATCGCCGCACATGAATACATAATGCATTTGCCGTGCCAAACTTATTTTAAGGCGTGAAAACTGAAATCGTGAAATACCCTCAAAGCTCGATGAATACTAGCTTCTAGAGTATTATAAAAAAATTGGAGAATCAAGTATGAAGAGACTTATCCACTGTGAAAATCAGCCGGAAAGTGTGTGTGATGTGTGAGGGAAGTGTCAGGTTGTTTTGACAATCTTGTCAAAATTCGGAGAGCATTCTATTCCTGATGAAATCTGTATCGGAAAGGGTATTCAGAAAACTCTTTAGCAATGTTCTTTCTTCAGCGGAAAGTGAAATACCTGCCGGATTTCTTTGTTTGAACACCGGATCCAAATATGGGGAGTCTATCATGCCTTGTGCATAATGGTCAAGCACTTTGTCGATGGTTTCAAAACGACCATCATGCATATATGGTGGAGTGAGCATCACATTGCGAAGTGAGGGAACGATATAGGAATACACATCTTTATCATTGAGTGTGATAAGCGCTCTTCCTTTATCATTCTGATTCTTCACACTGAGTCCGGTATTTCTGAAGGATTCATCACTGAAGAATGGCTCCGCATGGCATGTGGCGCAATGTTGTTTGAACACTTCATAACCGGCTTGTTCGGCAGCCGTGAATGAAGCACCTTCATTTCTTTTTACCTTATCATACTTTGATTGTGCGGAAATGAACATCACTTGAAATTGCGATAATGCTTTGAGAAATCGTTCACTTGTTATCTCTTCTGTTCCGAATGCCGATTTGAACATCCCTGGATACTGAGGATGCTTACGAAGTTTATTGAGTACATTCTCAAAAGTTTCATCCATTTCATTTTGTGCGGTGATTGGATTGACCGGGAACATATCCAGATTAAACACGCCTCCATCCCATTGAAAGAATCGTTTCCATGCAACATTTTGAATTCCGGGTGCATTGCGCATTGTGAGTCGATCTTGTATGCCATGGCTCAGATCATGTCCATGCTGCGAAAATGCCGAAGATTGTATATGGCATGTACCGCAAGAAATCGAGCCATCCTTGGAAAGAATGCCATCATAAAAGAGTTTTTTTCCGAGCATGAATCCTTCTTTGGTCACGGGATTCTTTGAAAAATCATAGTTCGGTTGAGGAAAATTCGAAGGCACCGTGAAATTCACATCATAGGATTGTTCGGGCGATTGGGTTTCAGTGCATGACTGTATCATGCTACCAATCAAGAGTGCGAACAAGATATACAATGGAGCTTTCATGTGAATCAATCCTTCACCAAATGAGAGAACATTGTTGCATAATTATCGGCAATTGTCGTGGCATAAGGAGCAAACATCACTGAATTGTTTATTGCAACCGAGATTGCTTCTTTTCCCGTGAAGATCTTGTTCACATCTGCGGCGAGATGAAGGGTTGTCGATTGATTACCTGAGATGATGCATGGTTTGCTTGCAAGATTGATTCGTACAGAGCGAATGCAATTTATTGTCTGGGTTGAATATCCGCCGAAGCCACCCACATGATACCGTATGCCACCTGTTGCGGAACCTGAAGCATAAGTGCCTTCAAATTTGAAATGGATATATCCTTGATTCCATGACCAATACATGTCTTGCGCGGCAGCGCCTATATCCAAAACGCCAGTTCTTTTGTCGAGACCCATCGTTGAACGTAGAGAATCCACTCCCACCACAATATGGACCGCTGTATAAGTACCTGCGGGGATATTCGGAAATGAGAAATTCAATGATGAGGGAACAGACATATCTATGAGCTTATAGGAAGAATCCTGAGGAATGACATGCATGCTTCCATCGGCCCGCTCCAATTTGATATTGCTGAGATAATAGCGTATCATGGAACAGGAAATGGACTCACCATTCGCAAGTTGAAAAGTAGTGCCAAGCACAAACTCTTTATCAGCAAATGCATGATTGATGGAAATGTTCATGGATCCCAAAGAAGCATTGGGTCCGGCAGGATCATCACCACATCCATAAAGAAATAGAAGCAGTGGCAAAAGCATGGTGATTTGTTTCATGCACAAACTTACAAAAATCTTCTACCAATTGTCTTATCATCATCGCGCAGAAAGGTGTCATCCAAGCATGAAGCGGTGAGCTCTTAGACTTCCCTCGGAGTACTGTCTCTAGCTCGCAAATCGTTCGTCCAGCGTAGCCGAGAAAAGAAATCCAATGTATATACACACCTCTGCTCCACTCGTTGTTAGTGGGATTTAAATAATGATTGTGTAATTGATGTGATCAGGGTTTTGATTAAGTTTGGACATTGGGTAAATAACTGTACTATATTATGGGTATAGTATGATTGGTAGATAATCCTGTTTGTTGATTGTTGATTTTGAATTCTCCTGATACCATTTCATTAATATTTTCAGTGAGTCTATATGATTTTACCTAGAATTTATGCAATCTGTGTTCTTTTTTTGTTGCTCATTGGTGTATGTAATGCTGATACATATTGGAATGGTAGAACATATTTTACTGAAATCAAAGGTGGTAATTCACAAAACTATCTTCAGAAAGCAAAGTATGCTATGTTCATTCCCAATAGTACAAACATCATTAAAGGTATTCTAATTCATCAGCATGGTTGTAATGCCGAAGGTTCTGGAGAACCGATAGTTACTGATGCGCAATATCAATCCTTCGCAAATGCATGGAATTTTGCCATCATAGCACCTGATTTATATCCACTTCAAGGTAAAAATTGTTATGATTGGGTACAACCACAAGGTGGCTCTGCGCAATCACTATTAGCTGGTATAGATTCATTAGCATCTAAAAGTGGTCACGCAGAATTGAAATCTGCTCCTTGGCTTTTGTGGGGACATTCTGGTGGTGGACATTGGGCACTGTCAATGACAAATATGTTTGCAGAAAAAGTTATTGCGACTTTTGTGTATTCTCCGGCTCTTAATATACCAATAGAATATTCAGAAAAAGCTGCAAAGATTCCCATCATGATTCGTCATGCTGGTCCTTTTGATTATAATGGACCGGGTGGTGATTGTTGGAATACAGCTCTAAATACTTTTTCTAAAATCCGTAAGATGAATGGCAATGTTAGCATTGCTTATACACCTAATCAAAATCATAATTACAGCTTTGTTCGATATATGGCTTTCCCTTTTTTTGAATCTATTCTTTCTTTGCGATTATCTGAGAAAAGCTCTACTCTTAAAGATATTGATTCAAACACTGGCTTTTTGGTTGATACAAGTACGTCTGGCAAACCAAAAATCTATAAAGCGTCATCTTTTACCGGGAATGCACTATCTAAATCATGGCTTCCAGACTCAATTTGTGCCGCAAAATTCCAAGAATTTATAATAAGCGGAACAATAAAAGACATAACCCCGCCAACTGCTCCTTACAACCTTCTGGCTCAAATACATGATCGTTCTTCAATAAGTCTTTCCTGGAAAGCACATGCCGATCATGAATCTGGAATTAAACATTTTAATATATATCTTAATGATGTTAAAGTTTCAACATATCCAGAGCAAGTAAGTTATCAATATTTTGATACTAATTCAGATGAGCCCATTCCTACGAAACAACCTAGTCTATCTTATACGATTTATAATGGTCAGATAAAAGAAATCAATAATCTTGCAATCTCAACTGTAAATCATGCAGATATAGAGTCTGAAAGAACTTCTTTTATTCTTCTTTTAGATCAATCCGATGATAAAAAGATTTTTTATGTGTCAACTGAAGGAAATGATACAAACTCTGGAACAAAAGATGCTCCCTTTTTAACTATCAATAAGGTAAAGAATGAAATTCGTAAGATTAACAAATCAATCGATAAAGATATTGTTGTGTACATCATGAATGGTGTGTATACAATTGATTCTACATTAATCTTTGATAATGATGACTCTGGATTTAATGGATACACAATTCGCTATCAAGCATTTGATTGTCAAAAACCAGTTATTAGTGGTGGAAAGCGTATTCAACATTGGATTTTGCATGATACAGCAAAGAATATTTATAGAGCACTTTTAGATTCACCATTTGATACTAGACAATTATATATAAATGGAAGGAGAGCTATTAGGGCTAGATCAATGGATGCAGAGGGTTGGACAGAGACAAGTGATGGATACAGCAGTCCAATAGACATTTCTGCCTGGTCTAATATTTCAAATATAGAAGTTGTTTCAAGAAATGAATGGAAACATCATCGAGGATTAATTGACTCTGTCAAAGGAAATTCTATTATAATGTCCCAACCCTACTGGATAAATGTCCATAAACAATTTAATGCCCCTCCTGTATGGATAGAGAATGCCTATGAGTTACTTGATGCTGATGATGAGTGGTATCTTGATAAAACAACTAATGTAATCTATGTAAAATATAGAGCAAATGAAGATATTAAGAAATCGGAAATTATTGTACCAAAGCTTGAGTTATTAATGAGATGTTCCGGCCTTAAGAATACTGAATTTAATGGAATAACATTTTCTCATGCAACCTGGCTGCAACCTAATTCTCAGTTTGGTTATCCTGTTGTTCAGGCAGATGTACGATTTGATAATACTACGTGGGTACAAAATCCTGGGAACATTATTTTAGAATATTGTAAAAATGTGAACTTTGTAAACTCCACTTTTGAACATATGGGTAGTACCGCTTTACAATTATACTTTGGGTGTAAGAACAATATAATATTCAATAATACTTTTAGAGATATTTCTGGAAGTGCTATTTCAATAGGGAGTATCATGTCTTTTAGTCTATCAGAAAATGATATGGTAAAAGACAATATAGTAGAGTACAACCTTATCAGAGATATTGGTGTTGAATTTGAGAGTAGTGTTGGTGTATTTACCCCGATTAGTGAGAATACTATCATCAATTCTAATACATTGATTCAGTTACCATATACTGGAATTTCCGTAGGATGGGGTTGGAGCAATCAGTTAATTCCAGGAAGAAATATACAAGTCAAGAATAATCGCATTGATTCAATCATGACAAAACTAAAGGATGGAGGTGGGATTTATACAATCGGATCCTTACCTGGCACAGATGTTTCATATAATTACATAAGTAATGTACTTAATGGCTTTGGGGCCTTATATCCAGATTTAGGCTCGAGCAATATGAGATGGCATCATAATGTAATCAAGGACGTTAAATGCTGGCTTAGTTTATGGTCGGATCAATGTCAAAAAGATACAATAGAAAATAATTATTCAGACACACAAGTTAGTGCAATAAATGGGACGAATTGTATCTTAAGAAATAATCAGTTTTTCATCAACGATAAGTGGAGTGAAGATGCACACGACATTATGTTAAATGCCGGACAAAAAAGAATGATAATACCACAATTACCAATTATAGCAACTCAATTTACAGACACAATAATTGAACAAGGGAAAGATATAACATACAGAATACGTTTATCACATGCAGCAGGATTTAATGTTTTATATAAATGGTTTAAAAATGATAATATATTAAAGTATGGAGATTCAATCTTAGTATTACAAGCAAATGATACATCAATTAATGGTATTTATAGATGTGATATTGAGACGGATTGCGGTATTGAACAATCAAATAGTTTTACAGTAAAAGTTAAAAAATTATCATCGATTACCTTTGATTCAGAACATATACATGAAGTAGTATACCCTAATCCTTCGAGCAGTTTTATACGGCTAACAAAGTATAGCACTGATTTAGATTCTGTAGTAAATCATACTATTAATGTATTTGACTGTTATGGAACAAAATATAATCTAAAACCAGTAAATGATAACTTGTCTGGATATACAGAGTATGATGTTTCTGCAATGCCGAATGGAGTATATTTTCTACAGATCAGAAATAGTAGTATGAATACAACTTTGTCATTTACCATAATGAAATAGAAAATTGTAATTGACGAATAATTAGTATATATTGAGCATGCAATTTATATTTGAAATACTAAACTGAAAACGTGTACTAGATTACAATATAAATTAACAAAGTATTGGAACGAAACAGTTATGGAAAATACTATTATCGCTGCACAATTAGTGGTCGGAGTATCTGTGTTGTTTGTTTGGATATTTAGATATGACAATATCATAAAAGAGTTTAAGCAATTTGGTTTAAGCGATTTTATGAGAAGTTTTGTTGGAGCATCTAAAATAGCATTAGCAACATTATTGCTTGCTGGAATATGGTATCCATCTTTCGTACAAATATCATCTATATTAATGGGAATATTTATGATATCTGCTCAATTTTACCATTTCAGAGCGCATAATCCATTTTTGAAGAGACTTCCTTCGCTCATATTTTTAATTATGTGCTTTTTTATAGCATATTCAACAATGGATTTATGAGCAATGAATATTACCAAAGTTTGTTCAATTTTTTCTAGTATATCTTTCTTTGTATATGTTGCCATGTACTTTGTCACAGATAGTTTACAGAATGATTTTAAGCGATTTGAATTAGAGCAATTTGGTTTATTGATTATACTTTTAGAGCTTTTTGGGGCAGTAGGTTTAATTGTTGGATTAAAGTATAATCCCCTTTTAACGATTTCATCCTTAGGTCTGACTATGTTAATGCTATGTGGTTTATTGTTCAGGATTAAATATGGTGATAGTGTATTGGTTTCTTTACCTGCACTATTTTACATGCTTTTGAATGGATATATATGCTATCTCTCTTTACGAAAGCGATAATTGTTTAATTTAACATAAATTATATGATCTTTTCTTTCACTTCTGACCCTGTACCATTGTAGTTGTAAATATGCAACCAATCCACATTAGACTATTGTGATAATCTTCATACCATTTGTTCTTTCACGGAATGATTTTGTTCCACTAATACCACGGTCAAAGAGAATAAGGTCATATCCATCCACATCCATTCCAAATCTCTCACCGTGTTGTTCCATCGTGGAAGTTCTTTGATACTTTACTTTCATAAGTGTTATCATTCTTAATTCAGAATTATTTTGATGTAATCTAGGGTTCCAGATTAGTAGATCAAAGGGAAATTATGTCCGGAAGTGATATGAGATAATTCTTACTATAATTCATAACGATTGTGAATGGTTTTCCTATGGAGAAAAATTGAGTTCGATATGAAAATGGGTTAGAGTTGTAATAGTGGATACCCACCCCCTCTACGGTTTACGGTTAATTATCCCACCCCCCTCCTCAGTGGAGGTAGGTG
>Ga0194116_10007205_pt1 | contig 11577 bp, 10 predicted proteins | sample TA2MahsurfametaG_4_FD_148617 | JGI IMG/M metagenome (GOLD analysis project Ga0194116, IMG submission 148617) | Freshwater microbial communities from Lake Tanganyika, Tanzania - TA2015008 Mahale S9 surface | ecosystem: Environmental > Aquatic > Freshwater > Lake | place: Tanzania: Lake... | reverse complement strand
GAAGATTGCGACTACCGCAACCTCGTGGTCACCGGTGGCGTCGCCGGCGGCTCCCAGTTTCGCGGCAATGTGGGATACACCGCTCCCACCGATTTTCGCGGCGGGGCCGCCGGCTTCCTGAACCAAGGTGCATCCGCTGGCAGTTCGCGTGTCGGCACGATCGACGGGTTCTTGGCTGGATCGGCACTCAGCAACCCGGCCTTCATCAACAGTGCGCGCGCACAGGATCGATTCCTGCTCGCCAATGGCCTTGGCCAGTTCCAATGGCGTCCGTACCTGACGCCTGACCCGGTTGACCTCTCGCGCGTCCCGGACTGGCGCCGGGTCGACAGCCAAGTGCGTCTGGACGATGTGGTCGGCACGCAGTCACTTGCGGCGTACCGATCCGGTGCCCAACAGTGGCGGCAGCTGGCGTTTGCGGCCGACGACCGGAACCGCCCCAGTTACGCCACATTCTTCCATCCGGTCCGTGGAGCGACCACGGTTGGCGCGGAGAATCGCCCCGACTTCTTCGCGCCGAGCCCATACGAAGCTGCGCAGGTCCGGCAGGACATCGACCGCGGCATGATCCCGTTCGAGCGCGCGGTGACGGCGTTCGACCAGCCGTACCGACGTCGCCTTGATGAGTCGGAGCGCAGTGGCCAGCCGGTTTCGAAGGACTACCGAACGGTGATCGAGCGCCTGAAGGGTCGCGCAGCCGAGGATGCCAAGCAGCGCCGCGAGCGCGACCAGACCAAGGCCGCTCCTTCAGGTGACGACGCAGCTGAGCTCCTTGAGTCGATTCGCGAGCAACTGCGATCAGGCGAGTCGGAGGCCGTTGCCAAGGAGAAGCCTGAGGACACGAGCAAGCCATCGAGCGATGGTCCGGCGGTCCGCGGGCCCAAGCCGCTGACGCCCGAGGAGACCGCATTGATCCTCAAGCACGGCATGACGATGAAGACCATCGATGCCGAGACCGGACAGCGTGTCGATGAACTGCTTCGGATGGCTGCGTCGCAGATGAAGCGTGGCGCCTATTTCCTCGCCGAGGATTCCGCCCGGACGGCGGCTGCGTTGGTGCTCGATCACCCAACGGCTCTGGCGGTGAAGGCCAATGCGCAGATCGGAGCCGGCTTGCTGCGCAGTGCAGGCCTGACGCTGCATGACCTGTTCATCTCGAGCCCCGAGATGATCGATGTGAAGTTCGATCCCTCGTTGCTGCCGGATGCCGCGCGCCTCCGAGCAGTGCTGGCGCGAGCCAAGGAGGAAGCCCCGCGGCAGGCCGATGCTTTCGACCTCGGGCTGGTCCAGGCGTACATCGGCTTCCAGCTCGGTGATGCCGAGGCCACAGCAGCAGGGCTTGTGGCCATGGATCAGGCCGCCACCAATCCCACGCTGTCCAAGGTGTTGCGCGGTGTGTGGCTCGCACCACGCTGAGTCCATGCTCCACCGCTGAGCGGCTTTGCTGGCCTGTGGCTGCGAAGATCAGCGTGGCCGCAGCTGGGCGCTGGTGCTTGCGCCAAGCGTTTCGTAGATCTTGCGTGTGCTGGCCGACTTGTTGAGCGTGTAGAAGTGGATGCCCGCAATGCCCGCATCGATCAGGTCACGGCACTGCTCGGTGGCCCAGTGGGTGCCCACCCGCGCGACAGCCTCGTCGTCGTTGCCCGCTCGCGCGAGCGCGCGAAGCAGTTTGGCCGGGTAGCGCGTTCCGGCGGCAAGGTCAGCCATGCGGCGCAGTCCCGACAGGCTGGTCACGGGCATGATGCCGGCCACGATCGGCACGCGGATGCCGGCAAGTTCGCAGCGTTCGCGCCAGTCATGGAATGCATGGTTGTCGAAGAAGAGCTGCGTGATGATGGCGTCGGCACCGGCGTCGACCTTCGCCTTCAAGTGATCCATCTGCATGAGGGTATTCGGCGTCTGTGGATGGCCTTCCGGGAAGCCCGCCACCGCCACACCGAAACGCGTGCCGGCACCATGGCGCCCGGCATCGTTGAACTGCTGGATCGCCCGCACGAGATCGGCGGCATGCGCGAAGTCGCCGGCTGCACCACCAGGCTGCGGGTCACCGCGCAGCGCCAGGACATTGCTCACGCCGGCCTCGGCATACCGCGCCAGGATGCCGTCGATCTCCGCCGCGCTGTGGCCCACGCAGGTTAGGTGCGGCATGGGGTCAAGGTTCGTGTCGCGCCGCAGTCGCACCACAAGGTCGTGGGTCAGCGCACGCGTGGACCCACCGGCGCCGTAGGTGACCGAGACGAAGCTTGGTGCGAGCGGCTCGCACTCGGCAATGGTCGCGAAAAGGGCACCCCATCCGGCTTCGGTCCGGGGGGGGAAGTACTCGAAGCTCGCGCTCATCGAGGGGCCTGCGAGGATCTGCGCCAGGTGCATCGGAGCAGTCTATGGCCGCCCGCCCGCACGGCCGTACACTCATCGACATGTCATCTCGATCGCGCGTGCCACGGCCGGCGGCCCGCCGCCTGAGCCTCTACCTGCGGGAGCTCAAGCTCCGCGCGCGTGACGGTAGTGCCACGATCAGCAGTCGCCAGCTCGGTGAAGCCTTGGGCCTGACTGATGCGCAGGTTCGCAAGGATCTGGCGCACTTCGGTCACTTCGGCCAGCCCGGCGTCGGCTACCGGTGCATCGACCTGCTCGAACGCCTGCGCATGATCATGGGTATCGATCGCGCGTGGCCATGCGTGCTGGTTGGGGCCGGCAACATCGGCCGCGCCCTGCTCTCGTACCGTCGGTTCGAGGAAGATGGATTCGAGATCAAGGCGGTCTTCGACCGATCGCGCGAGATCGTCGGCACGACCATCGCCGGCCGCAAGGTGCGCCCAATCGAGGATCTCGTGCGTGGGGTGGCCTCGCTCAAGGCCGAGATCGGCATCATGGCCGTGCCGGCCGATGCGGCACCCGACGTCGCCGCGATGCTCGTTGATGCGCGGATCCGAGGCATCCTCAACTTCACGCCCTGCCGGCTCGATGTCCCGGATGCCATCTGCGTACGCAACGTGGACTTCAGCGTGGCGCTTGAGCAACTGGCGTTTGATGTCAGCCTTGCCGCCGCCCAGGACGACGAATCATGAACCGATGCCCGCCTCTCTCCCTCGTGATCGCTCCCCTCGCAGTGCTGGGCGGCTGCTCTGCCACGGTCGTCTCGCCGTCGCCAAACGACGCGCTTCGTCGTGACATGCAGGCAGCCGTCGATCGCTCCCAGGCGCTGGAACGGGAGAACCAGGAGCTGCAGAACAAGCTGGCGACGGCCATGGCGGCCGGGAGCTTCTCGCCCGAGGCGATCAAGGCGTTGCCGACGGTGACGAGCTTGGTGCTCAACCCTGCGCCGGTCCTCGAGCAGCGGCCCGACGGATGCTGGGTCGTCGTCCGTGTGGAAACCCACGACGGCCGGGGCCGCTTCACGCAGGCGGTCGGCACCCTGGGGTTCCGGGTCTTCTCCCTCACGGCTCCCGCGGGAGCTCAATCGCTGCTGGCCGAGAGCTTCGCGAGCCCCCTGCAGGTGCGGGAGTCCTACCGCGGGGGGGTCATGGGCACGTATTACTCCTTCGAGATCCCGCTGGTTGCCGGGGCCGCCTGCCAAGGGCCCCTCAGCGTGCTGGTGGTCTACGAGGATGCGCTCACCAAGGTCAGAATCGAGGCGGTGGGCCACACGGCGGGGCAGCCGGTGCTGATGGGCAAGTGATCGTGCCACTGCCTTCGACAACCACCATTAGCATGAACCGGATGCCAATGCCGACACGATCCATGGTGCGTTCGGTGCTGCTGGCGGCAGCCATGTTGGCGTGCGTGGGCGGTTGCCAGCGTGTGCTGTTCAACCCTGACGAGCCGTACAACCAGTACGACCGCTACGACCGGCTTCGCGATGGCTTCTCGCCCAAGGAGTTGCCTGATGAGTACGGCGTGCCGCAGCCAGCGCTGCGCGCCCGACTCAGCCCCGACTCGTGAGCCCGGTCGAGGCCTGTCAAGAGGCCATCTCGAACAATCGTTGCAGACGGAACGAATCGTGGCCGATGAAGTGTCAGAGCCACGCACCATGTCGTACTCGCCCACCAAGCCAAGCGCCTCGACTCGTCGCACCCGCATCGTGTGGTCGGTGTTCATTGCGGCAATGACGCTGACGGCGGGGCTGCTCATGCTTGGTGACACCGGCGCCCCACCGATGACCATGGCCGTCAACCCGGTGCAGATCGGCAGCAGCGTCGGACCGGTTGAACCTCGACAAGCGCCCGCCGCCTCGTGGAAGGGGGTCGTCGTCCACGGATCGGGAACCGCCGGCGGCGATCCTGAGCTTCTCAGCCGTCAGACCGGCGGCGCAAGCTTCCACTTCATCATCGGGAACGGGCAGGGCATGGCTGATGGCAGCGTGCACGTCAGCCCGGCCTGGGACCGTCAGGAGATGTGCCGTCACATCCGGCCGACCGCTCCCGGCGGCCTGCTCCGAACAGCACACGACCCGGCCACGCTGGCCAAGTCGGCCGAGCGTGCAAGTGCGACCACGATCTCGATCTGTCTGGTGGGCAACGGCAATCGCCGTGCTTTCACGGACCTCCAGATGCAGGAATTGGTGACGCTCGTCCGTGCCCTGCAGGACCGGTTCGTGATCCCTGCCGACCGCGTGCTGCTGCGCAGCGATGTGGATGGCACAGCCAGTCCGGGCCAGTACTTCCGCCAGGCTGACTTCGAGTCCCAGCTGCGTCGTTGAAGCACGGTCGGGCTTGAGGTGAACGCCACGGGTCTCTACACTCCGTGTTCACTTCTCTGGGCGCCATACGCACACGGGCTTCTGTTCCGTCGCGGCATCTGGCGGTAATGGTTCGTAATGTCTACCCTCGCTGTCAAGGACATCTTCGGCTTCAAGGTCATCGCTCCGCTCGGCACTGGCGCCGCCAGCATGGTGTTCGCCGTGCAGGACCCGGGCGACAAGCAGATCTACGCACTGAAGCACGTGGTGAAGAACACCGACAAGGATCAGCGCTATCTGGACCAGGTTGAGCTGGAGTACGAGATCGGCAGCAAGCTCTCGCACCCGAACATCCGCGCGCTCCACAAGATCCACCGGACCAAGAAGTTCTTCAAGGTGGTCGAAATCGCACTCACCATGGAATTGCTCGACGCCCCGACGCTCGACAAGGCGCTGCCCAAGACCATGGTTGAAGCTGCGGGCATCTTTGCGCAGATTGCACGCGGCTTGGCGCACATGCACGACAAGGGCTTCTGCCATGCCGACATGAAGCCGATCAACGTCATGATCGCTGACGGTGGTACCGTCAAGATCATCGACCTTGGCCAAGCGTGCGCAGTCGGCACAGTCAAGAAGCGCATTCAGGGCACACCGGGCTACCTCGCCCCTGAGCAAGCCCACCGACAGGAAGTGAACGGCCAGACGGACATCTACAACCTTGGTGCGACCATGTACTGGGTGCTTGTAGGCGACACGATTCCCACGGCGATCCCGTCAAAGTCCGACCCGAAGGCGCTCGGGGGAGAGTTCACGCCCGTGGCGGTCAAGCCGCCTGTGCCGCCCGCGGTTCGCAACAAGTCGATCCATCCGATGCTGTCTGACCTGATCCTGGAGTGCGTGCAAGTGAGCCGGGCCGATCGCCCTGCTTCCATGCAACTTGTGGCGCAGCGGCTGGAAGACTTGCGCACGCTCTTCGCGGCGCAGCCCGATGGCGTTCGCCTGGACACGCGCGGTTGGGGATCGAGCGAATCCTCGCAGGGGTCGTGGGAGCGCTGAAGCGAATCCTCCTCGACGTGCAGCTGGCTGTGCTGGCGGCGCTCATCGTGTGTTCAGTGGTCCACGCTGCCCCGGCGCGTGCAAGTGATCCTGATCTTCGTCAGCCCGAACGACTGCAGGACCTTCAGCTGTTGCAGGACCGTCTGCAGGCGCTGTCACACGCCGTGCGCCCGACACAGGTGGCGATCAAAGTCACCGAGCTTGGTGGTGGTGGTTCGTGCAGCGGCACGATCATCGATGCTCAGGCAGGCTGGATCCTGACCGCTGGGCACTGCTTCGAGAAGCCGGGCCAGGCGGTGGCCGTCGAACTGCCCGACGGCCGCACGATCCCCGGCACGACCGCCGGCCTGCACTGCGAGGGGAACAAGGATTGCGGACTGGTGAAGTTCGACCCAGTCGAGGGCATCGTGGCGGCGCGACTGGGTCCATCGGCACGGCTGGTCGAGGGCGATTGGCTCGCGCCCTTCGGCCATACGCATGGCTTCATGAAGGATCGCGCAGCGGTCATGCGCATCGGGCGCGTGGTCCGCACGCGCGACCATGCCATCGATCTGGATGCACCAATGTCCGGTGGCGATTCCGGCGGCGGTGTCTTCGACCTGCAGGGCAGGCTGGTGGGCATCGTGAGCACCACCAGCGGCGAGCCCACGCTGGGTTCGATGTGCACGAGCGACTTCGCAGCCTCGCGGCTGGCTGACCTCAAGGCCAGCACTGTGGTCGGCGGCCGCACGATGGACCCTGCAGCACTGCGGGCGCTCTGGGCCGGCGAGCGTGGCGAGTTCGAACCGACCGACGACACAGGACGCCGTGCACCAGGCTTGCGCGAGATCACGGGTGAGCTGACGACACCGTGGCTGCAGTCAGTCTGCCAGGTGATGGTCGATCATCGGCCGGTCGGCATGGCCACGGTGATCGATGCGTCGGGCGTGCTCCTGGCCAAGGACAGCGACATCGGCCGATCGAGCGGTGCTGTCGAGGTCACGCTTCCCGTGGGGACGACCGTGCGGGCGCGCCGTGTGGTACGCGATCGCGACCTCGACCTCGTCGTGCTCAAGGTCGATGGCGATGATCTGGTGCCGATCGAGTGGGCTTTCGATCCCGTGCCGCCCTCCGGCACGATCGTCGTGAGCGCCTCATCGCAGTGGCAGGGGGAGTCATGGGGCGTCATGGGCTTGGACCAGCTGCGCGAGAACGCCATCGATGGCTTGTCCGGATTTCTCGGAATTCGCGTTGAGCAGGGTGCGCCCGATGGGCCAGGGCTGAAGGTGATCGAGTCCACGATCGGCTCGCCTGCCTGGGTCGCTGGGCTGCGTGCTGGGGATCGCGTGCTGCGCTTGGCAGGGCAGTCGGTCTCGGCTCAAGGTGACATCGGTCGCATCGTGCGTGCCTACGGCGGCGGTGAACTGCTCCTGATCGAGATCGATCGAGATGGATCGCCCATGTCGCTCCTCACTCGCGTGACGGTGCGGCCTGATGATCGGCGCATTTCCCAGAGCACGGCGCTCTTCCCGGCGAGCCGACGGGCGAGCGGCTTCGGAGGCGTACTGCAGCACGACACGCCGCTGCCATGCATGCGCATGGGGGGTCCGCTCCTTGGGCTCGATGGCCGGGCGATCGGCATCAACATCGCGCGACCTGATCGCACAGCGACCTATGCCTTGCCCGCTGCGCGCGTGAAGCCGCTGCTGGCCGCATGGATCGAGGCAGCGAAGGCCGGGACCACGCTGCCGACGGTCCCACCGATCGACCTGTGGCCACCCATGGAGCAAAGTGGTGCACGCTGGATCGGGCACCCTGCCCTGGCGGAACTCGAGGGGTCATCGCTTGTCTATGCCTTCGACCAGCGGGTCGATCCGGGCGTGATCGAGGGATGGACCGATCCCTTGGCGCGCTGCGCCTGGGTCACCGAGCTTGAACCCGGTGCCTATGACGTGTTCATCGAAGCCGGGCTCGTGGGTGAGGTGCAGCGTTTCGCCACGATTGATGTCGGCTACGAGCGTTCATCCACGCAGGATGCCGGCGACGAGGACCAACCGAACGCGGACCTGCCCGATCGATCCACGCGCGTACGGATCACGGCGACGCAACCACCCAACGAACCCGTGGCGGGGCGCATGAAACTCGCCACCTTCCCGGCCGGGCGGCTTGAAGTCGCCGAACGCGGGCCCGTCCTGGTCTGGGCCGGTCGCCCGGGCGCACCCGATCTGGTCATCGGTCGGCTCACCCTGCGAGCGGTGGACGCTCAGGCGAATCCCGGCGAGGATGCACCCAAGGCCGATCCCGATGAATGATCACTGGCACCAGCGCTTCCTTGACCTCAGCCGCACCATTGCCGGATGGAGCAAGGATCCATCGCGCCAGGTCGGTGCCGTCATCGTGAGCCCATCCAAGCAGATCCTGTCGACAGGCTTCAATGGCTTGCCGCGCGGCGTGGCGGACCGGCCTGAGCGGCTCGAGCGACCGGTGAAGTACGACCTGATCTGCCACGCGGAAATGAACGCGATCGTGCAGTGCGCCCGCAACGGCGTGAGCCCGGTGGGCTGCACGATCTACTCGAGCTTCAGCCCGTGCGTGCAGTGCTCGCTGGCGATCATCCAAGCTGGGCTCGCGGAGGTCGTCACCTTCACGGTCGATCATGGCAACGAGCCCTGGTCGGAGTCGATCCGAAAGGCAGTTGACCTCTTTGCGGAAGCCGGCATCTCGTATCGATCGTTCCCGGCTCGATGATCGATGGCCGCTGCGGCGCGTGCAGCGCTCCGCACCACCTACACTCCATCGATGCACGAGCAGCGCGATTGGTTCAGGGTGGATGGCCGTCACGCCTTGGTCGGCGGAGCGACGCAGGGCATCGGCCGCGCTTGCGCGATCGCCCTGGCGAGGGCCGGTGCCCGTGTGACGATCACGGGGCGCAACGACGAGGGACTGGCGAAGGTCGCTGCGGAGCTGGCGGCAATCGGTCCCGGACACGCCACGCTGCTCGTGGACCATGCCGACTGGCAGGCTGTGCAGCGATCGGTCGACGCGCTGGCTGCGCGTGACCCGGTGCACGTGGTGGTGCACAACAGCGGCGGCCCGGCTGCGGGCTTCGCCATCGATGCGGATCCCGCGCAGTTCACGGCAGCGCTCACGCAGCATGTGGCCACGGGCCAAGCGATCATGCAGGCATGCGCAGCAGGCATGCGCGCGGCGGGATATGGCCGGCTGGTCTCGATCACGAGCACGAGCGTGGCAACGCCGCTGCGGGGCCTTGGGGTGTCCAACGTCGTGCGTGCAGCGGTCGCCAACTGGGTGCGCACGCTTGCGCATGAGCTTGGCCGCTTCGGGATCACGGCCAACAACGTGATGCCTGGGTTCACGCGAACGGGTCGGCTCGCCTCGCTCTTCGAGGGCAAAGCGCGTCGCGGCGGTGTGGAGGTTACGGACATCGAGCGCGAGGCGATCGCCACGATTCCGGCGGCACGGATCGCCGAACCGGACGAGATCGCGGCGGCGGTGCTCTTCCTCTGCTCGCCGGCGGCGAGCTATGTGAATGGCGTGAACCTTCCGGTCGACGGCGGCCGCCTTGTGCAGATGTGATCGATGGCCGAGTCACGCGACATCACCAACGCATCGCACGAGACACTCGCTCGAAGCCGTCGCGTGGGTTCGATCAATGCGCTGGCGGCGCTCCTGGGCTGGAGCACGGTGCCGCTTCTGTTGCGCGATCTTGCTGCACGGGGCGTGGACTTCTGGAGCAACAACGGCTGGCGCTACGGCGCGAGCGCCGTGCTCTGGCTGCCCTATGTGCTCTGGCATGCGTGGAAGGGCCGCATGCCAAAGGGCATCTGGAAGGCTGCCATCGTGCCGAGCATCGCCAATGTCGCGGGGCAGGCCTGCTTCACGGCGGCGTTCGGAATGGCCACACCAGGCATCGTGACCTTCGGGCTCAGGAGCCAACTGATCTTCGTGGCGCTCGGTGCGTGGTTCCTCTTCCCGGCCGAGCGTGCGGTCATGCGCACAGTGCGGTACGTCGCGGGATTTGCCTTGCTCATCACCGGCCTCATGCCGGTGCTCTTCGGTGGTGAGTTCTCGCTGGGCGGCGCCAACGGATCGGGCGTCCTCATGGCGGTCTGCTCGGGTCTGGGCTACGCCTGCTACGGCCTGGGCGTGCGCCGCTTCATGGCGCCGTATCACCCGGTGCTCGCCTTCGCGGTGATCTGTCAGCTCACGGCGATCGGCTTGATCGCGTTGATGCTGGTCTTTGGCCGGGAGGGCGGCACGTATGTGCCCTCGCTCGGATCACGCGAACTCATCTTTCTCGCGATCAGTGCGGTGGCGGGCATCGCTGCGGGCCACGTCTTCTACTACGTCGCGATCGCGCGGCTTGGCGTGGCGGTGACGAGCGGCGTGCTGCAACTGCAGCCGTTCCTGGTGAGCGCGGCGAGCGCGTTCGTGTTCGAGGAGCGCCTCACGGGATTCCAGTGGCTGGGCGGTTTCGTCGCCGCGGGCGGCGCGGTGCTCATGCTCACCGCCGAGCGCAAGGCGCCGCAGCAGGCGCAGGCCAGCACCAAGACCGGTGACTGACGCAAGCCGGACGGACGCCGTCGGGATCGTGCTGCACAAGACGCGCGAGTGCGGCTCAGCGCGTGGCGGCAAGCGCGTCCACGAATCGCCAGACCTCGTCGAAGGTGTTGAAGAGCGGGGCCGGTGCAGCACGGATGACGTTGGGCCTGCGCGTGTCGCAGGCGATGCCCACAGGCAGGAGCTGCGCATGCCGCTCCATGCAGCGCTCGTCGAGCTGGATCGAGAGCTGCGCGCCGCGTTCATGCGTGGCTGCCGGCGTCAGCACGCGCGCCTCGGGCACGCGCTCACGCAGGAGCATCTCGAGGAACGCCGTGAGCCGCAGCGACTTGGCGCGCAGGCGGTCGAAGCCCGCGGTATCGAAGAGCTCGAGACTCGCGAGCAGCGGCGCCATGCCGATCACGCTCGGCTCGCTGACCTGCCAGCCATCGGCTCCCGGTGTCGCGACGAAGTCACGCTCCATTGCCATGCGCGTGGCGAGCGGAACGCCCCACCAGCCTGCAAAGCGCGGCGTGGCGGCGTCGAGGCCGTGCTGCTCGTGGATGTACAGGCCCGCGGTCGCCCCCTGTCCACCGTTGAGGTACTTGTAGCCGCACCACGCCGCCGCGTCGGCACCGAGTTCGTGCAGCGAGAGCGGTACGTTGCCCATCGCGTGCGCCAGGTCGAAGCATGCGAAGGCGCCCGCAGCGTGCGCTGCGCGGACCAAGGCACCCAGGTCGAGCAGCTGGCCCGTGGCGTAGTTCACGCCGCCCACCAACAGCAGCCCCGCGCGTTCGCCGGCGTCGGTGCAGGCGCGCGCAAAGTCCTCGGCGTGCAGCAGGCCGTCCGCGCGCGGCGGCACCTCGATGATGCATGCACCGGGATCGAAGCCACGAGCCTGCACATGGCTGCGCACGGCGTAGCGGTCGCTCGGGAACGCGGTGGCCTCCATGATGATGCGGTCCCGGCCGGTGTGAGGTCGCCAGAACGAAGCCATCAGGAGATGCAGCGTTTCGGTCAGGCCCGCCATGGCCACGACCTCATGCTCGCGCGCACCGGCGAGTGCAGCGAGCGATCGACGCGCATGAGCGTGGTAGTCCATCCATGGCCGCGATCCCTCGATGCGCGCGTAGTGGCCGCGAGAGCCCCACTGGTCCATGACCTCCTGCACGAGCTCGCGGGTGCGTCGTGCCATCGGTCCGAGCGAATTGCCCTGGAAGTACACGAGTGGTGCACCGTCAGCGCCGCGGGGAAGCTCGAATCGATCGCGCAACGGTGCGAGCGGGTCGTTGGCGTCGGCCCAG
>Ga0194116_10007204_pt1 | contig 11577 bp, 11 predicted proteins | sample TA2MahsurfametaG_4_FD_148617 | JGI IMG/M metagenome (GOLD analysis project Ga0194116, IMG submission 148617) | Freshwater microbial communities from Lake Tanganyika, Tanzania - TA2015008 Mahale S9 surface | ecosystem: Environmental > Aquatic > Freshwater > Lake | place: Tanzania: Lake... | reverse complement strand
CCAATCCCCAAGATTTTTAATTTTAAAAATATTTTTTCTTTACAATCTTACCTATATTTTACGAAATATTGAAAAATTATATGGATTTTGGAATTCTCAATAAATCATAGTTAAAAAATCAAAAATTATTAAAATTTTTAATAAAACAAAGTTTAATTACAATATGTCGAAACTGCCTAAAGTATTTAAATTTAAATTATTTTGTCAATAACTTTTAACAAAGATTTCAGCTTTCAATTCCGAAGGGTTTAAAAACGCAACATCAGTTATAAACAATGGAAATGATATTTACCAACAAAGAAATGTAAGTTTAAAAATGAAATTGTTTTTGATTATAAATTTATTTACCCAAATCATCTATTGGATTCTAGTATTTTTAAGCACAAATCGTGCTAATTATTTAATATCCATATTAATTAAAAAAATTTTCTATTTCAGGATGATTACCCTAATTTCCAAGCATACAATAATAACGGTAAATTTTTCAATGATTTTACCACACAATAAAACATATCAAAATTTCGATAATAAAATAAAATAATCCTAAATATTATTAAAATCAAAATTAAATTTTCTAATTTAAGATTAAATATAATCAGACTCTCAAAACCTTATACTACCAAATATAAACCAAAACTCAAAACGCTTACTTGGTACACCTTCTAATCCTAATATAATGGCTCAAAATCAAAATCAATTTTACAATGGAAATACAGCAACTAATTATTTATCTAATATACAAAGCAATTATATTCAAAATTCGACAAACAAAGAAAGCAATTTCCGAATTCTATCCCAAGAAACAAAAATTAACGAGCTTGAAACAAAGCTGATTGTTTTAGAACAAAATAACCATTTTCTGTTAGATCAATTAAAAAATTATGAACGAAATTTCGAAATGCAAATATCAAAATTTAGCCAAATAACAGAAAGCGAAAGAGAGAACAGACAACGCATTGAAAAGATCTTCACTATATTCTCAGATCAAACAACGAATAACACAAGTGAATTAAAATCAAAGGTTAATTTCATCCAAGAAATTTTTGAAAAAGAAGAAAAATGGAAGTTCGAGCAAAGACAGAAAGATTTTGAAGTTTATAAAGGAATTATAAGCACAATAACTGAAAAAATCAGCGAGACAGTTAAAGCAGAAGTAGATATGAGATTTAAGGCAGACATGGACAACAAAATCTACACACAAAATCTTGGGAATAAGCTAATGCGTGAATTAGATTTTATCAGAAGAGAAATAGATGAGGTAGCCAGAGAAGGCAAAGATATTCATAAAGAGTCTAGCAAGGAGTGTGCAGAACGTACTGTTAACTTATCAAGATACGTTGATCAAATGCTTTTGAAAGCAACTGAAGAACCGCTTCAAAACAATGAAAAAATGAAAAGCGCTATTAATAAATTAACAGACCAGGTTAAAAACAATTTGCAATTTCAAAATGATTTTAACAAAATATTAGATGAGAGAGTTAACTTACTTACTGAGAGCTCGAGTAAGGAAAAAGAGAGGAAAATAGTAGATATGGGAGATTTGGAAAAGAGAACTGATAAAAAGTTCAAAGATTTTATTTTCTACATTGAAAATATATTCAAAGTGAACTCAGCTGCATTAAATGAACGTATAGATACATTGTCAAACAATACTGATAAGAATATAAATTTTTTAGCAAATCAATTGATTGATTCTAGAAAGAAATTAATAACTAAAATACATGAGGTGGAAGAAAAATCTCAAAATGAATTTTTTTCAGTTGTAGAAGATTTAGAACAAATAGTTTCTAGAATAAATAATTATGAAGTTATTTTAGTCGAATATGATAAAATCAACGTTGAGACAAAGAATAAAATAAATAAAAGCCTAGCTGAATTTCAGAGTAAATATGAAACAAAATTCATAAATGAAAAAATGCAACGGGAATTAGAAAATGAAGATATTAAGGACCTAATAACAAAATCAAATAATGATATTATTGAATTAGGAGAAATTACTAATAATCAGTTAGAAGCCTTAGCCAAGAATTTCGAGAAAGATAATAATGATCTAATGTATAAATTTAATCAATTGAATGATAAAATTGATGACATGAATAAAAACAATTACGAAATTTTTGATGGTTTAGAAAGTAATTTACAGAAAATCATCAATAATAACATGAAGACCGATGTAGAGAATTTGATGACTTCTATGCTTAATGAATTCGATGAACGAGATAAGATAGAAAAGCTGAAATTCCAGATCGAATTAAAATTTAAAAATTCAGAAAACAATTTTAATAATGAACTGGATAAAATTGATAAAATCATAAGCGAACAAATAGACTCAATTAGGCAATCAATGCAAAATGGATTTGATTCCGTATATGAAAAATTTAATGTGGATGTCGAGGAAAAAATAAAAATGTTTGAAAGCGAATTAAATAAAATTAAAAATAATCAAGACAATTTCGCTGAAAAAAATAAAAATGAGCTAAATTCTCAAGAATTGAACAACCAAAATATTGGCCAAAATAATAATACATCCGAAAATTTAATTAATAATGAAGAATTTAAAGCAACCATCGAAAGTATTAAAAATGAAATAAGAGATATTACAGAAAAATTTAGTTTATTAGATATCAAAAATGAAAATGATTTTAAATTCATAAGAGAAAAATTTGAGGAAGTGGATAGTATCTTATCAAACAAAAAAAATATTAGCGATATTGAAACAAAACAAAAAAAATTACAAAATATTGCAAACTATGAAGCAAAAAATACACTTGAAAACTTAATGTTTAGAATAGAAATTGAAAATATTCAAAAACACTTTACAGATAAGTTTGTTGAAAATGATCTTAATAAAACAAGTTTAGAAGATAGGATAAAATTATTTAGCAATGAATTAGAAGAAGTAAAAAGTCTCTATAACGGAATTAATGAAGCGTCAGCAAAATCTAAAGGAGAATATTTAGATATTATGGAATCCAAATTAGAAAAATTCTTGGAAAAAATAAAAAAAGATAATTTAGATTTATGGAATAATGCTGTTCAAGAAATGAGTAAATACAGTAATTTGGATGGTAATTAAATAATTATTATATTTTTCAAAATTTTTTTCTTAATTTTTCGAAAAGGATCATCTTTCTTCTTTTTTAAAAATTTTATTCGGAAATAAAGTATTTGATTTTTAAAATATAAATTAATTAATTCAAACAATAATCTCTTTAGATGTTAAAAAATTGATTAACAAAATCCCACCAGTAATAATATCGAAAAAAGAGACAACCAAAAATATTTATGATATAGGAAATTCAGAACAAATAATGCCTAAGCCAGTTTTAATTAAAAGAGAAATCATAAATATTTGAATGAGTTTATTTTGTCTTTGTTATATAAATATATAATTTTGATTAAAAGAATAAATTAAAACTCTAATCTTTTTTAGTTTATTAATTTTATGTATAATTATTATTATAGAGACTTAATACTAAGAATCTCTGTGTTTATAAATTTATTATTTCATATGATTTTAAATATTTTATAACAAATCCTCAAGAACCAATTAGATTTTAATACGAAATTATTTACTACAATTATTTAGTTGCTCTGAAAGAGCCCTGTAAAGGCGAGAGAGAATTATGATTTACATAATCAGCTCCTTTATGATTGATTTCTTCAATTTGTTTCAAACTTCCTTCAATATTACCAGTATTATTTTTTATAATATTGCTGATTCTTTCTTTACGATTTAAATGATGTTTAATTTTTTCATCTTGTTCTTTAATCCTATCTAATTCTTCACATAGCTAGATTAATTTTAATAAAGACACACTTTATGAAATAAAGATTTTAAGATATAATTTATACTTGTTGATTTTGATCAGTGATAATATAAATATGATTTTTCAACTTATCTAATTCATTGAACATTCGAGTATTATCTTCATAGAGCTTATTTTTTTCATTGTGCAGATATTTAATGTCCTCAATAAATTTTTGATTTTCTCTTTCCTTTTCCTTTATAATTTTATCAAGCACTTCAATGTCTTTTTCTCTGTCGTTTTTTATGCGAGATTCTTTTTGGATTATATACATTTTATCATTAATTTCGTTTTTCAATTCAGAATTCTTTAACTCCAAATCTCGGATGAAATTTTCCAATCTATTTGCATTTATATTCGCTTCGTCTATTTGCTTATTCTGGTAAGAAATCGAATCATCACGGATTCTTAAAGTATTTGTCAATTCTTTAACTTCCAGTTTTAAATCCTCTGCGATATTTAGTAGTCTATTTCTTTCGCTTTCAAGATTTTTAATAATTGATTCATCATCTCGTATAATTTTATTGAGTTTTTGATTTTCTTGAGATACTTGATCTAAATCTGTTATATTTTTTCTCTTGATATCTCTTAAGTCTTGTATCTAATTCATTATATTTTTTGTATTTATTTAAGAAAAATTTTATTTTAAATTAAGAAGAATAAAGATATATTAAATTAATATAAAATCATGATTATTATATTTTTTTATTTACATTTAATTCCAATTTGTTTTTTTCTTGTTTTAGGATATTGTTATCGTCTATTAAAACAGCTATATCCTTGCGGAGGATATCAATCTCATTGTTTTTATTTTCCAAGATATTTTGAAGATTCGAATAGTCGTTACACATTTTTTTATTTTGGTTAATCCTTTAAAAAATGAAACATCAAATCACAGATAAAAAATTTTAGAAAAAATTAATAGCTCAAACTATTATTTAAAATTGTTTATAGAAGTAAATCAAAAATTTTAAGAAAAATCTTACTTATCATTTAAAGACAATTGTAAATTTTCTATATCATATCTAATATCAGATAGTTGCTTATTGGAGATCTCAGTTTTTTGTTTTAGTTCGTGTTCTAACCTTATTTTATCATCCAGAAGATTATTAAAACTATGAGTAAATAGACTAATTTTACTCTATCTGTAGTGATTTGAATTTATTGCTTAATTTTTGGAAACTCACTTCATTTTTCTCCATTTCATATATATGGGAGTATAATTTTTTTATAAGAGAGTCTTTTTCTAATGTTTCATATCTTAGATCATCTTCGTAATTTCTCTAATACAAATGAAAAAATGAAAAATAAATATTTAATTATTGGATTTTAAGTTTCTCTCATACATTTCGATTGAAAGAATTGGACATTATTCTATTTAAATTTATTTAAATTGCTAATTATTTTATTGAATCATTTTATAATATAGAATTTTTATTCAAAACCTTTTTTAGGATAAAGACTTTTATTTTACAATTAGTAATAATCTTTAGTTATATTTTATTGCTTATTTATAACTTGAAACTAGAAAATAAAATGGTAAAAGAGAGAATTTGGAGATAATAGCATTTTTTTTATATTAAAGCGTTAGATTTTAAAAATATGCATTCATTTCATAATTCAAATAATTTCAATAAATTATTAATTCAAGACTTTACATACATTTCAGCTTTTGTTCTTTGAAAAGATTGCTTTAGAATTACTTGAGGTTTTGTTAATATTAACATTTTAAACTCGTCTTAATTTAACTTGCATGACATAATTGCCTACTTAATTCTTGAATACTTATAGGTTTGCAAGCTGAAAATATAAATAAAGTTTATAAATTTTCCTAAAAAATTAACCATAAAGAGAAGGTTGTTTTGCATTTTCTTACTCTAACAGGCAAAAATATGAATAAAAAAATTGGAACTGGAAGAAAGATATTTAAATAAAAAGATGAATTTAATTGAAGATCTTATTATTTTAAAAGATATGGATGCTTTTTCCTAGTTCAAAAATTATTTTAAAAAATTACAAAAAAATGAAAAATCAACTTCAATTTAAGATAATTTAAAATGTAAATTTATTTTTTATTTCATTTAATTTAAAAAAATTAATCTTCCTATAATGAAATATAACTTAGTTAAATTTTTGATTGCTATAATAGTATCATAGTACACATTAAAATATACGAAAATGTATACGAAGTAGAAATAATATCAGCACAGCGAATTTTTCCGAAGTTCGATAATGGAATAAAATTTTAAGCAATTTAAATTATAATCCAAGATGAGACAAGTTTTGGTTTTTGTAATTCATATAAATTGATAAGAATTCATTTATGATTGGTAGAACAATCTATAAACAGGTGAATATTTTTTAAAATTTATGATGAAAAATCGACCTGAATCTGTAAAATATAATAAATTTCAAGATATTTTTAAAGAATTAAGTAAAAATAATATAATCTTAAATGATGATTCTTATTCAAAATAATATCCTATATGACGACTGAATTATAGTATTATTTTTATAAACTTTTATCAGAAAAATTCTAAATTTATTTTGTAAGAAAACTTTTTAATTTTAATTAAAATTTTAAATTCTTTAGAAATTCCAAATATACTAACTATTTAAATAATTGGTAATAGCTTTTAAAATTCTTCTAATTTTTGAAAATATCGTTTTTAATCGATTATTAATTATATTTATTAAAATCTATCAAAATAAAAAGAATTCATAAGTTTTTTTTAACCTTAACTAGAACATAGCTGAATTATTTTTTTAATTTAAAAAATTAAACACAATAACATATACTAATTTTAATTATTATTTTTAATTTTCAAAAATTATTTATTTTTTTCGTATATAAGAATAAATTTGCTCTAAAATTTTAAAATGTCAAGTCACAACAAAAACAATACAGAAATATTTTATAAAGAAATAATCAATAAATTATGTGATAGAGTTAAAGAAGAATTCTTAAATGAAGGGGTAGCAGAGGATGTATTATCTGAACTAAGAAAAGTATATATATTCTTCTTAATATAAAAGCTATGGACTGAAAGATTGATTCAAATAGGAATTTTTCCGAATAAATATGTCCCAAGTTTTGTAAACTAATAAATTAAAATAAGTTTATTAAGAATGTTCATCCTGGTTCGATTCCTCATGGGAATTCAATGCAATATCACCAAAATGTATAAATTATTATTATTCTTTTGATCTTCCAGGTTACTGATGCGAATAAATTGAATTATCCTTTAATCAACGCTCAGCTTTTGTTAAACAATAATCTAAAGAATAATAACCAAATTGATAGTCGTATAAAATGAATTTATTAGTTTTTTGATATAAGAAAAATTTCTAATCTAAAATACATTTAGAATTTAAATCTGATCCTTATAAAACCACAATGGATAATTGCAAGCTTTATTTAGAACAGAAAAATATGAATACTTTGTCTGAGTAAAAATTAAGTTTTAAAAGATATTTAATACCACTTTTTATAGAGTAAATTAAACTAATTTTTTTAAGATAAATAAAATGTTAAAATTTCAATAAATTAGCGTGAAATCAACCCAAAACTCAACTTTCAATTCTAATGATTTACATGTTAATAATAACAACCCGAATGAGTTTTATAGAGTATTTGATACATCCAATCAAAATGTTAATATAAATGCAATAAAAAGCATGCCCAACTACGATGTTGGAAATGCCAATATCAGAAAAAACAGCGGGAATAACAATGGTATATCAGCAGGAGATGAAAGTTCAGAGGACTCTGATCATGAGTGGTTTGTAAAAAAAGAAAATATAGATAAATCATTTAAAATAGAGAATTTTAGAATAACAATTATTGCAAATAAATTAAATCTTGAATTTAATTCAGATATTTATATATTTAATCTCTTTTTATAAATAATAATTAATATTTTATTTAATAAAATAAATTTTAGAAAAAAAATGAACCCAAGAAAGAAGAAGAAAAACCTCCAGTTGAAGACGATGAAGAAAGCTTAAGTTCACTTTCCAATGAATCAGGTAAATTTATTATTAATAAATTTATCATGTTTGTAGATCATATTGTTGTTGATTCAAAAGATTTCCTTTTAGCTCAATATGAGAAAGTTCATAGAGTTAGAAATAAATGGAAATGCATATTCAAAGATGCAATATTACATATAAACGGAAAAGAGTATGTCTTTGATAGAGTAAATGCAGAATTAGAAAGAGATTGGTGATTTAAATGAATTTTTCAAAATAAAATTTTAAAAATCTCAAATTTTTAAAAAATTTAAAATTTCACATATATTAATAAAAATACGGAAAAATGAATGTGCTGAAGCTTAAAAATTATAAGAAATATTATATATTATAACATATATATATTTATACATTTTTAGTTAATTATAGAATAAAAGCTTTCTTTATTAAGTTAATAAAGGAATAAGTATAAATAATGCAAAAAATTGATAAAATTAAGATAATTCTTCCCTAATTATTATGATATATTCTTGTTTTTTTACATAGGTCATTTACATAATATAAAATAAAATAAGTAAAGATGAATTTAAGTTTATATATAGAAGCTTCGTCAGGAATTCTTCTCTAATACATTTTTCAAGAATTTTTTTGATAACCTATATTTGAATTAATATATAAATATTTACTTTTTCAAATAATGGTAAAAATTAAGCATTTGGAATGGAATGTTACTGTTGTTTTTAATTAATGTATTTAATTGAGGTGTTGCTGTTGTGTTGAAATCATAAATTTCTTTTAAACTAAAGTATATATTTAAATGAGATTTTACATATCGTAATTGTCTTTAATTTTGTTGACCATAATCTCCAATGGATCATCTTTTTCAATATCTTGAATTTTTATGCATTTGCTAGAAAATATTTTAAATTCCAAAGGTACAATACTAGTCAAGACTCGTCTGAATAATTCAGTTTGTAAATTTTTTTGCATCTGGGAATATTCAATAATTGCAATATCTTCGTTTTTCTTTTTACTTATTCTACTCTTTACTTCGGTTTCTTTATCTTGTAACTATCAAAATATTAATTAATTAAGAAATAAACATAAATTACAAATAATAATTTTCATGAGTTTAAATTAAATTGTCTAGAATATTTCTTTTAAAATGAATTACTTGATTAATATAATATTCCATTTTCATTTCATTTGCTTGAATTGACTTGTATTTGTTTAATTCTCCTCGTAATTCTAATATTTCTTTTTCTAAGTTTTTCATATAATTTTTTTTCTTTTGTCTGCACTTTCTAGCACTTAATCTATTTTTCATCAATTTCATCATTTTTTTCATATCAACTGTTGAATTCATTTCTTTTCCTAAATTCAAAGATCTATTAGATAACTTAAATTTTTGTTTATTTAAACTTTTTATTGTTTTAAATATTTTTTTATTTATGTTGTTTTTGCTGCTGATATCAATCATTTCATTATTAGACTTTGTTTGATTCTAAATTAAAATAAAATATTAATTCAATGAATGTTTTTTAACTTTGAGTTTTGCTTGTAAATTAAAAAAACATTTTTGAAAAATTTAAATTACATTTGAAAAATTAGTAAGATTAGAATCTGTGATGCTTTCTGTTTCCTTTCTGTTATAATTTTCGCTCTCTTTAGATTCTAGTGCTACATTATATTCATCTATTTTTTTTTCTTTGAAATGAAACATATTATCTGTATTTTGCATAGCTTTAACATTAAATATTTTGTCCTTAATAAATTTATTTATATCATTAGAATTGCTTTTAAACTTTTTGTTGTTATTAGCATTTAAATTGTTTTCTAAATCTTTAGAAAATATTTTCTTTTGATTAATTGCATTTGAATTTGACTTTGAATTTTTAAAAAGATTGCTTAAATTAAAATCATTATTGGGATAATTAATACATTTGTTATTATCTAACTTATCATTCAAATAAAGAGTACCATTATTTGATAATTTGATATTACTATTAAAATTATTATTAATATTTACATTATTATTATCATTTATATTATTAGAAAAAAAATTGGTATTATTTATAGATTCATCTTTAAAATTATTGTTTCCTGAATTAAAAAACTTATTTAAACCTGAGTTGTTATTAAAATTAATATTGAGATTATTAAATGTATTAGGTTCTAAATTAAATGATGTTTTAAATGTGTCCTTCGTGTCTAATTTAGTGAAAGCTCTTTTAGAGGGCCCGGCTCTCTGTTGATTAATATGAAAATTATTATTTAAATTTTCTTTTTTAAGATCATTATCTTCATTTAAGAAATTAGCGAAAATATTTAAATTTGAGTCTATCTTGAAAATTTCTTCTATTGATTCTTGACTTTACCATTTTAAATTAAAATATTTTAAATTTACATTGGTTCATAAGGTTTTTTATTATCTGTAGAATTCAGAAATGCTGTAAATATATCTTCATTTGGAATAAAAAAATTTTGGTCTTGAAAAAAGTAGTTTGAGTCATTCATTGTTTATAATTATATAAAGCTAATTTAATTTTTTTATAATTGAAGTTTTATTTTATTATAAATTTATAAAATTAGAATTAGCTTTAAAACTTTTATTCTAAGTAAATATTAAAATTTAATAAATCATTTTGATTTATTTCAATTGAAAATTTTTGTTTATTACATTTTAAATATTATTAATTCTTGGAATTTTATATTTTCCTAAATGAAAATTTGAAAACTTATTCTTATAATTATTTTCATTCCATTCAAATATTAAATTTTATAAAAATAAAATAAATAAAAAAATATCAAAAACATTTAAAATTTTAATTTATTAAAATATTTGACGATAATTTTTTTATATCAATTCAAAATAATTATTTATTAATTTATATTGTTAAAATAAATTTACAAAAACAGACTATTAAATAATTATTATTTAAAGTAAGAAAATAACTTCATATTTTAATTTTTATTTTGAAAATTGTTTCTGAATTGATTTAGTTTTTAGATGAAATAAATTTAAAAGTATTTGAGATTTTTAAAATGTCAACTAAATTTGGCTTTCGTTCTTTTAGCATTAGTTGTAAATGAAATCGGTATTGGAATCCTTTGTTTTGTAGGAGGGAAGTTCGGAGCGCTTGGAATTAATTAACTTATACATATATTAGGAAAAGAAGAACATGCATTTAAAATTTTTCAAATTCGTTTTAAAAATTTTTCTTCTTTATAAAATGTTTTAAATTTTAAAGTTAAAAAGATGTTTATTCGAACTAGCAATGATAATAGAAGAAAAATTAAAATGCTATAAATAAATGATTCGAGTTCAAAACAACATGAAGATACTAAAGATTTTAATAATTTTATGATCTCATATAACCATTCAAATGAACAATTAAAAAATTTTAATTTTTTTTAAATAATCTAATATAGGTATGAAATTAAAAATAGTGAATTTTATGAATCGTATTTTTAAATACATTAACAGCAATTTTATTAAATTTTTAATTTAAAAATTTTTCAATCGATTTTTATAAGTCGTAAAAATAACGGCAAAATTTTCGATATATAAAAATTATTGAAATTCAAAAAAAGTAAAAAAAACTAATATTATAATTAATTGTATACGAATTTAATCATAAATTACTTTAAGTTAAAAAATTCAAATATTTATTTATATAATTTTTTTTAAAAATATTTACAATAATGTCGTGAAAAATAGATACACAATATCGAATTATTTTATCGAGTTGTAAAAATTATTGGGGATTGGGGATTGGGGATTGGGTATTGGGAC
>Ga0194116_10007203_pt1 | contig 11578 bp, 11 predicted proteins | sample TA2MahsurfametaG_4_FD_148617 | JGI IMG/M metagenome (GOLD analysis project Ga0194116, IMG submission 148617) | Freshwater microbial communities from Lake Tanganyika, Tanzania - TA2015008 Mahale S9 surface | ecosystem: Environmental > Aquatic > Freshwater > Lake | place: Tanzania: Lake... | reverse complement strand
AAATCTATGGACCTGGGGTCAGCAGTACTATGTAATTAAACGAAACCCAACACCGGGCTCGCCAGCATATGAAGAGTTGCAAAGAAAACGAGCAGCTAAAAATGGAATAAATGAAAATCCAAACCAGTCAGATGGCACCACAATTGTTGAAGAGCAACAAAAGGGTCAACGTAAGCAACCAAAAAGGAAGAAAAAGGGGCGTTAGTTAAATTAGTACAAAAATCATCAAAATATAACAAACAGTATAAATAACACTTTGGAGGCGAAATGAGTGAGGCAGTGGATGAGAAGGTTAAGGACAAAAAGAGCCTAATTACCCAACTTGAAGAGGAGGGAGATGTCGCAGCTGATTACCTAGAGGGCTTACTTGATATTGCCGATCTCGATGGCGATATTGATATCGATGTGGAGAATGATCGAGCCGCCATAGCAATAGCCGGCGGTAACTTAAACCATCTAGTTGGCAGCCGGGGCGAGATATTAGATGCCCTACAGGAGCTAACCCGATTAGCGGTTCAAACCTCATTGGGTGAGCGAAGCAGATTGATGCTAGATATCGACAACTTTAGAGGTGATAAAAAGGCTGAGTTAGCTGAGCTTGCCAAGCAGGCCGCTCAAGAGGTTAAGCAGAACGGAAAGGCGATAAAGCTTCGCCCAATGAATGCCTTTGAGCGAAAGGTCATTCACGACACTATTCAAGAGATTGGGTTAAGTAGCGAATCTGAGGGTGAAGATCCAGATCGCTGTGTTGTAGTCCTACCAGAATAGTTTCACGTGAAACCAACCCCTGAGATCCTGGCCTACTTTCCAGGCAAACAGGCGGAAATCATCTCATATGCAAAGTTGCTAGCTTCAGTGGCAACAGAGCGTGGCCTAGTGGGGCCAAAGGAGGCTGATCGGATCTGGGAGCGTCATATTGCAAATTGCGTCCCAATCACCACTATCATCCCGCAAGCAGCTAGGGTGGTTGATATTGGCTCAGGTGCAGGGCTTCCCGGGATTGTGATCGCCTTAGCAAGGCCAGATTTGAAGGTGACCTTAGTTGAGCCATTGCAACGGCGGGTGGATTTCCTACTTGAGGTAGTAGATCAATTACAGCTGCCAATCCAGGTTGTTCGGGGCAGGGCTGAGGCGGTAAAGATGCAGTTTGAGATCATCACCTGCCGAGCGGTGGCACCGCTTGAAAAATTAATCCAAATCAGCTGGCATATGATCCCAAAGGGTGGCATCTTGCTGGCGATCAAAGGTGAGAGCGCCCAAAAGGAGATTGATAAAACTAAGCTTAAAAAAGGGGCAACCACCCAATTACACCAGATAAATCTGCCCAATCTGCCAGTGGCTAGAGTGGTTGAGGTTAAGAAAGGTGCTTAACTTCCGCCCATGAGTGGAAATGATGTTTCACATGAAACCAACCAGCAACTAAAGCCGGTTGTAGGCATCCGCCGACTAAAAGAGCCGATGGCCGCCCCCCTAAAGACCCGGATCTTCACCGTTGCCAACCAAAAGGGCGGGGTTGGAAAAACCACCACCGCAGTCAATTTAGCTGCCGCCCTATCTATGGGCGGCTTAAAGGTTTTAGTAATTGATTTAGATCCACAAGGAAATGCCTCTACCGCATTTGGAGTTGATCGAAGTAATACTGAAGGAATATATGAGGTATTAATTAATGATCTGCCAATGGCAAATGTGGTGCAAAAGGTGGCAAATTTTCCCCACCTAGGGATTGTTTCAGCAAACTCAGATTTAGCAGGGGCAGAAATTTTATTAGTACCAACAGTTGCTAGAGAGTTTAGATTACAAAGTGCGCTAAATAATTTTTTAACCTTAAAACAAAATGCAGGTCAAAGATTTGATTATGTTTTTATTGATTGCCCACCATCACTTGGTTTATTAACTATTAATGCCTTAACCGCAGCTGATGAGGTATTAGTACCAATTCAATGCGAGTACTACTCACTAGAGGGCTTATCTTTGTTATTAGAAACATTAGGTGAGGTACAAAAGCGATTAAACCCAAAGATTGTACTAAGCACAATTGTCTTAACCATGTTTGATAGTAGAACTAGATTGGCTGGGGATGTGGCGGAGAATGTAAGAAAACATTTTCCAGAACAATTAATTAATATTCCAATTCCAAGAGCGGTAAGAGTTTCTGAAGCGCCCTCATATGGCCAAACAGTTATGACATATGATGCATCATCTCCTGGTGCGATTGCATATATGAGCGTGGCTAAAGAGATCTCAAATCGAGGTGGCTCAAAGATGAGTATCAGAAATGAAAGTGCGTAATTTATGAGCGCTCGCAAAGGTGGTTTAGGTAGGGGATTAGATGCATTAATCCCACAATCAAATATCCCAGCCGATATTAAAACTTCAACTGGTCAAGTAGTTGCAGACCGAAATGAGATAGATGTAAATCAAATCCTGCCAAATCCAAAACAACCCCGAACAGTTTTTGATGAAGAGCAATTAACTGAATTAGCATTTTCTATTAAAGAGGTTGGATTACTACAACCACCAGTTGTTAGATCAATTGGAAATGGTAAGTATCAATTGATTATGGGAGAGCGCAGATATCGAGCAGCAAAGCTAGCTGGCTTAAAAAGTATCCCAGTAATTATTCGCCAAACTAACGATGATCAATTACTGCGCGAGGCGTTAATTGAAAATATTCACCGCAGCCAATTAAATCTATTAGAAGAGGGTGCGGCATACAAGCAATTATTAAATGATTTTGGCTACACCCATGATGAATTAGCAAGCAAATTAAGCAAATCTCGCCCAGCTATCACCAACACTATGCGCCTACTTAACTTACCAACATCGGTTCAGCGTCGGGTGGCAGCTGGAATTATCTCCGCAGGGCATGCTAGAGCACTACTATCTTTAACAGATCAAAAAGAAATCGAGAATTTAGCTAACAAAATTGTGGCTGAAGGTTTAACAGTTAGAGCAGTGGAGGAGATTGTCGCCTCAGGAGGTGCCAAAGTTAAAGGTGGTTCAGTTAGAAGTGGAAAAATTATTGCACCCAAAATTAAAGATATCTCAGAGCAATTATCTGATCACTTAGATACCAGGGTCAATGTTGAGTTGGGTGAGAAAAAAGGGAAGATTGTGATTGAGTTTGCCACCATTGAGGATTTAGAGCGAATTAGCAAGATAATTAATGGCGAGTAATGTAACAAATAGCCTTTTAATAGGCAATTTGCCGATTTTCCATCTCAGTTTTAATAACAGCTGCTAAAGATTTTATTCCTTCTGTAATTCGCTCAGCAGTTGGGTAGCAGTATGAAATTCGCAAAGACCAACTTCCTAAGCCATCTGCAAAAAATGCGGTGCCTGGCACATAAGCTACTTTGGCAGCGATTGCTTTTGGCACTAATGCATTTGCATCAATTTCAGGTGGCAAAGTTATCCAAATATAAAAACCACCCTCAGGCTTTGTCCAAGTTACATTTTTAGGAAAGTACTTTTCTAACGCGGCTAGAGCGGCATCTCTACGTTCCTTATACAACTTAGCGAAGCTAGCAATTTGATCGCGCCATGGCTGATTAGCTAGATAGTTTGAGATTACTAATTGTGTGAAATTAGAGGGGCAGAGAATTGAGGACTCTGATGCAATTACCATTTTTTCTTTTAGTGATTGCGGAACCAATGCCCAACCAACCCTTAAGCCAGGAGCAATAGTCTTAGAAAATGTTCCCAAGTAGATGACATTTTCGGAATCACTTGCTCGCATAGCATTTGGACTTGGCTTATCAAAACCTAATAAACCGTAAGGATTATCTTCGACGACAAATATCTTTTCATCTCGGCAAATATCTAGAATCTCACCTCTGCGATCGGCTGGCAGCAATACCCCTGCTGGGTTTTGATAATTAGGTATCAGATACAAAAATTTAATTTTTCGGCCGGTAGCTTTTGTCACCTTTATCGCATTACGTAGTGCACCTGGAATCAGACCATCCTGATCCATTTCAACATGAACTACTTGAGCTTCATATTGTTTAAAGGTTCCTAGGGCGCCAACATATGAAGGGGCCTCTACTAAAACCACATCACCTGGATCAATAAAAATTCTAGAAATTAAATCAAGCGCCTGTTGGGAGCCAGTAGTAATAATTACATCATCTGGGTGAGCCTTGATGCCTTCAAGTGCCATAACATCACAAATTTGCTCACGTAATTTTGGATGACCTTGTCCACTGCCATATTGCAAAGCCTCTGCGCCATTTTCTCTTATTAACTTTTCAGTAGCTGAAGCCATCATCTCCATTGATAGAGTTGAAAGATTTGGCATTCCACCAGCTAAAGAAACAATTTCAGGTCTGCTAGCTACGGCAAATAATGATCGGATTTCACTTGCCTTCATCCCCAATGCACGATGGGCGTATCTTTCTGGCAAATCTTCTGGCTCGCCAATATGCACCCGCTCAGGGCTTATGGATTTAACCACTCGTAAATCCCGGTTGGAGTTCATTAATTAAGTTTGCCATATTGGGTGCAACTTAGAAAATCAATTACGAATTCCCGCGCGACGCAGGTCTGAAATTCGCAAGGTTCCAGTCTTTGCATCATCCTTTGCCGATAAGTAAAGCCGCTGAATCGCCACAATCATCGCCTCTGCGAGTTGGTCTCTAAATTTTGGGTCAGATAATCTTTTTGCATCCTGTGGGCTAGATAAATAACCTAAATCAATTCGTACACAAGGGGCCTGAGTTAATCTAAGTAGATCCCAACCCTTGGCATGTGTTTGGCAATTCAATAAATCAGTTCGGGCACAAATTTCTCGCTGAATTAAATTAGCAAACCGCTCACCTACTACTGAGCGCACACCCTTATCATCTCTACCGTAGTAATAGGTTGCAACACCATTGGCTTTTTCATTTTTATAGCTATCTACCTTCAACGCAATTACCAGATCAGCACTTACTGAATTTGCCGTTGCAATTCGATCTTTTTCTAAAGGTGAGTTTTTGCTACTTCTAGTTAAAACTACATTTACCCCCAGGGCCAACAACCTTCCTTCTAATCTTTGGGCTAAATCAAAAACAATTTCTGATTCGGTTACACCATAAAAACTTTCACCCGTAAACTCACCACCCCAACTTGGGTCTAACACAATTACTTTATTTGCTAGCGCTGGAGATCTAACCGAATGTTTAATACTTTCTCTAAGCGCAGCTGGTGCCCCACCTTGAACTGTTTTCACTAACCTCATCAATGAAATTAAAGTGGCCGGGCCACACTTACCATCAACTACGATGCCAACTGATTTTTGAAACTCCTTCACTGCCCCTTCAGTTTTAACGCCATAAACACCATCAACCTTGCCACAATTAAATCCCAATTCAATTAATCGCTCTTGCAGAGCATTTACATCATCACCACGCATTAATGACGAATTAGTTAAAAACAAAATTCGATCACCCAATCGCCATCTAGCTTCATCCAATGCGCGCTGGGTAATCTCATTAATTAGCCCAGTTGAGGTCAAACCTCGCTCCTGCTGAAATGCTTTAATTGCTTCAGTTAAATCGTTATCAAATAAGTCAGATGGTTTTTCTAAAAAACCTAATCTATTTAAAGTATTGGCAATTAAGCCAATCGCATCTGAGCGATCACCACTTTTTAATTGATCACTCATATGTTTTATATTAAATAAATTACTTAAATGTAACTTTCTAAATCTTTAAGTAATGCTGGCTTTGGCCTAGCTCCCACAATTGATTTAACCACCTGGCCATCAACAAAAATATTCATGGTGGGAATAGAGGAGATGCCATACTTCATAGCAATCGCACCCTCTTCATCGGTATTTAACTTAACAATTTTTAACTTATCGCCATGCTCATTGGAGATCTCTTCCAAGATTGGACCAACTGCCCGGCATGGGCCACACCACTCTGCCCAAAAATCTACCAATACCGGAGTTGTACTCTTTAAAACTACCTGCTCAAAATCAGCGGCGGTTACCTTGGTTGTTGCCATTATCTTCTCCTTTTTATCACTCTTTTTATGCTTCTATCTTATTCTTTAATTGTCTAACTTTATCTATCTTTAGTGCCCAGCTAGAAACCGTTCAGCATCTAAAGCTGCTTGGCAACCAGATCCAGCAGCAGTAATTGCTTGTCGGTAGGTGTAATCCACTAAATCACCACAGGCAAAAACTCCAGAAACATTTGTTTTAGTGGTGCGACCCTCTACTTCGACATAGCCATCATTATTTAGATTGATCTGCCCCTTTACCAACTCACTTCTTGGCAAGTGACCAATTGCCACAAATAACCCAGTGAAGTCTTTAACACTCTCTTGGCCAGTGAGCGTATTTTTAAGTTTTAAGCCAACAACCTTACCTTCTCCTAAAACATCAATTACTTCATGGTTAATTAAGAACTCAATCTTTGGATTTGCCGCAGCTCTTTGAATCATAATCTTTGAGGCTCTAAATAAATCTCGTCTATGGATTAAAACCACCTTGCTTGCAAACTTTGTTAAAAAGTTAGCCTCCTCCATGGCTGAGTCACCACCACCGACAACGGCAATCTCTTGATTATGATAGAAAAATCCATCACATGTAGCACACCAAGAAACACCCCGGCCAGATAATCTTTTTTCATTTGGCAAACCAATCTCTTTGTAAGCAGATCCCATTGCCAAAATTACCGATTTAGCTTTGACTGTATTTCCAGCCCCATCAGTTAACTCTTTGATATCACCAGATAATTTCATTGCGACGATATCATCGGTAATAATTTGCGCATCAAATCTTTCAACCTGTTTGCGCATCGATTCCATTAACTCTGGCCCCATTACACCTTCGGCAAAACCTGGAAAGTTTTCTACCTCAGTAGTGGTCATTAACGCACCACCTGCAGTTACTGAGCCTTCGTAAATAATTGGTTTAAGTTGGGCGCGAGCTGCATAAATAGCAGCGGTGTACCCAGCAGGACCAGAGCCAACAATTACAATCTCGTTTAGATCCTGCACGCTTATTCACCTTTTCTTTTAATGAGCACTGCTCTAACAAGAGAAGATACTTCATCAATTCTAAATATTCTTGTCACCAACAAGAATAATACTAATGTAAGAGTTAAAACAATTGTTAACTGAATTATATCCCCCCCCGGTAAAATATTTTTACTGAGCCATAAAGGCGCGATAATAACTACAGAAATACTAAATATTTTCATATAGAACAAGGCTAAGCTTTTAATTTTCAATTTTATTCCATGTTTTTTAATCAAAAAAGCTGAAAGTGAGATGCCAATAAAATAGTGGAATGTAAACACAGCTGCTAATCCAAAAGTTACCCAACTAGGTTCCACATATTTTTCAATTAAAAAAGAAATCAATACAGAGATAACGTTCATAACTAAATTAATAACAACTTGAGTTTTTATATCTTCAAAAGCGTTGAACGCACGAAGCAATATCAAGTTTATACTTACCGGAATTAAGCCCAATGCGAATGCCGATAAGACCAAGCCAAGATAGTTTGCATCCTCATTTGTAATTCCAATGAAGACAGATCTTGTTATAAGCGGACCAAAACTTAAAAATATAAGGGACGCAGGAACAGTAAATACACCAACAAGTTTGGTGCACCTATAAATTAAATCGTTAAAGTCAGAAAACTTTTTGTCTAAAACATAATTAGAGAGCCGAGGCAGCATTGCCGTAACTACCGATACAGTTACAATGGAATGAGGAACTAATAAAATTAAATAGGCATTTGCATATGGAGTGAAGCCGACACCATAATTAATACCATTATCAAGTGATTTCACAGCCGCACTAGTAGAAACTCTAACAGTTACCAGATAAGACAATTGGGAAATTGCTGAATAAATGAAACTCCAACTAGCGAGCTTAAGGGATTTAATAATAAATGTATTGCGCCAGTCAAAAATAAGTTTTAATTTTACGCCACTTTTTTTAACAACAGGATAGAGAATGAAAGCTTGCAGAGAATAGGAAAGAGTTGTACCCACTCCCAGAAAAATCAGATCTGAATATGCGATAGAAGAAAGACTCCACTGACCTTGAACACTCAATAACCAAGCTAACCAAGTAATAGAAGTTAAATTATTCACTACAGGGGCCCACATCATTGGTCCAAAACGGTTTTTAGCATTGGCAATTTGGCCGAGCAAATCAAATAAACCTAAGAAAAATACTTGCGGAAGACACAAGCGCATAAGTGTCACAGTGGTATCAAATTCTGGTCTACCGGAGAACTCAGGAGCATATAAATTTACTAGTGCCGGTGAGAAAATTACCCCTAAGGCAGTTATTACCAGTAAAAAGATTAGTGAAATTGTATACAAGCGAGATATAAAACCATTTCCACCATCTTCATCTCGTAACGATCGGACAATTTGCGGCATAAATACAGATGTCAGTGCTCCACCTACTAAAAGGTTGTATAAAATATTAGGCATTGTATTTGCAACATGAAATGTGTCACCCAACAAAGCTGTTCCTAAAAGTGCAACTACAAGTAAACCTCTGATCAAACCAGTAATTCGAGCCGTGATGGTTCCAATAGCCATAACCATGGAAGACCTAATGAAATTATTGTCATCCATGACTTCTCCTCCTGACCCTGCGCCAACTCTGCACCATGGCAGCAATAATTAAAAGTATGGCAGCCCCTGATGTAATCCAGGTGGCAACAGGTGAGATAACTGAGAGATTTAATGCGATATTTACTGGATAGCCAACTGGCTTATTTTCTAAATTGGTTAATTGTGCAAGCAGGCCAGAGCTACCTGAGGCTAAAGTTTGAATCGGCAACAAGACCTGACTTTTCCCACCACCAGGAATTTCAATACTTTCAACTGACTCAACCACAATTTTGCTATTTGCTACTCTAGTACTGAGCTTTACTTTCACCGTAGATTTAAAATCATTAATTACCGTGATCGGCAACTCTTCTATTTCTGAAGTGATAGTAAATTTTGTGCCAGTTATTTTTATCTTATTTCGATATTGGGTAATTAATTTATTAAAATCATTAATCAATAAAACTTTGCGATCCTTATCAATCTCAGGATTAAGTAGTTGTGCCAGCCTTAATTGAAGCGGGTCTAACTCTTTTTTATCAACTAAAGTGGAAAGCAAATCAATTTGACGCTGAGCGTAATTAAAAATATTTTCATCATAATTACTTAATCTTTGGCGTTTTTCATTAGAAACCAATTGCGCTTGTGTAGCTTTACCTAAAAATAAATCTAGCTCAACTTTGCCAATGGCATTTATATAATCAACCTGTTCAGGCGCAATTTTTTTAAGCCAGTGATTTGATGGATTGCCATAGGTAAGTGGGTAGATCTTTTCAAGCCTACTAACCTTTTTATATCGATCTAACCAATCTTTTGCAAGTTGCTGGCCGGTGGGAGTTCGGCCATTACTTATGTTATACCCATTACTCATTGCCACAATCTCCGAGATAGTTGCTGGATCTACTTGCCAATCTCTAACCCCGCGATATGGTGGATAAATTAGTAACCCTAAATCACCGTTAGGCAATAATTGGGTTGCCAGCTGATCATCAATAAATACACCACTACTTAACCTATGTGTGGGCTCAGAGATCGTTACTACCGATGCAGCAATTGCATTTGAAGTATTACCTAGTGAGGTAATGATTAAAAAAAGGGTAAATAAAAATGTTAAAACCCTTTTCACGGCAAGAGTTTTCCACTCTTGGCAATCAATTTTCGCTCATCAGGGTAGGCAAGCTTGGCGACAATCTCCTCTAATGGAAACCAAGCAACATCATCTACCTCAGTTACCTGCGGAGCTAATTTGCCACCCACCTCAGTAAATAAGAAGTGGTGCACAGTTTTGTGAATTCTTTTACCACTTGCCATAAACCAAAAATCGATCACACCAAGTGATCTAGTGATCTCACTTTTTATCCCAGTCTCCTCAGCCACCTCCCTAATGGCGGCCTGTTCTGGGGATTCACCATCCTCAATATGTCCTTTTGGTAGAGACCATAACAATCTCTCATGTGAGGCATCCTTTGGATCTAATCTGCCAATTAGTAAACCTTTAGTCCCACTCTTATCTACCACCAAGCCACCGGCGCTAACCTCATCTACTCGTTTGGCGTATTTTTGGCGGGATGGATTTTTATTTGTACCGCTATTTTTATTACTTTTACGGTTATGTGAATTATATTTTTTAGCGGGCTTACCAGAACCACTATTTTGTGCACCCTTACGGGTACTGGTTAAATCCTGATTGCCACCCGCATTAGCTGCTGGGGTCATAGATAAAAGGATACTGCCCCTAGAAGAATTCCAGCCAATACCGGCTCAAACACAAACCACAGAGTTCTATCCCACACAGCATTTACCCACTCTGCTCTAACCTAGTGCTACCGTGAAAACACCAATTGATGCCTCAACTGAACTTGCGATAAGTACATTAACCAAACATGCACCGCAAACAAGGACTTTAGCTGCTGCATTTAAAGTGGCTGGATTTAAATTAGCACTAGTTGGTGGTCCAGTACGGGATGCAATTTTAGGTCGACTCGGTAATGATTTAGATTTCACCACAAATGCTAATCCAAAAGAGTGCGAAAAGATTTTAAATAACTGGGCAGATTCAGTTTGGGATGTTGGAGCAGTATTTGGCACTATCGCCGGTAAAAAGGGTGAGGTTAGCGTTGAAATAACTACCTACCGTAGTGAAAGTTATAAAGCAGATTCCCGTAAACCAACAGTTGAGTTTGGTGACAATATTGAAGCAGATTTAGCTCGACGAGATTTTACGATAAATGCTATGGCGTTGGAGTTAACCACTGAAAAACCCACCTTTATTGATTTATTTAATGGGGTATCTGATCTACAAAATAAATTAATTAGAATCCCAGGTACGCCAGAGGATTCATTTACCGATGATCCACTTCGGATGATGCGAGCAGCAAGATTTATGAGCCAATTAGATTTCACCGTTGATCCATCGGTAATTGCTGCCATGAAGAGCATGGCAAGTAGATTAAAGATTATTTCAGCCGAGCGGATAAGAGATGAGTTCATAAAGACGGTTATGGGACAAAAACCAAAACTTGGGATTACCTTACTAGTTGAAACTGGCTTAGCTGATATTTTCTTGCCAGAGGTGCCAAAGTTAAAACTTGAGATAGATGAACACCATCATCATAAGGATGTTTATGAACACTCACTTACTGTACTTGAGCAGGCAATAGCGTTAGAGGAGAGATTGGGCGGGCCTAACTTAACGCTTCGCCTTGCTGCACTTTTGCATGATATTGGTAAGCCAAAAACCAGGCAGCTAATTGCTGGTGGTGGGGTCTCCTTCCACCACCATGAAGTAGTGGGGGCCAGGATGTGTAAGGAGCGGCTTCGCACCCTTAGATTTGATAACCAGCTAATAAAGGATGTCGCTAAGTTAGTTTTTCTCCACCTACGCTTTCATGGCTATGGCTCAGGTGAGTGGAGTGATTCTGCTGTGCGTAGATATGTTAGAGATGCCGGTGAGTTATTAACCCATCTTCACTTACTAACTAGAGCTGATTGCACTACTAGAAATAAGAAAA
>Ga0194116_10007201_pt1 | contig 11579 bp, 8 predicted proteins | sample TA2MahsurfametaG_4_FD_148617 | JGI IMG/M metagenome (GOLD analysis project Ga0194116, IMG submission 148617) | Freshwater microbial communities from Lake Tanganyika, Tanzania - TA2015008 Mahale S9 surface | ecosystem: Environmental > Aquatic > Freshwater > Lake | place: Tanzania: Lake Tanganyika... | reverse complement strand
CCCAATCCCCAAATTAGAGAAATATTTGAATTTTTATAAATTTCAATAAAAAATTTAATTTCATTAAATATTAATAAATATATAAAAAATAACAGTCAAGCAAAGATGTATCAAGAAGAAAGCATTTATAATTTACTACCAAAAGAATTAATAGAGCCCAAAAGACCTGCTATTTACAGATCATTGTATCCTTATGACATTGCTCCCACTGCTAGTACTTTTTGTCTAAAAAATTCATCTTTTCCCAATGTTGCAAATTTAAACGGAGAGTTTTTTTTCCCAAGAGGAGCTCACCCACTAAAAGGTTCATATTCAACTTTCGGAAAACCAGATGGTAATTTATTTGAGAAATATTATTACATAAAATAATGTTTCTATTATAGAATATATAACATCTTAAAATCTAAATTTTAGGATTCAATAAAATCGACCCAAATAATTTCATCAAAAAGGGACATCAGTATAAAACATTACCTATTCGTAAATTATTTTGAAAAATATGATATTATTAAATTTTTAATCATTTATGAAATTTATAAAAAATAAATAGCTGAGAAATTAAGATACAGTTCAGAGATTAAAAAACCAGCTATTCCAACATTAGCCGATAAACCTATAATGGGTTTAAAATCTGATAAAAATTATATAACTGCAAATGCGGTTGATGTTATACTTATGCAACCGAAGAAAAAAACAGTTGAAGAATTCGATTATATGACAAAAAAAAATTATGGCCAAGTTCCAAAGTATATTTCAAAATTAAAAGATCATGTTGAAAATGAATATAAATCTATAAGAGAAATGCATTTGAGAAGTAAAGAGGAAGAATCTAAAAAGAAGTATTTTAAATCCGGATATTTTTTAGATTATTTATTAATTTTTATTAATTAAATGTGAATAACATAAAATATTCCTTCAAAATTTCCTAAAATTTATATTAATTTGAAATTTCAAAAATAATTATAAATTTTTCCTTAATTAGAAAGAGTTTAACAGCTGAAGAAATTGAGAATTTAAGAGAAGGTTTAAGGAAAAAATTACAAGAATTAAACCATGCATATGGACAAAGATCACATAGAAATAATACTGAAGTTTACGCTGCAATGTAAAAATTAATAAAAAATAAAATTTTTAAGAAAAATTAAATGGATGATCAAAGATAATAATCATATTATTTTTTAGGAAAAAAGAAGGATTAGAGAAAGAGATTGTAATGATAGAAAAAGATTTAGAGAAGCTAAATACAAACAATGTCGTTATTGATTTAACAAGATGGTGAAGAGTTTAAAAAATTGATTTCATTTATTTATTTGTTATTTATAAAATTTATTATTCAAAAAGTTTAAATTTTTCTTAATTAATCATCACTAAAAATGTAAATTTTTATAAATATATTATATTTTTTAAATTAAAAAATTACTTAATAAATACAATATTAAAATTATACGATCAATAGTTTTTATTTGAGTTTTAAGAACTCCAATAATCAAATATCATCAGTTTGCTTTGGATATCTTAATAACAATAGTTTTTACAGATAATTTTACACTCGAGAAAATATTTATTTTTTCAATAAAATATGATCTTGTTGAAAAATTAAAAGACATTTTATTTTATTTCTTTTTCCCAATAACTTCGTTAAATTCCACTATCAATTTATTCATTAATTTTAAAACTTGTCGAGAATGGTCCAAATCAGTAAATTCATCCATAGAATCTTTTTGCAAATCGTTTTCATTGCTATTACTGCAATTCGCATCTCTCATTATATCTATATCTTTCTCAGTTCTTTGCAATCTTAAATTTTTCATAATTTCAGAATCAATTTCCTTATCTAGTCTTATAGCACTTTGAACAATTTTATTTAAAATCTGGTATTGTAAAAATAAATTTTTTTTAGATTTCAATTTATTTACAGCTTTACTTAGAGAGCTGATATCAGTGTGTACAAGCCTTTTAATATAAGCATTATCAATATTCATAGATTTTGGAAGTAATAATTTAAGTTTTTCAATATCAATTATACCATTATTCGACCCTTCATCAATTAAAAAATTTTCCAAGATTTCAATAATTATAAAATTCTTTTTTATATAATTTGAAGAAATTTGGGATTCAAAATTATTATTTTTATTGTTCAAATTTACTAAGACAGAACCCTTATTTGAATTAGAAACTAAGCTTTTTTTCTTAATTACACTATTCAATCTTGATATATATTCTACTTTTTCTTTAAGTCTACAATCACTTTCAATTTTTTTTTTCTGTTCGAATAGTAAGTAATCCATAAAAAGGGAATGGATATCATTTGGCTGATCTGGTTTACGAGAATGAATAAATTTCAAAAAAATAACGACTTCATCAGGTTTTATATATATTTTGAAACGATTCATTACACTTGTTTTATATTCAGCTTTAAAAAAAATTGATTTAAGCATATAATAAATATCCCTTATATATACGAACATAAGATAGTAAAACCCCCATAAAATCCATTTAAAAATTTTTACAATTTTTAATATTTTTGTCATTTTTAGATTTACGAAATATCCAAATGCACAAATTATTCCTTTTATATAGCAAATCGGCACAATTATAAGTGAGTAGAAAATAAATATTATAAATATTAAAGGAAAATAGAAAAGTAAATAGTAAACTCTACATACATAATCATTGAATAATTTCTTTTTGTTTCCTTTTGTAAAGCAAAATGAAAAAGGTAATACGAGAAAATTGACTACATTAATTGGAGTTGTAAGAAAAATCATATAACCATTTTCTTCATCCCATCGATATTTTCTATAAAATGAAATCAAAACACTTCTATGTGAAGCATCTACAAGGACATTTAAATTTTCATAAACATTAGATAACAATGCAATTAGTAAATTTATGAGCAAAACTCCACTAACACAAATATAAATCATCAAACTGATTGATCCAAAAGTATGATAAATTGGAGTATCAAAATTTTCTGTATCGAAATTATTCATAAATCCACCAACAAGAGTGATAATTGTTGTAGAAAAATCTCGAAATTGACTAGAACGCTTATTAAAAATTGCTGTAAATATAGCTGCACAGCAAGTTATATAGAGACCAAAAATAATAAAATTTTTTAGTAGCAAAATAGTCATCAAATATATCATACGAATTAAGGGCCCTATTTCTTTAAATGTTAGTAAAATACCAATTATTCTAAACCAAACTAATATATCATTTATTGCAAGGAGGACTACACGAAATAAAAATGAATTATTTCCAGAAAAATTTGTCACTTGAATTCCAAAACCTCTTGTAATTGGAGCCAAGAGAGAATCAGAAATATTGTTGAACACACTATTCAAATCTAAATTTTCATATTCTTTTGTTATATTTTTTGGGTCTATTAAAAGTGCACAAGCACTGAATAGCATTAATATTTCAATGTATCCAATCATATCTAAATGAAATTTTCTTCTCGATTTATATCCAAAAAGCATTAGATTTAATATATTTAAATTAAGGCATATAACCCAAGTAATATAAATAATTAGTAAACATTTCAAGTCATAATCTATATAAGAAATTTTATTCATAGTTTGTCCTCTTTTTACCAAAAAGTAAATAAAAAAATTATAAACAGCTATTAAAACCACTGTAGATACAGATTCTGGCCAATATCTCAAAGAACAAGAATTTGTCCATACAGAAAGTTGATAAAAATAGTTTTTAGAATTATCAAGAATATCAAAACTGTTAAAAGGATCATTCATTTTTTGATTTGAATCTAAATAGCGATGCATAGAACTTGCAGCGAGAAAACCATTATTTGAGATAAAGCCATTCCACATCTTTTTAACGATTGTTCCAATTTCTGCTGTTTGAAGAACTTGATAAAAGCTATTATCAGAGGCTATTTGTAATGAAGATCTGCCTCGAGAGTCTTTTTGCTTCATTAAAAATTTAATGTAATTTTCATTATGATTCGCTTCTTGGATATTTTGACAAAATTGCATTAATTCATTAACAACTTTTTCACATCTTGTGCTATGTTGAACAGAGAAATTACTAATTTGGTTCAAGAATTCAGCTAGCAAAAGGCATGTTAATACAGGAGAGTGACAATTTAAAATATCTTTAGTTTTTATAGTTCTCATAATATTTCTACATAAATCTTTTGTTAGATCGTTATTCCAGTTGAGTTTATAAATATAAATTAGCATTTCAGCCCCATAATACATTTTAGATCCAAATTTCATATAATTTTCTACAATTGTAGATTGAATAGAGTATTCATCAAGAATAACTCGGCACTCTCGGATTTTTATAAAATATAGAATAAGATCAATTTGTTCTTGTTCAATCACAAGTTTAAATTGCTCTTTTGTAAATTTCCAATAATAAATTTTTTTTTTCCAAATTAAATTTGAAATTTCATCAAAGCATTTATTTTCGAATAAAGTTGTTAAAAGGTCTTCATCTTGCTCTAGATTTCTCCATTTTGTTATTATTTCGCTAAATTTTAAATTGAGTATTTCATAATTTATATTATTTTAAAAAATAATTAAATTTATAATCATTTGTGATTATGAAAATTTTTAAATAAACTTAATTTATAATATTTAATATTAATATTAGTACTTTATAGCATCGTAATTTTTCTTTTTACAGAATTCAACGATTAGATCACTTATTTTAAAAAAATGCTTTCCTAAATTGAAATTTGAGCTCTTATAACTAGGAATCACTAAAATTGATTTTCTCTTATTATTGATTGAGTTATTTGAAGAAGATTTACTTTTGTTTAAAAGAGTTTTAGAAATATTAAAATTTGTTTTAGGAATATTCTCTATAGTACAAGTAGATTCCCATATAAATTGAAGAAATTTTAAACTTAAGTTTTCTATAGCGACTTTTGGTAAATCTGGATCATGTATTTCATTTTTATATTTTATCAATAATCTAATTTAAAAAGAGAAGAAGATTATATCTTGTATGGTACGAGTAAAAATACTTAATTAATAATATTTTATTTATTTTAAAATTTTTTAAAAATAAATATACATCGCCAAAGATTCAAATCCAATTTTCAAACATATTGAAATTGCTTCATCGGTGATAATTTCATCATCTGTATAAATTTCGATAGTTTTATTTGATGAAAAATCATATGTATTTATATCATTTTTCCATTCCTCTTCATTTTTAGATAAAATTTGTCTTTTGAAATAAAATTAATTAAATAAAAATTTTCAGTTAAAAATTCTTAATTTATTACCTGAATAATTCATAAAATCGTAGATGCCCAGTGAACCATAATAAAAGTTTCGAAATAGAGTTTTCATATAAATCATAATTGATTATATTTGTGAGAACCATTCTAAAATTATAAATAAAAAATACTGAAGTTTATTTTCATCTATCGAAATCCCAACATCTTTGTTTTTTAACAATCTTTCAATATATTTAATTATAAAATGATTATTATAAGTGTAAAATTCATCTTTCAGCATTTCTTTTAAAAACTCTATTTTTCCATTTTCGACTAAAAATTCTTGAATTTTCTGATTTGTTTTCAATTCTTTGAAATAGAAAATTTTAAAATGTTCCGAGTTTATTTTATTACTAAAAGAATTGAAATAAAAATTTATAATCTTTTTAAAATTTTATCATTTCAAAAAAAAATAGGTTAATAAATATTTGTTTGTTTAATAAAAAATTAATAATTTACAAAAATTCTTCTTTATTATCATTTTCAATCCACCCATAAATTTGATCAAATTCATTTTTTTCTTTATTAATTATTAGATTCCTGGCAAAATTCAATTTTTTTCTGACAATTTTTATTTTTGTTTTACTCCAGAATATCCTTTCCTTTATTGAATGTAATGTTGAATTTTTGACAAAATCAGTTTTTATTGTATTTTTAGATGAACATATGTTTTTTGTATTTAAACTATATTTAGAATTTTCATCAATTGATTCAGTGTTTTCTCTTGAATTTTTTCCTTTTGAATTAAAATTTTCTCTTCTTAAATAAATTCCGATTTTTTTGTTTTCCATATTTTTAATTCTTGATTCATTATTATTATTTAAATTCTCTTCATTTAAAATTGATTTTTTATCTAAATCAATTAGATCTTTGACTAAAATATTACTATTTCTTGGGCTGGAAATTGAGATTAAATTTTCATCTCTATGGTGTAAATTTTTTTTATTATTGGAATTTATCAAAACTTTATTAATGTCGTTAGTTGGAGCTCTTAAATTATAATGAGTCTCATTTTCTTCCTGTTTTGATAATTCATTGATATCTGTTATTATTGAATTTAATATTTAAATGTTTCATTTAAATTAAATCAAAAGATATTATAAATTATAAGAATTTAACTATCAACGAATATGATTAATCGATTTTTATAATATTTATATTCATTTTTTGTAGTTTTAGAATGAATCAAATTTGAAGTAAATTTGAAATAGTTAAAGATAATAATGTGTGATAGATATTATAAGATATTTTGGAATAAAAAGATAGATAAAATAAATTTTATTATAAAAATAGTAAATATAAAATTTAATAATACTTTGAAATAAAGCTATGATTTTAGAATTTTTATGAATAACTCCTGATAATGATCCAGCAATCTTATTATTGGCTGTTTTACATTTATCATTATTAATTTCAGTTTCTTTTATTTTAAAATAAGATATAGAATTGGCCTTTAAATATGTATTTTTTTTAGTAAATTTTATATTTTGCTTTCCATCTGATTCAGTAATATGATTATTAATTGGAAAAAAGTTTTGATACTGATTTATATCTTTGAAGTTAAGAAAGTTTTGCTCTTGAAAATTATTTATTGAAGATTTAGCAAGTTGATTTTGGTTATTCACATTAGTAAAATCATTATTTTTGTTTTCGTAAGAATTTTCTTTCTTGATAAACAGATTATAATTATACTTAGAAGAATCTTTTGATACACTAGATATATCTGATGAATTTGAATGAAGGGATTTTAAAGAATTCTTATTAACCATATTTTCTTTCTCTTTTTTAAACCAGTAATTATCTTTTATATATAAATTTTTGGGAGAAAAATTATTCTGATAATTTGAATTTAAATAGTTATCTTTAATATGTAAATTTTTTGGAGAAAAATTTTGAGGATAAACTGTACTGGAGTTCAGATATTTGTTTTTGGGCTTTCCTATTAAACCATTTTTTATATCTACAACTTCTTTTTGGAATATATGATTATTATCTAATAAATTAGAATTTGGAGAATCATAGTAATTTATTTTAAATTTATAATTTAAAGAAGCTGAATGTTTGCTCTTGACTTTACAAATATTTTTTGTATTTTCATTAATATTTATATTCGATATAGGATCATTTTTTACTATTATCTCCTCTTCTTTAATTTTTTCAAGAGATTTATTCTCATTTTTTATTGGAGAATTTTCTTTCTGAATATTTTCTTTTATTTGGTTCTTTAAAATAGATTTTTTTTGAATTTTATTCTTCATTTTTTTAAATTCTAATTCATTATTGAATTTTTTATACATTTCTTCACTATTAAAAGTACTACTTTTATTTGCAGCACTGAATTTTTTTTTATTGTCGGAAGTTATTTTTCTTCTTTTTAAGAGAAGATAATCATTATTGTCTTCATTATTAACATCATTGTGATAATTATTAATACTCAAGTTGCCATTAAAGTCATTATTTAAAATGTTTGAATTTTTACATTGAAGATTCTCTTTTAAATGAGAAATATTATTTTTATCTGAATTGTTAATTATGCTTTCGGAAGGTGATTTTAATATTTCATTAGTGTTTATTAGAAAGTTTGAATTTCTATTGGTATTCAATCTTGATAATTTTTCCTTTTTTTTTTCGTGAAGGCTATTTTTATATTCTTGAATTGCCTTTTTATTTTTAGAATATATGCTACCCATTTCAAAAGAATCTGAGTCATGTAAATTTTTATTACTCAAATTATCAGCAAGAGTTCCTTTCTGCGAATTTAAATTTAATTTATTTAAATCCAATTTCTTTTCTTTATTTGTAATATTTTCAAACCCATTATTATTGATATTGTTAAAATCAGAATCTACAATAAAGATTTAAATGAACTTAAAATTAAATAATTATAGAAAGAAGTAAGAATTTGAATATTATTTATTTTTATAGGTTAATAAGAATTACTTTTTTACTTTTTTTATGAGAATTTTTTCTTTCATATGTACTATTTTTTCGGAGTTTGATGTGATTTGAATCGTTTCTGTTAAATGCTTCAAAGTTTGAATTCTTCAAAAATTGCTCTTTATTTTTCAACTCGTTTATATTTGCTCTTCTTAACTTTAAGTTTTCCTTTTCAAGCTTCAAGATTTAAAATGTGTTTAATATTTATTACCATTATAAATGCATCTTGATTATTGTCTTCTGTCAGTTCTTTTTTATTTAGAAGCTTTAAGAATTAATTTAATATTTATTTTTAATATATACATATAAAGTGCTATTAAATTCAATTTCTTTATCATTCTCCATTATTATTTAAAATTTGATCTTAAAAACATTCCAAATATTTAATATTTAGAAAATAATAGATAATTGCTTCAATTTTATTAAGTATTCTATGCAATTTAAAATAGATTTCAAGAATTAATTAAAGCTAAAAAAAGAAATAATATTTATTCTATTTCAATAAAATCCTTTTGCAATAATTTACATTTTTTAATTTAAAATATTTTCAAAATATAAAAACTAAATTTTACTTAAAAATAAAGTTAAGTTTGATACTATATATTTTCATAAATATGTGAATTGATAATTCTGTAATCATTTATTGTTTCGCAAAATCTGAGTTAATTGGTAGAAATTATATGAAATTTTAAAAGATGATAATGCTTTTGGAATAAAATGCAATATTATTTCATTTTTTTAATTATATTTTTCTTTTTATTAGGTTAAAGGATAGAATATTAAACTTTGCCTTAATATCAGTTCGAATTTGAGAAGTAAAAAATTAAATTACTACAATTTTGAACCTATTTTTAACAATTAAAAAGAATTTCTTGATAAAACTAATTCAAATAAAATTGATTGTCTAAGTTAATATCTACAGAACGGCTAACCCTTTAATGGAAAATACGAAAAATCATTTAATTTAATATTTAAGTTATAAGAAAACTTAAAAGTTTTTGTTTAAAATCTAGATAATTCTTAAATTCAATAAGTACAATAATCTTTTTGCTAGTGTGCTTAAAATAAAATAGCTTTTAAAAAGCAAAAAAAATTGACTTGCTGAACCATGTTCATTAAGAATTTTTTAGAGATTTTGTCAATTATTAAAGAATATAATTAATATTCATTGAAAATATAAAACATTTTTATCATCAAAAATCTTTTTATTTTAAAATGATTCAAACATTTTTTCTTCTATCAATATAAATTAATTCAAATAAAAAAGAAAAATTATTTCGAATTTAATGTAATGCTCCTAATAAAATATTATAAATAAAAAAAATTAAATTAAAAAATGAAAATTCTTTTATTGAAAAAAAATAAATTAAATAAAAATTAATAAATATTTTTTTATAAAAGGCAGTAATAACAGATTTTTTAATATATTAATTAAAAACAGAAATGAGAGGTGAAAAAAGTTCCGACTTTGATAGAAGTAAACTTTCATTATAATTTATTTTATGATTTAATAATTTTAATAATAAAATATAATCAAAATTTCTAGGGGCATCTTTTAATAGAGAAAGAGAAATAATGGAAAATTCTACGTATAATTCTTCCGATAATGAATTTTTTAATCAATGGAGTAATAAATACAATGAAATCGCTTCATGCAATAATTCATCTTTTAGTCTCGGAAACGATGGAAGAGAAAAAAAAGACTTTACACCCTTAATTGAAATTAATTCTGGAAAGGAAGGTACAATTACAAATGGAAATGGAGAAATGATTCAATTCCATCCTTTTTTATTTGAGAATTTTTCGGACTTTTTGCTTCCACATAAAAAATTCGATGATTATAATAAAATTGAAATCTCAACAGGAAATTTAATTTTTAATAAAAATTTATTAAAGATTATCATTGAATACTTCTATACCAAAAAAATTAACAAAATTGAAAACAAAGAAATTTTTAATCTTTTAGAAATAGTTTATTTACTTCAAAATATATATATTATAGAAAAAATTTTTGAATATTTGAAAAAAATCAAAAAAGATGTAAAGCCTAATGACTCTTTAAACTTCCATAGAGAGATATTTCAAAATTTATCAAAGTTTTATTTATATTCTCAAAGCGAATTTAATGAGAATATTGATGAAAAATTCAAGGATGAATTTGAAAAGAAATTTGAAGACATTTTTCAAGTTATTATAAATTATTACTTTTCTTCATCGTCATATTCAGAACAGGAGTTTTTAAATTGCTTTTCAAATAAATTTTTCGAAGAAAATAACCATTACATAAACAACTTTAAAAAGTTTTTTGAAATTATTTTAAGAAAATTAATTGCTATCAAAACTGTCACCAAAACTTTTATACTTAAATTGGTCGATCATTATATTAAAAATATGCCATTTAACGAAGAAGAAAGAAAGGAATATTTAAGAGATTGTTATCTCGAGAAAATAATTATCAAAGATATCAGTCTTAATGATTATGAAATGTTCATTGATAAACATGAGTTATTTGATGAAATAGGAGAATTGAGAAATAAAAATGAAATTATCAACAATTCTTACAAAAGAATTTGTCAGGAAAGGGATGATATATTAAAAAAATTTAAAGGAGGTCTTCAGACGCAGCCACAACCACAACCACAACCTCAAATAGTGATTCAACAAGAAAAAAATAAATTCATATTCCCAAAAGGAGATCAATTAAATTTATTAAAAAATTCCTTGATAATCCAAAGTATGTCAGATAAATGGGGAATAGTATTGTTAAATAAAGTTTTAATAGAAGGAAGCAGTACTTGGAAATTTATTATATCCCAAACAGATGAATCTATTCCTTTTCCTGAAAATTTCATTTTCGGAATTCATTTTAAACCAAATGAAACTAATGCAAACCCCCTTTTCGATAATGCTTTATGTGGGTTATCAGTTCCATTCCAAAGCGGAAATCCTAAATATTTTATGTTAGGAAGGCCAACTAATGATAATAGTAAGACAATCTCAACTCAGAATAATGATTCTTTTTCAGTAACTTTTAATGCTAATGAGAAAACTCTATCGATTACAAATAATAGTCAAAATTGGAGTTATGTTTTAAACAATATTCCTGAAAATAAGATATTCTTCCCATATTTTGCTATAAGAAACTTTAAGATTGAATATTTACCTTAAAGAGAAATAAATATTATTAATTATTTAACTATATTTTATTAAAATAAAGCTTATATTAAAAAAATAAACAATTTTTAAAATTTTATGGTAAAACATATACTTAATTTTTTTTTTAGGCAAAAAATAATCTTTATTATTCATAAAGAATCTTTCTAAAAAATTAATCATTATGATTATTTTTGAAAAACTAATTAGAAAAATATTTTATATATAAATGGGG
>Ga0194116_10007199_pt1 | contig 11583 bp, 8 predicted proteins | sample TA2MahsurfametaG_4_FD_148617 | JGI IMG/M metagenome (GOLD analysis project Ga0194116, IMG submission 148617) | Freshwater microbial communities from Lake Tanganyika, Tanzania - TA2015008 Mahale S9 surface | ecosystem: Environmental > Aquatic > Freshwater > Lake | place: Tanzania: Lake Tanganyika... | reverse complement strand
CCGATTGGGGACCGTTCGCAGTGGCACTCCCAACGGGATTCGAACCCGTGCCGCCACCTTGAGAGGGTGGTGTCCTAGGCCACTAGACGATGGGAGCCTGTAGCGGACGTAACGCTCCGCAACTTTCGCCCAGCGTGGTGAGCCAAACGGGATGCCAGACGGGGGTTCGACGAGAGTTCACGAGCCTGGGATTCGGTTCGAGCGGCCCTTTCAGGACACCACTCTGAAAGGAAATCCATGTTGTTACGCTCGTATCTCTACCACTTACAGGCTCGAAACCTGTCCCCCCGAACGGTTAAGGCAACAACCGAGTACCTGAGGCCATTTCTGTCCCTCCACGACCCCCTGGCATGCACCCAGGACGACCTCACGGCGTACCTCGGGGACATGGTGACCCGATGTCAGCCCTCGACCGTACGAACCGCCTGGCGCCACCTGAAGGGCTTCTTCGACTGGCTCGATAGTGAGGGTGACATCGAGTTCAATCCGATGGTCGGAGTGCCTAAGCCCATCGTTCCTCCGGTGAATGTTGCAGTGCTCACTGCAGACGAAGTGCGGCGTCTACTTGACACCTGTAAGGGGCAAGGTGCAGATAACAGGCGGGACCTGGCAATCCTGACCATCATGTTGGATGCCGGTCTTCGGCTCTCTGAGGTCACGAACCTGACCTTGGACGACATCGGCGAGGACCGGACTCTCCGCGTCTTCGGTAAAGGTCGCAAGTGGCGGACTGTCAGCCTCGGAGCGACGGCCTCAACCGCGCTCGATAGGTGGCTACGAACCCGTGGCTCGGCGCCCGGAGGGCTCTGGACCGGACGCAAGGGTCCGCTCACCCCAACGGGAGTGCGAGGAGTCGTCCGACGTCGAGCCCGCATGGCTGGGCTCAAGGTTCATCCACACATGCTGCGCCACACTTTCGTTGATAGTTGGTTGCGAAATGGCGGTTCGGAGGTGGACCTATCAAAACTTGCGGGCTGGACCTCGACGGCTATGGCGAACCGATACGCCCAACATCGAGCGGCCGAACGCGCCATTACCGCCCACAAAATCGTGCAACCCCTTGACAATTCGCTACGTGCATGAGTTCGGAATTTCAGTAAACGATGCGGCCACGAAATCCACTTACCTAGAAACACAACACCCCGGTTTCCACCGATATACATGCAACTCCAAAGCACAATCGCGTCATTTGGAGGCAACGAATTACCTGCATGGAAGTGGCGTTGGGTAGGTTTTCGCAAGTGGTCGAGCCGGTGAAGTCAGTCCGTTTGGCCAGGCCGTTAGGCGCGAGTCGGCACCCTGCAAATGCCGACTCATCGGTTCTCCTCAGCGCTTACATCTACGAGATGGGAGAAAGTGGCGAGAGAGAGCGTGCCCGACGAACCCTGCAGGAGGACTTCATCAGAAGTGGTGGCTCCAGCATCACGGAACACCTGGGTCAATTGCGCCAACAGGGCTGGCTTCGTATTCCCCGAAAGCGAGTCGAGGGTCGCGGAAATGTGTTCACTTACGGGAAGGCTATGTCGTCTCCCCGTCTACGACGAGACTGGGAAGCCATCGCTGAGCGAATCTGGGGACCTACCGGATACCTCAGCGGCTGGATGGGTGACCCGCTCTTTGCGCACGGAGCCCTTGGCTGGTCGGGCACTCTCGTTTACGCCGTCTGCCTTCGATACCCCGCTCCCTTCAGCGCTCGGGAGATACAGGACTTTTTTGTCGGAGTCTTTTCTCCGGACCAGACCGCCTATCGGGTTAGGAGGCTTCGGGAACTTGGCATCATCGTTCGAACCCCCGAGGGATACCAACTCAACCCGGAGTGTCAAGCGGTCATCGAAACTCTTCGCGAGAGGTTCCAAGGCCGCAAAACCCGAATCACCTACTCAAACGCCCAGGAACGAAAGAAGTACAAGGCCTCGGTTGGCCGTTCCGACCGTCTTGATGGCTTGCGACGCTCCTATAAGGCACGTCCGTGCATTCGATGCAAAAAGACCTCAAATGAGGTTGAGCACTTCCCACCGGTCAAGTGGTCTGGAGAAAGCGACTGGTTTCTCACATTCCCCATCTGCAGAGCGTGCAACGGAAAGACATCCCAGTTCATTCGGGAGAACATGGCCCCTCGCCCTTTGACCGTCCGAAAGGTGTCTCTGATAGGCGGGAATCCCCTGGGGAGTCTCGAAGAGCGAATTGATAGTTACAGAAAAACCTTCTACTCATGTGTCGAATCAGGTCAGGCGGAACGGGCGATGAAAGCGGTCGCCAAGGCACGTGCGACCTTTGAGGCCCATACAGGGGATTCGGGGGCTCTCATATTTCGACTTCCGTCCGGTGTGGACTTTCACCTTGACCCGAAGAGGCACGGACTCTTCTTCGTCCCCACACTCCTGTCAACCGAGAAACCCACTTTCGACCCCAATCTCACGCGTGTCCCGATTCGAAAGAAGGGCCCCAACCCGATGCGGACGCGAGGAAAGAATTTCAAGACTTCAGATAAATCTAAATGAAGTGAATCTCTCCCCCCAACCCCAAAGAACGATTCAACAACACTGCCGAGTCTCGCAAGAGCAACCCGGCTTCAGGTCGAGGCCCACCGGAGTGCAGCCAACCCCGAAAGACAACGCCAACCCTCAGGGCAAGTCGGCGTCAGTTTGAACCCTGCGAAACGCTTTAGGAACACCGCTTACCCACCTTGGACGTCAAGCCTGAGTTGATTCAGCACCTCATCCTTGTTTGAGTACGCCGGATTGAAGAGAACATATTCTGGAATATCTCGACGACCTTCGCCAGAGGACGTGAATTGCTCACACCACTTTACGTAGGCCATGTACATGCCGACTGAGGCTGGTTGAGCCTGCGGTTTCACGTGTTTCCCATTGACCTCAAACTTCAAATTGGGCAAGTTCCTGAGGGCCCTTGCAACACGTTCATCAAGAATAGGCATCCTGTTCGACTTGGGTGATGCGAAGTACATGAGTTTCGTGAAGAAGGCCGGGCCGATAGCCCTGAGTAATCCGGAGAGAGACGAATAGGTCTGTTCGACCGTCAACGAATTCTTCCGAAAAAGCCGGAGTATCTCAACCAGCGCAGACATTGACTCGCGTCCATCCCATGTCGGCAAGGAGAGGGCCACCGCAGTCCGAAAAGGGCCGTACCCAGTATCACCGTTTCCCCACGCCATCATGGCGACAAATGCTGTTCGGATGGACTGCTCTTCAAGCGAGGAATCCGTATAAATCCCTTCCAGTGCGATGTCAAAAAACCGACGCACTTCCGAGCGAGTTATGGCACATCTGTTGCTATTCCCACTTCCCTGTACCTCCAAAATATTCTGGGTGAACTCCGAAAGAGAAACGACGCGACCGGCATGCGTCCGAAAGTGGCGCTTTTGCAGTGTGAACTCGGCACCCAGCCAATTCTTTGGACACCACTCCCTTTGATGGTTCTCCAGACCCTCAAGAAGTTTGTCGATGTTCACACGAATGCTCCCGTACTGCGCTTTATCGCTCATTCAGCGAAGTAACAATGGCGTTGATTTCACTCAGAGCATTCTCTAGTTCTTCCGCAATCTCTAAGGCGATGACCTCGGGGGCAGGCAGGTCGGCGGCATCTTCTAGGGAATCGTCTTTCAGCCAGATGATGTCGAGGTTCGCCTTGTCCCTGGCCATGATTTCGTCATACGTGAATGCCCTGAAGCGTTCCGACTCGGCCCGTTTGGTGCGGTTACCCGGCTTGTACGCCTCAACGAAGTCATCAAGATGAGCCCTTGTCAGGGGGTTCTGCTTCATCGTGAAGTGCTGGTTGGTCCGGAAGTCGTAGACCCACAATTTCGAAGTCCACGGCTTGTCGCCTGCGGGACGCTTGTCGAAGAACAGCACGTTGGCCTTGACGCCCCCGGCATAGAAGATTCCGGTGGGAAGTCGCAGGAGCGTGTGGACGTCGAACTCCTTGAGGAGCCGACGGCGCAGGGTTTCCCCGGCTCCACCCTCGAACAGCACATTGTCGGGGAGCACTACTGCCGCGCGGCCGTTGATGTCCATGATGGTCTTGATGTGCTGAACGAAGTTCAACTGCTTGTTCGACGTGGTCACCCAGAAGTCATCACGGACAATCTCTAGGTTGTCCTTGGTCTTGCGCCCGTCGTCTCCCACCATCGTCACCGATGACTTGGTGCCGAAGGGCGGGTTAGCCAGCACCACGGACCAGCGTCGCCCAGGGTCGGCCGTGAGGCCGTCCTTGACCTCGATGGGGCTTGGACCGTCGGCTCGGCCCATGCCGTGCAGGAGCATGTTCATGGCGGCGAGTCGGGCGGTCCCGTCCACCAGTTCCACACCGGACACGAAGTTGTCTCGCAGGTGGGTCTTCTGGTCGGGAGTCAGGTTCGCGGCGTCCTTGCTGACGTAGGAATAGGTGGCCAGCAGGAAGCCTCCGGTTCCGCACGCTGGGTCGACCACCGTGTCATCGATAGTCGGCTGGACCACATCCACCATGGCCGCAATCAGGGCTCTCGGGGTGAAGTACTGACCTGCACCTGACTTGATGTCTTCGGCACCCTTGGCGAGCAATCCCTCGTAGGCGTCTCCCTTGATGTCGACACCCGCCGCTGACCAGTTCTCCTTGTCAATGAAATCGACAATGAGTTTCTTCAACTTCGCCGGGTCCTGAATCTTGTTCTGCGCCTTACGGAAGATGACACCCAAGGTGCCTGGCTGCTTCGCCAGGGTTTCCAAGATGTGCCGATAGGTCAGTTCTAACTGGTCACCGTCGGTGTCAAGAAGTCGTTGCCATGAGCAGTCCTTGGGGACAATGGTTTCCGGGTTCAACGGCCGTGTCTCACGCTCGTGAGCCATCTTCAAGAACAGGAGATACGTCAACTGCTCCGTGTAGTCGATAGTCGACACACCGTCATCACGAAGAAGGTTGCAGAAGTTCCACAACTTGTCGACTAACTGCCGGGCATCAGACATGGGCTTCCCTCCAGGAACGGGTCAACTCGCCGGTAAAGGCGGCGTGCAATAAGGAACGGCGGAGTGCATTGGCTTTGCGCTCCACCTCATCAGCAACCGCAAGCGTCGCGTCGAGCCGTGACAGTTGTTCCTCCAGAAACGGGACGATTTCATCCTGCTCATCCAGCGATGGCACCGGAATCAAGGTCTTCAGATAGTCCTTAGTCTTAATATTTCGAATGTTTGTTGTCGCCGTTTGTAGGGGAATTGTCTTGCCATCGGAATGGAAGAAGACAAGAAAGTGATGCAGGAACGAGGGGCGAACGGCCTCGATGTCTGGGCGCATCAATTGCATGAAGTTTGAACAAACTGTTGGGTGTTCCGTTCCGATGATTTTCCCGACTCGCCCAACCGGTGTATTTGGGCCACCACCAGATTTCTCCAGTACCAAATCGCCCGGCTTCAGGGCTCGGGATTCCAATTGCTTCTGCGTGATTGACCTGCGTACTGCAGTGAAAGTATCCACCATGCCATGGGGCCGAAGTTCGGTGACCCGCACGACTTCAACGTCCACCTCTGACTCGCCGGGTCCTTCTCCCCAGACTCCCCCTATCGAGAATTCCAACGCGTCTTCAAGGGGCAGGGTTCGCCACTCGGTTCGGTCTGAGCCAAAGAAGACGGCGTGGAGGAGGGAGCGACGGAATTGGGCGGCTTTTTCGCGGACGGTTTGGACAGATTTAACTGCGGCGTCGAGCCGTGACAGTTGCTCCTCCAGAATCTCAACAATCCGCTTCTGTTCCTGAAGCGGAGGAACCGGAATCTGAAGATCGAGAACCTGCCGGTTTCCGATTGAAACACTGCTGTCACTCGTTCCGACCTTTAATGAGTCAAAGGTTGACTGGATTACTGGGGACATCATCAAACTTTCGAGCCACGATGCCGACACCTTCTTCTCGTCTGCCCTGAAACGAAGAATCTTTCCGCTGAATATCAGTTTCTTGGGGGTGTTTCTTGCGAGGCAAACAACACCGCAACGACTCCTGGGGCCAGTAGTTGTCAGCAGGAAGTCTCCGTCGCCAACTTCAAGCCCTCGCTTGGGCTCAAGGTTTGAAGGCAGAGCCTTGTGGTGTTCAGGCTGGTACTCGCCCATCTGCACCGCCGTAGTCTTGAGCACACCCCAGTCCTCATTGCTCTGAGTTGGGTGGTTCAAACATTGTGGGCTCCATCCACGCTCTACACGCTTTCCGGATTTCAACTTCTCAACGCAGTCGCCCAGAGGGCGCATTTCCCAATCCTGCGGCAAAGAATCATCACTCATGCGGCCAGGGTCCTGTTGAGGTCGTCGATGAGTGCTTGGGCGTTGGCTCCGAGGTCACGTCCGGCGCCGTCGATTCCTCCGCGTTCCGTGAAGGGAGCGAGAGCGAGGTCGTCGACGGTGATGTGCGCACTTTGGGCGATGGTGTCTTTGATGCGGTCGAGCCACCAACGTTGGGTGTCTGTGAAGGTGACTCCATTTTGGGCTTGTTGGGCGAGCCAGTTGGTGTAGCGGTCTTCGACGGTGATGGCGTAGGGCACGAGTTCACGGTCTAGTTCGAGGGTGTAACGGATGAGGGTGATGAGGTCGGTGGCGGTGTGCTTGTCGGCCTTCTTGACCTTGTCGACCTCAATGGCCTGGTAGGCGTTCCAGATGAGGTCGATGGTCCATGCGCGCGGTGGGGCCGAGATGCGGTCGGCCAATTCGCGTATCTCACGGAACGTGACCGCGGCGCCCTGGGGCTGGCTGTACAGCACCTGGATGAGGGTGATTTCGTCTTTGTTATCGACGAGGAACTGTTTCCACGAGTTGATGACGTCACGGCATTTGTCGTAGTCGACGACCCCTCCGGCGGTGAGGAGGCGGTCGACGCTGACTTCGTCGATGATGCGGTCGTGGCTGGCTCGTAGTTCGAGGAGTCGGTTGCGTAGGGGGGCGTTTCCGGCCAGTGGGGTGATGATGGTGGCGATGTAGTCGCGCATGGCCGCGGCCAGGGCGTTGGGTTCGGGTTTCCCGTCGGCGGTCTTGGGGACCGTGTTCTCGATGCCGATGAGTACGTCGTCGTCGGCGATGGTCATGAGGCCTTTGGTGATGGCGGTCAACGGCATCCCGGCCAGTTCGGTGATTTCCCGGCGTTCCGCGGGTTTCAGTTCGCGCTCAAGGCGGGCCATGCGGGCAGCCAGGGTGGCGGTTTCGTCTTCGGTGATGGCGAAGTTCGCGGCCCGTTCCAGGAGTTGCTGCAAGGTGACGGACTTTGTTCGTTCGAGGGGTTTGGCGTCGGTGAAGGGGTGTTCGGTGACTCCGACGGTGTCGACGATGATGAAGCGTTCTTTGTGTTTGGCGTCGGGGGTGATGGTTTGGAAGTCGGCGTCGTTGATGGTGCGGGCGCCGCGGCCTTTCATCTGTTCGAAATAGGTGCGCGATTTGACGTCTCGCATGAACATCACGCATTCGATGGCCCGCACATCGGTGCCGGTGGCAATCATGTCGACCGTGACCGCGATACGCAGGGTGGGTGAATTGCGGAACTGTTGCAGCAGGTTCTTGGGGTCTTTGGCGTTGTAGGTGATTTTGGCGGCAAAGTCGTTCCCTTGGCCGAACACCTGGCGGGCCAGGTTCACGATTTCTTCGGCGTGATTGTCGTCCTTGGCGAAGATGAGAGTCTTCGGAACGACGGAGCGGCCGGGGAAGATTTCGGTGTACAGCCGGTCACGGAACGTTTCGAGGATGAGGCGGATTTGGGGTCGGCTGGTGACTTCACGGTCCAACTGCGTGCCGGTGTACTCGAAGTCCTCGTCTAACTCTTCGAGGCGTTGTTGCCGGGTCACCTTGTCCTGCTTGGGCACCACGGTTCCGGCGTCAATGGTGGAGCCGTTTTCCGAGATATGGGTCTTGATGCGATACACCTCGAAGTCCACGTTCACGCCATCGGCCACGGACTGCGGGTAGGTGTACTCGGACACCAGGTTCTGTTGGAAGAACCCGTACGTCTGCTTGGTAGGGGTGGCGGTGAGGCCGAGGAGGTGGGCGTCAAAGTATTCGAGCACCCCACGCCACACGCCGTAGATGGACCGGTGGCATTCGTCGATGATGATGAGGTCGAACGCTTCCGGCGGCAGGGCCGAGTTGTAGTCCACCTCAACGGGCCGTTCCGGCCGGAAGTTGTCGATGTTCGGGTCGTCCTCGTCGGGCACCTCGTTACCGCGTAGCACCGAATAGACGCGTTGGATGGTGGAGATGACCACCTTGCTGGAGTCCGCCACACCGGCCGACGTCAGTTTGTTCACGTTGTACAACTCGGTGAACTTGCGTCCGTCGTCGGGGGTTTCGTAGTCACGGAACTCACGCAACGTCTGGTCACCCAAGTTGTTGCGGTCTACGAGGAACAAGATGCGGTTGAAGCCGCCGTACTTGATGAGCCGATACGACTCGGTGACCGCCATACGGGTCTTCCCGGCTCCAGTGGCCATCTGCACCAAGGACCGTGAGTGACGGCCCTCGGCGAGCGACCGTTCCACGGCACCCACCGCCACCTTGGAGGCCGGACGCAGGTCGTACTGCTCGTACGGGGGCATCGCGAGCACCTTGGCCCGCCACGTGGGCGCCTGAGGATGTTCGTCGGACTCGCGGATGATGCGCGCCAAGGTCTCGGGCTTGGGGAAGTTGAACACCTTGCGGGCCCGGGGAACCGGGTCGAACCCATTCGTGTACTGCGTCTCGGAACCCGAGGCCTCGAACACGAACGGAAGCCGGTCATCCTTCAGAACGGTGTTCGGGCGATAAGCGGCCGGGAGACCGACCGCGTACATGGCCGACTGCCACTGCACGCCCGCCAACGGGGTGCCCACCGGCTTGGCTTCGATGACCCCCACGACCTTGCGGTCCACATACAGCAGGTAGTCGGCTCGACCGTGGTCGGCGGCCATGATGACCTCACGAACCGCGTTCCCTCGCCGGTTCACCAGGTCGATGTCCTTACGGTCGCACACGAACCAGCCAGCCCTGGTCAACTGCTCGTCAATCAGGACCCGGGCCTGCTCCTCGGGCTTCAACGGCTGGTTCATACCCCTAAGTCTGGCTTCCAGGCCGCCATCAACTCGTTGACCGTGTGCACCCATTTGGTGCTCCTCGGTCGGCACACGCTGTTCTGGTTGCCGAACAGGCCGGGCCTGCGTACCGCGTCGTCAACGCCGACCGTGTGAATCCACTGCACCCCGACGACGTACTCGCCCACGTCAGCGTCCGCGGTCACAGTCGCTGCCATCCCATCGTGGGTGTACGTGCCCACAAGCGGCTGGTCCTTCAAGAGGACGTCTTCCCCAGAGGGCCCCACAACCTTGAACTCATCGAATGGCATCGACCTCGTGGTGGTCCGACCTACGCCCACATACCCATAAGTGGGGGCCATGACCCAGATGACGGAGCCGGGCTCAAGGAGTTCAAGGGTCTGGGAGTACCAACGCCCGCCACCGGCCGAGAAGAACCCGTACGTGCGGGCATCCACCCAATCTCGGCTCCCGGTCCCGTGGCCGAACGAGCAGTAGTACTGCAGGTTCCAGGGCTGCTTTCCACCACCGCTGTCGAGTTCGGTCTCGGCCAGGTCGATAAGCCAGTTCGGGCGCAGCAGGAGTCCGGTCTCGTCACGGAACACCTCGAAGGTGTTCAAGTTGATGGGCACACCCATTTTCGACAGGTACTTCACCATGCGTTCGGTGGCACTGTTCGGCTCCGACGCCACGATGACCGCCAACTGCTGACCGTTCAGTGGTTCACCCTCGTTGACGGCCCCGAACCGAGCCTGGAGTCCATCGGCAAGGGACTTCTTGTGCCGTTCGCTGTACAGAGCCTCGATGCTCTCGGGAGTCTGCTCGGCTGCCCAACTGAGATAGTCCAGAGTCTGGGCCACCACATCCCGGCTGGTCTCATGGCGCTTCAACTCGATGACCACCAGCGTGCCATCGCGTGCCACCGCCAGAATGTCGATGCGCCCGGTGCCGGTCTGCACCTGGTTGCCGAGATACATCCACTCGGGCGACAAGATGCGCATGTCGGCAACGAGCATCTCTTCGAGTTGCTGCTCGCTGTCCATCTTGGACAGTTGAAGGGGCTTGGGCTCCTTGCCGACCCGCCAGATTGGTCCCGTCGGACTCATGACAACCCTCTCCCACACAGACGCCCTGTTCGAGCACCGCCTAGATACGTCTCATCACCCGGTCCGAGAGGATACGACAATCGGTGTGAAGCGCCATTCAGGCAACGAGAAATGGCGTAACACTCCCGCCGGAGAGTAGCCGTGACATTCCAAGCGCCTCAATGGGGAGTTCAACGTCCTTTCCCTTCCACATATCAAATGTCTCTCGGTGTCACGCTGATTCCCACGGACTGAGAGACTCCTTCCCCTCTTGTAGCCAGACGGCAATCTCAGATTTTCCGAGGTAGTGGCTGCGATAAACTTCGAGGTCTTCGAATCGAGAGGGGAACGAACGGGGCCCTTTGGCTGTCTGAATGAATATGAAGTCAACCGGCGGCTTGTTTTCCAATTGTAAGCGCCTGCGCAAGGAAGGAACTCTCTGGGCAACTGCCAGCAGAACGTCCTCGGAAAACCTTACCCAGCCCGGGTCTCGGTTGAGTTTAAAGAAACCAATAAATCTGATATCGGAGTGTGTTGATTTCTCCTCCGACGGGGTCTCCTGTTGCTCGGCAGCATTAGGTGTCCACTCAACTATGCGCCATTCATGCTTAGACGGGACCTGGACATCAAGAACGTGGGTCAAGGGCACTCTGTGCTGATAGTCATCTCGGCCCTCCGAGAGGATGTACAGATGTGCATCTGTTAGGTGAAGGGAAAAGGACCTCAATCCCTGCCGAAGAGCACCCCATATTGAGTGAGTGACTTCGACTGAATCCCCGAACTCGCGCAATATTCTCAGCGAGGGTTCTGTTCGGTCTCGACCGAGTGGAGGTTGCCATCGGACCCCACCCAAACCTCCGACAAAGTCATGTTGAAACTGCCCAGCAGACTCGTAAAGGTCTTGCTGGAAGTCCAAGGCAAAACTCAGTTCATCGATTGCAACGTCAACAAGACTTTCGGGGTCTGCTGACGGATTCCAATCGAAGGTGAGCCCATGGTGACTGGAGTCCTGGTAGTGAACATTGAAGACGACTCTGGTCCCATTCGGAAGCATCGCGACTGGCCGAGTGGACGCGGTCCACTGGCTTTGCGATGGCTCCATTCGACGCCCAGACATCTGCGACGGACGGGGGACGCTCGCCCGGTTTCGGTTCTTTCGAAACACTGACTCCCCCTTCCTTCAGAACTCCGTGCGAGTGAAATCCTCGCAGGATGACGCGACCCTGAAAAGAGTCTCCACGCAAACGGTGTGGGTCACCACTCTGGCTCCAGTCAACGACACCACACCCTCGCCGTAGGATATGCGATGACATAGCAAACGCCCTGAATAGGGGCCGCGACAATCCATCCACGACCCTCTGGCACTCCCAACGGGATTCGAACCCGTGCCGCCACCTTGAGAGGGTGGTGTCCTAGGCCACTAGACGATGGGAGCCTGTAGCGCCCTTGACGCTACCTGTGTAGTCGAGAGCGACCAA
>Ga0194116_10007193_pt1 | contig 11588 bp, 15 predicted proteins | sample TA2MahsurfametaG_4_FD_148617 | JGI IMG/M metagenome (GOLD analysis project Ga0194116, IMG submission 148617) | Freshwater microbial communities from Lake Tanganyika, Tanzania - TA2015008 Mahale S9 surface | ecosystem: Environmental > Aquatic > Freshwater > Lake | place: Tanzania: Lake... | reverse complement strand
TGGCCTATGGGCGGAACGTTAGGTGCAAGCATTTTACCAAGCCTAACGTTAAATGTTAATAAAAAATGAGGACTTTATTTGTCCTTTTCGCATACTTTGACTTTTTTTGTAAAAGTGAAAAAAAACAGAACGATACTGACATTCGGAGAAATTATTAGAGATCAACGCGAATCTATGAATTTATCTATCCGTGATGTCGCCATACAAATCAATATTGATCCTTCGCTTTTAGGTAAGATTGAAAGAAACGAAAGACCCCCAACCAATGAACAAATTGAACTATTGGCTGAATATTTAAAACTTAATTTGAACTATTTAAAAATAACTGCCATTTCAGATCAAGTTGTATACAAAGTCTTAGAAACATCTAATCAGATGGAAATATTAAAAGTGGCGGAAAAAAAAGTCAAATACTTAAAAAAATATAAATGAAAAAAATACGTCTTTTTGACACATTTGCTGGATATGGTGGTGCGCATTTTGGTTTAAAGAAAGCAGGTTTACCTCACGAAAGCATAGGCTTTTCAGAAATTGATGAATTTGCTGATATAATTTATCGTTTAAACCATCCTGGTGTGGAGAACTATGGAGATATAACTAAAATTGATGAAAAAAAACTACCCGATTTTGATTTGTTTACTGGCGGATTTCCTTGTCAACCATTCTCAATGGCCGGGAAAAATCTTGGTGAATTAGATACTAGAGGAACCCTATTTAATGATATAATTCGTATTTGTGAATACAAGCAACCAAGAAATATTCTTTTAGAAAATGTAAAGAGTATAACATTCAAACAACATAAAGACACATTTAAAAAAATAATTAGTGAATTAAATCGTATCGGTTACAATGTTGAATTTGAAATATTAAATTCAAAAGATTTTGGTATTCCTCAAAATAGAGAAAGAGTTTGGATTTTTGCGACAAAAAATGAAATCCCTTTTGGTTGGAAATTGGCTCCTCAACCTAAGAAATTAAAAGGTTATTTTAAAGACTTTCTGGATAAAAACGTTGAGCATCATCATTATTTAAACCAAAAACAAATCGAGCACCTAATAAATAAGCATAAAGTTGATTTCAATGTCAATGAAGCATCGTGTTTGGATATATATAACAAAAAGGTTCGAACGGATGGAATTTCGATAACATTAACCGAACCCCATCACAACACTTTACGAGTTGTAGAAGTTCCGAAAAATGGCCAATACGTTGTTAGAAAATTAACCGAATTTGAGCATTTCAGATTAATGGGCTTTGAAGATGGCGAAATTGATTTTGGCGATTTATCATATTCACAATTATGTAAAAGAGCAGGTAATGGCTGGGATGTTAATGTAGCAAGTTTATTATTTAAGCGGATTTATGAGCTTGAAGGTCTTGTTCTTCCTACTACTATCAAGCAATCTAGCCGCGTCCACGCGCCCGCTTAATGCCGCGTCCACGCGCCCGCTTAATGCCGCGTCCACGCGCCCGCTTAATGCCGCGTCCACGCGCCCGCTCAATTTTGTATTTACCAAAAGATTCTGCTACTTTAGAAGGCAGTTTTTCTCCATTTTCTTGATAATTCCATGTCGGGAATCGGTTCTCGATAGAATGATATTGCTTCATAAATAATTCTTCCATTCCCTTTGCACTAATTGGCACCTCTACAATCTCATTTTTGAATAACCCGGGCACTTCCACTGTAATCAAATCCATGTAGGCCATGTAGACCTCTACTTCATTACCCTTTCTAATCTCCTCCCGAATAAAAATATTAATAGCAAATCGATTAATTCCGGGGTCATCTTGCCCTGAATTTAGATAAAAACTCATACAACCTGAAATTCCATTTTTTGCAGATGATTGACCTATTTTATGAATAACCCCATTAACAGTGAATATATATATTAGTGACAAATGCTTACTCTTAAGCACCGTGGGGAACTTGCTATCATAAATTAATTCTAAAGCTTTCTTGTGATAAACAATTGAACTACCAGAATACTCTACATCACTGATAATAATATGACCAACTCTAATGCAAGTTTTTACTTCTTTAATTTCCATAAATTATTTTTTTAAGTTCATTATTTCTGTTAACTCCACCTTCAAGGCTTTTGCTAATTTTTCTATAACAACTATAGATACGTTTCTCTTCCCAGCCTCAATTCCCGGTAAATAGGTCCTATCTATGTCAGCTTTGTGTGCCAATGCCTCTTGAGACCACCCTTTTTGATTTCTCAACTGCTTAACTTTAAGTCCGAATTGTATTTTAATATCCATGTTTGCAAAGTTTAGTATTAGTAGACTATCGAACAACCTACTATCGTCTACAATAAAATGCCAGCACCTAACAGCACCTACCCAAAAGTGGCGAGTTCGGTTTCATGAAAAAGTTTCAGTAAATTTGAAATGAATTGGTCAATCGAAGATTAGTGTGAAATCGCCACCTTCGGGTAGCTGCAAAACGTTACCTGCAAGGCTATCACGTCCTTTCCGAAGCGATTTTTTCGGACTTTCATTCTCAATTTAAACATCATTGTATCAAGTAGTTACTGCGGACTTATAATTCAAGTTGGAAGTTATTTTTGTTTTTCGTTTTTATTTTATTGTTAATCAATGAATGTTTATTATCTTTGCATCAATTATTTAATCTTAAATTCTATGACAAAGAAAAATGATGCTATCTTAAAAGTGTTACATGTTCTGTCTTGGATTGCCTTTATTGGGCTATGCATTGAGGCTGGAGCCTTGATTTTCAATTTCGTGTACGCTTTGTTCAAACCTATTGCCAGCCATAATATCTATAAGGGGTTAGATCTCTCAGAAATGTATGCAAACCATTTTCTACAATTTATTGGTGTAATGAGTTTTGTAGTGGCACTGGCTATACTAAAGGCTTACCTGTTTTACCTTGTGGTGAAGATCTTCCAGAAACTAAATCTGGTAAAACCTTTTGATGTTGAAATCTCAAAACTGATTGAAAAAATAAGTTATGAAGCTATAGCTATAGCTGTTGTCAGCTTAATCGCTCATCAGTTTACCAAACGGCTTATTCAAAACGGATATGAAGTGAGCCATGTAGAAAAGTACTGGGATAATACGGCTGCATTTCTGATGATGGCTGCGATCCTTTTCATAATATCCCAGGTATTCAAAAAAGGAATTGAATTACAAAACGAAAACGATTTAACTGTTTAAGTTATGCCAATCATTGTAAACTTAGATGTGATGATGGCAAAGCGTAAAATCTCTCTCAATGAACTTTCAGAAAGAGTTGATTTGACATTATCAAACCTTTCCATTTTAAAGACAGGTAAGGCAAAAGCAATTCGTTTTAGTACATTGGAATCTATATGTAAAGCCTTGGACTGCCAACCAGCTGACATTTTAGAATATAGAAACGATGATGGTAAAACAACGAACCGCTAACAAGCTATTGCCAAAAGCGGGGGTGACGAACTTCTATGGTACTTTTGTGCTTTACCGAACTTTAGTTTTTTAATTAAGCATTAGTGCTGAAACACCCCGCCTTCGGCAATACCTAAACCGTTAGCGTTCATTTACCCTCACCCCGCCCAACCATAAAAAAAGGCAGCCCTTAGGCCGCCTTTTTCATTTAAATAAATTCCTTAATTAGCTCAGCAGGCGTTTTACCGTCTCACTAATAATCTTCCCATCGGCCACACCTGCCATGGTTTTCATGGCTGCAGGCATCACCTTGCCCAGGTCTTTCATGCCTTCGGCGCCGGTTTCGGCAATAATGGCTTTTATGCGGGCTTCAATGTCGGCTTCGCTCAGCTGGGCTGGCAAAAAGGTTTCGATAATAACCAGTTCCTCTTTTTCCTTATCGGCCAAATCCTGACGGCCTTCCTTTTCAAAAATCTCAATGCTGTCTTTGCGCTGCTTGGCCATTTTTTGCAGGGCTTTCACGCGGTCTTCATCGGAAACATCGCCACCGGCCGTGTCCAAAAGCAAAAAAGCACTTTTAATATTGCGCAGGGCGCGCAGACGCACCTCGTCCCGCGCTTTCATGGCGGTTTTGATGCCTTCGTTGATTTGTTCTGCTAGGTTCATGAAGCAAATTTAGGGCAGTTTACGGGGTTGTACTGATAAAATTATTCTTACTAAATTAAAATATTCATAGGCTCTCCACACAAATATTCATGATTTTTGCGTTTTAAACCTATGCCCGCCTTCAAACATATTTTGACAATTATTGCTATAGGCGCAATGTGCCAAAGTTGCGGCATTAATAACTATTTCAAAGCCAAAAAACTGAAGGAAAATATCGCTGCAGAAGATAAAAGAACTGACAATCTTATTAAAAAAAGAGATGCCGAACGGGCAAAACTCCTTACAATCAAAGATAGTGCGCAACGCTACAGGTTATTGCTGAAAGGAGAAAAACCATGAGATTGTTACTTTTTTTATCTGCCACCATTTGGGTGAGCGGTTGCGTCAGCCGACGAGAATTGGCAGCCCTTGAACATGATTACAATGATCTCAGATCTTCCAATAAAGAAATAAAAAACAAAATAAAATTGTATCAGGATTCCCAAAGAAAATGGAATGATACTTTTTACAATTTGCGAAATGCTTACCTAAAAGAAATCCAAAATCGCAAGCAGGAAGCAAAGCAAAAAATTGCCGCCAAGCAAAGTGACTCATTACGCATTGAATCCTGCCTGTTTGCAACCCGCGAAGAAAAAAACGCCTATCATTATCTGAACTATGCACGGACCAAACCCAAAGAATTCTGTGAGAAATTTATTGTTCCGTACTGGGATAAAACCAACAGCTATGAAAATTCACTGGTGAAAACTATGCGCACTATGGTGCCCGTTGAACCAATATTCCCTGAGTTTCGGCTATTCCAATCGGCACTGTGCCACGCCAGAACATCCGGTAAATCGGGTTATGTGGGCCACGACAGGCAAAAAGACCCCAAAACAGGCAGCAAATGCAACAGTTATTTTATGGGCGAATGCTGTTCCTATGGAAATTCAGATGGCCTGCGTGTCATTATACGACTACTTATTGACAACGGGGTTCCCAGTTTGGGCCACCGAGAGATCTGTTTAATGAAGGGTTATACCAACGTTGGAATTTCTATTCAGCCCCATAAGCACTACGAATTCAACTGTGTACTGGACTTCTCTGCTATTGGTTATGAATAGATTTGTTAAACCTGGAAAAGTTGTCAAATCTATGCCTTGCTATCTTTTCCCAACATGCCTCTCTGTTCCTATCTTTGCAACAGATGCGCATTTCCTATTCCTGGCTTTGTGATTTTGTGGGCGATGCCCATACTGCCGCAGAAATTGCGGATCGGCTCAGTGTTTCGGGCCTTGAGGTAGAACACCTGGAAGCCGTGGATTCTATTTCCGGCGGACTGCGTGGGTTCGTTATCGGACATGTGCTCACCTGCGAAAAACACCCCAATGCAGATAAACTGAGCGTTACCACCGTAGATATTGGCACCGGCGAGCCCCAGCCTATTGTATGCGGTGCTCCCAACGTAGCCGCAGGCCAAAAAGTAATTGTGGCCCTGCCCGGCACCGAAGTAACCGTTCCCGGAAAAGGAACTTTTACCATCGGCGAAGCCAAAATACGCGGTGAAATCAGCCGGGGCATGATTTGCGCCGATGACGAATGCGGGCTGGGATCTTCACATGACGGCATTCGTGTTTTACCCGCAGAGGCCCCTGCAGGAATGCCTGCCGCCCAATATTTTAAAGTAGTTTCTGATACGGTTTTGGACATCGGTCTCACCGCCAACCGCGGCGATGCCGCTTCGCACCTGGGCGTGTCAAGGGATATAGCCGCTCTTTTCGGCAAAACATTGACCCTGCCCGCTGTTTCTGATTTTTCAGGAGCAAATTCCGGATTTGATATTCAAATTCCGGATACGGATTTGTGTAGCCGGTATGTGGCTTTGAAAATCAGCGGCTTGAAAAACACATCCTCACCCGAATGGATGCAAAACCGCCTGCGAAGCATCGGTATAGAGCCTATCAACCATGTGGTGGATTGCACCAACTACGTTTTGCATGAACTGGGACAACCCCTGCACGCCTTTGATTCAGATAAACTGAAAGGCAATCAGGTTTCTGTGCGCATGGCGAAAGCCGGTGAAACCCTCACCACGCTGGATAAACAGGACAGAAAACTAAGCGACAAAGACTTTGTCATTGCAGATGCAGAAGGCCCTGTGGCCCTGGCCGGTGTCTTTGGCGGGCTGAAAAGTGGGGTGTCGGAAACTACCACCAGCATTTTGCTGGAAAGTGCCTGTTTCCATGCCGGCTCTGTGCGTAAAACGGCAAGGAACCACACCCTCAATACCGATGCATCCTTCCGTTTTGAGCGGGGCACGGACATAGAAATTTGCAAGCATGCCGCCCTCAGGGCTGCCGCGCTCATCATAGAAACTGCCGGTGGTTCAATCAGCGGTATCACCGATGTATACCCAAAGGGGTTTCAACCCAAGACCGTTGCCCTTAATACCGAAAAACTTAGGCGTTTTGCCGGCATGGATATTTCAGATGCCGCCTGCGTGAAAATCTTGTCTGATCTGGGTTTTGGCGTAACCGGCAGCGACGGAAATTACAGTGTTTCGGTTCCCTCCCGGCGCAACGATGTGGAACAGGAAGTAGATCTCATAGAAGAAGTGATGCGTATCCATGGTCTCGACAATGTACCATTGCAGGGGAAAATGCAGGTATCGCTGGGTGGTTTTGGCGGAAACCGAAACCGTGAGTGGAAAAATAGGGCCGGTAAAGCCCTGCAGGCGCATGGTTTTTATGAAATCATCAACAACAGCCTAGGAGCAGAAAGCACCCACCGCCATTTCTCAGAAAATCCGGTTGTGCTTACCAATCCGTTAAGCAACGACATGGCGGTAATGAGGGCATCGCTGCTGCCCGGCATGCTGCAGGCTGCCCAGTATAACCGCAACCGCAAAAACAACGATATCCGCTTTTATGAGTTTGGCCGCACCTGCCAGACTGCCGCAAATGGTTTCGAAGAAACCGACATGCTGGGCTTGCTGATGTTGGGTAATGATGTGAATGAGAGCTGGCGCAAAAAACAGGAAAAACTTGATTTTTATCACCTTAAGGAGGCCATAGCCCAGATTCACCGGGGAATGGGAAGTCATGTTAAGGCCGAGGCATGGAAAACACAGCGTGTTGACCCTAAATTGCTTAAGGAATATGACCTGGAAGGTGATGTTTGGTATGCTGAAATTGCCTGGAAATCCCTTACAGAAGGTATAAAGAGAACAGGTTTCAAAGTAACGGAACCACCACGTTTTCCGCGCATGCGCAGAGACCTGAGCCTAGTGGTTGATAAAGCAATTCCGTATGCGGAACTGGAAAAGATTGTGCTATCCCAAAAAATTGATATCTTGCAGGATATGAATGTATTTGATGTGTTTGAAGGCAAACCCCTGGAAGATGGCAAGAAAGCGGTGGCCATTTCATTCTCACTGGGAATGGCTGAACGAACCCTTACCGATGTGGAAGCCGATCAGGCCATGAATACGCTCATGAAAGCATTTGAAAACAAAGCAGGAGCTTTAATCCGAAAGTAATTATGCAAAACCTCAGCACGCGACTTTACGAAATCCGCATTAAGGTTGAAAAACTGGTGGAGGAAAATCGGTTGCTCAAAAACGAGAACGATTCCATGCGCGATCGAATAGAAGGATTGGAAAGAACCGTTGAATTGCAAAAAAATACGCTGTCGGAGCTCACAGAACAAAATAAATTGATTAAACTTGCAAAGAATTTAAACCCGGAAGATTCGGATACCGAAGAAGTGAAAAACAAGGTAAACGAATTGATAAGGGAAATAGACAGGTGTATTGATCTGTTGAACGAATAAAATGAAAGCGTGCGACCTGAAGAAAAAATTTCCGTGCGTGTGGCCATAGCAGGAAAAGTCCTGCCGCTAAGAGTAGCGCCCCGCGATGAAGAATTTGTAAAAACAGCCGCATGGATGCTGAATAAACGCATGGAAGACTTTAAAGCTTTTCATGCAGGAGACGAAACCGACCGCCTGGCATGGGCGGCACTGGACTTTACTGGAGATCTGCTGCGCCTAAGGGCGGAAAGGCAGGAAGAAAATCCGGCATGGGAACAGGATTTGCAACAGATTGAGCAACTGCTGCAAGGGTATTAATCCAAACATCCGTTTTATTTGATTAGCGTTTGATTCACCTTCACCAAAACAAAAAAGAAGGAGAAAAAACACATGGAAACCGTAGTATTCAGCCTTGCCGGTATTTTGATCGGTCTGGCCCTCGGATATGTCGTATTTATTTTGCTACGACGCAAACAAATCGAATCTGAGCGCAAGTCACTGATTGAAGAAGCCAAGCTGCAGGGAGAAAATTTAAAGAAAGACCGGATTCTGGAGGCCAAAGAAAAGTATATGGCCCTAAAATCCGAACACGAGAAGGAAATCAACAGGCGCAATCAGGAAATGTCCAACGCCGAAAACCGCATTCGCCAGAAAGAACAAAGCTGGGATCAGAAATTGCAGAATGTAAAGCAGAAAGAAGATGAGCTGGCCAAAGCCCACGAAACTTTTGAAGCGCAGCTGGAAGGCCTGAAAACCAAGCAGCGTGAGGTAGAAGCTGTGCGCGAACAACAACTGCAGCAATTGGAAAAGGTGGCCGGACTGAGCGCCGCAGAGGCCAAGGAGCAAATGCTGGAAAACATCCGCGTCAAATCACACACCGAAGGCCTGGCCATTGCCAAAAACATCGTGGAAGAGGCCAAGCTCAGCGCTACCCGCGATGCCAAACGTATTGTGCTGCAAACCATTCAGCGCACAGCCGCAGAAACTGCCATCGACAACACCGTTACATCATTCCCGCTCGAGAATGATGACGTGAAAGGCCGTATCATTGGGCGCGAAGGCAGAAACATCAAGGCGTTCGAAGCCGCTACCGGTGTTGAAATCCTGATTGACGACACCCCCGAAACCATCGTTCTTAGCTGTTATGACCCCATCCGCCGGGAAATTGCACGCGTGTCGCTGGAGCGCCTGATTAAAGATGGCCGTATTCACCCCGCCCGCATTGAGGAAGTGGTGGATAAAACCAAAAAGCAGATTGAAGAAGAAGTAGTGGAATGGGGCGAAAGAACCGTTGTGGATCTGGGAATTACCGGTCTGCATCCGGAACTTATCCGTTACGTAGGCCGTATGCGATTCCGCAGCAGTTTCGGACAAAACCTGCTCAAACACAGCCGCGAAGTAGCCCGTCTGTGCTCCACCATGGCCGCAGAAATGGGACTGAACGTGAAACTGGCCAAACGTGCCGGTCTGCTGCACGATATCGGCAAAGTGCCCGATACCGATGAGGAAACACCGCACGCACTGCTGGGTATGAAGCTTTGCGAAAAGTATGGCGAACACCCCGAAGTTATCAATGCCGTTGGTGCCCACCACGATGAAATTGAAATGACCAGTCTGCTTAGCCCGATTATTCAGGCCTGCGATGCCATATCCGGCTCCAGACCAGGTGCACGCCGCGGTGATGAGCACTACGTACAGCGTATCAAAGACATGGAAACCATGGCATTGGGTTATCCCGGTGTGGAGAAAGCTTTCGCCATTCAGGCCGGCCGCGAACTGCGCATTATCATGAGTGCTGAAAAAAGCACCGACGATCAGGCGGATGTGCTGGCATTCGAAATCAGCAACCGCATCATGACTGAAATGCGCTATCCCGGACAGGTGAAAATCACCGTTATCCGCGAGAAACGCAGCGTTGGCGTTGCCAAATAAGTTCGGACCATAACCAAACGAGAAAGGCGGATTTTCATCCGCCTTTCTCGTTTTTAAGTTATGCAGCTTTTGACCTTATGTAACTATTCACTTCATCATTCGGCACCAGGGTGTCGAAGTCATCGCGAATGGGCCGGATATGCACACTACCATCTTCATAACGAATTTTGGGATTCCTAAAGATGTAGTTGTCCAAATCTAAGTTATACAGCCTAAGCGCATGCGGAGATATGGCATGTGGTGTGCACAGATAATGATGTTTGGAAACACCTAAAAAATCGGCATCAGAAAACATTCCAGGATCCGGATACCAGCCGAAATCAAGGTTTTTGGTATCTATTCTCCAGAAACTATATCGGTCAAACTGAGTTCCGTCATCCCTTTTGGGGCCCATAAACCAATCGCACCTGTCCACAAAATAAGGATACATAAAATCAAACGAAGGAAGCCTGTTGTGGGCATAAACAGCTCCTTTATGGGGTAAATTAATACCCTGTTTGGCAATCAGCCAGTTCAGTTCATAGCGGTTGTAGGTTACGTGCCAGAGAAAACGATGGTGAATAACGGGTTTGCCAAGCTCAACAGTGCTGCGAAGCACCGGAACATATACGGAAGAATTTTTTTTCATGATGTAAAGTATTAACATGCCGGAAACAGGGCAGATATAGTTGTGAAAACGCACCCGGCAATCCCTTGCCTTCTCAGTGCTCCCGGTCAAAGAACGAAACCCCGGGCCTCCGGCCACAGTTTCCGACAATTGGGAGCTAAAAGGGAATTACATCATATAAAAACGATGAGCAGTATTTCGAATATACTAAAAAAAGTGCAGATAAAAAAATGAAAATCTGTTTTTATTGCCCATTTTGATATAGATATTTCACCCTGGGTATGCTGTATTCCAGGGCTTGCGGACAATCTGCTATGGTTTTTTTAATAAATTCAACATCGTAGGTCAAATCGTCGTGAATACATTCCATGGCTTGGGAATTTTGCATTATGGCAACATAGGCCAGTACAGCATTCGCTTTGCATTCATCAGGCATTTCGGCCAGCTTTAGCCCATCGCAATTAAGCACAGCAACACATACTGCATAATTGCTTTTCATGTCTTCCGGCAATATTTTGGTATATCTTCCGGGACTGTTTTGAAGCATGTTAACGTAATAACGCTCTGCCATTTTCTGAACCTCCTGATGATCTTTTAATGGCGCTCCAATAGCAGGATAATAACCAGGTGCTACTTTCATTAATTTAAGCACAAAGCCTGGGTCTTTCATTAATGCTTCAGGAACCCCTGCGCACCTCATCTCAGCATTCCAAGGCTCCCAAAAATATTCACGGGGCGATTCGTAAAATGCAACACATAATTCCAGCCAGAATTCAGGTAAGTTTTTGATACTTTCTCCGGCTACCGCAGCAGCAAGCGAGCCATCATCACAGGCTATCAATTCTTTTATAAAATCCCAGTTATCGGCATATCCGGACTGTCTTGTCAATGTTTTAATATTGCCAATCTCTTGGTCGCTTCTGTTCCACACATCATAAGCCATCGCCAATAAAACATCCCTGTCGTTTTGCAAAAAATCAGGAATAATTTCAAGACCCGCCATGTTTAGTTTTATACAATCACACAACGCTAAATCAAAATCAACTTGTTCGTTTATAGTCCATTGCTCATATATTTCCGGGGTTAATAAATGCAGAGGAATATCTTCATCATTATTATCAAAGGCATTGAGATAATCAGATAAATTATAGGGCATATTATGTGGGTTTAAATGTTTTTAAAATTTTGTAATGTAAAGATA